>Ga0209987_10000041_pt1 | contig 50254 bp, 41 predicted proteins | sample N074metaG_FD_182134 | JGI IMG/M metagenome (GOLD analysis project Ga0209987, IMG submission 182134) | Deep subsurface microbial communities from Kermadec Trench to uncover new lineages of life (NeLLi) - N074 metaG (SPAdes) (version 2) | ecosystem: Environmental > Aquatic > Marine > Ocean trench...
GGTCGGCTCGGGACAGACCGCGTTTCCGTCCCCGTCGAACTCGACACCGCGCCAGCTCCGATTCACGTCGGAGTCCCCGTGGCCGGAATAAATCTCGAACAGGGTCTGACGATCGGGGTCATGTTGTTCGCGGCTGAGCTGCATCTCCCAGTCGGAGCCCGGCGGCGTGTAGAAGCCCCAGGTGGTTCCGTGGGGAATCACGATGGCATCGTGCCCCCATTCGTCGAGTTTGCGGAAGAGGTCGCGCGGCGTAGCCGCCGTCTCGATGCAATCGTCATCTCGGTCCCGGACATTGCCTTGAAGCGCGCACTCGGGAATTTCCGCGCGCTCTCCGAAGTACTTCAGCAGATCGTGGAACCGGGGATCACCCAGGTAGAGTCCCGCAACGCCGGCACCGACCACGGGAATGCGTTCCTGGACCTTCGCGGTCCGGTCGTAGGTCGACTTCGCAGCAATCGGGCGCGTCGGAATCCGGTCTTCGTCGGTGTGGGCGAGCACGACGTTCTTGTGGCCGTAGTGGTCTTCGGGTGTCGAGCCGATCTGGGTCCACTCCCACCCGAGGTAGGCGACGCTGTCCGGATTCGAAGGGTCACTGGCCACCTCGTTGCACTGGCGGATCGAGTCGACGGTCTCGCGCCAGTTCTGGGGCGAGATGCCTTCGGCGTGGTCGTTGATGGACCAGAAGTCGAGGGCCGAGCAGTAGCGGGCGAAGTCGCAAGCGTCGGCCGGCGGATGGGCGCCCTCGCCAGCCTGGAGCGGCAGGCTCAGCAAGAACGCGTCGAAGGAAAAGGTCGTGTGGACGTGCAGATCGCCGAAGAGAATCTGCTTGGGCCGGGACACGCCGATCGTATCGGCCGCGCTGGCCAGATCGGAGCTGCCGGCCGAAACCGCCTCCCGGGGGCGTTCGCTGCGCGTGACCTCACCGGGACCTTCATGCATTCCGAATAGCCCGCGTCCGACGGCGTGCAGAAACACGACGGCGGACACGAGCAGCAACAGCAGACCGATCGCAATCTTCTTGATCACCCGGCACCTCCGATTCCCGATCCATGACAGCGGGGCCAGCACCTCGCGAAGGAAACACCCTAGCAGTTTCCGTCGAGCCCAAAGGAGCTAGAGAGGCTCCAGATGGTGGGCGCTTCAACGCCAGGCGCCCTGCACCCAGGGTCGAGGTCGTAAACTCCGAGTGGTTGGCACTTCAACGCCAAGCGCCCTGCACCCAGGGTCGAGGTCGTGCGCTCCGAGTGGTGGGCGCTTCAACGAACCGGCAGCTTGATCTTGGGCGATTTCGGGCGGCGTCGGTAGAGGATCACCGTGTGCCCGACGAGCCCGCAGAGCTCGGCACGACTGACATCCGCGAGCTGCTGGGCCCTGGCCTTCTTGTCTTTGGGCTCACGCAGCCGGACCTTTACCAGCTCGTGGTCGCCGAGTGCGGTGTCGAGAGCTCGCACCACGCCGGCACTGACGCCGGACTCGCCGATCTGGATGACGGGTCGCAGCTCATGCGCCAGTCCGCGAAGAAACTTGCGCTGATATCCCTGGAGTCCCACGGTTCCCCGTTGCCTCAACCGCCGGAGACGGCGGCGGTCTGTTCCAGCTCTTCCGACGGCGGCGTGTCGTCGTCGAGATCGTCGAGATAGCCCACCGGCAGCGCGACCTTCTGACGTCCCCCGCTCTTGCCGCGCGGCACGCGCATCGCCGACTCCGGAAACGCTACGTCGGGGTCGGCTTCCGCCAGGATTTTTTCCAGGTCTGTCAGCGTTTCGATTCGGATCAGTCGGTCGCGAAGCCGCGCACTCCCGGGAAAACCCTTCGTGTACCAGGTCGCGTGCTTTCGGAAGTTGCGGACGCCCAAGGTCTCGCCCATCCAGGCGGTCAGCCCGCGGGCGTGGTCGAGCATGACTCTGGCCACTTCACCGAACCGGGGCGGGTCGGCCGGATCTCGGCCCGCGAAGACGTCGGCCAGATCGCGGAACAACCACGGCCGTCCGAGACACCCGCGTCCTACCACGACGCCGTCGCAGCCCGTCGTACGCATCATTCGCAAGGCGTCCCAGGCCTCCCAGATGTCGCCGTTCCCAAGCACGGGAATCGTCGTCACCGCCTGCTTCAGCTCTCCGATCCGGTGCCAGTCGGCCTCCCCGTCATAGAGCTGGGCAGCGGTGCGGGCGTGCATGGCAACCGCCGCGCAGCCCTCTGCCTCCCCGATGCGGCCCGCGTCGAGAAAGGTCAGGTGGTCGTCGTCGATGCCGATGCGGAACTTGATGGTGACCGGAACATCGCCGGCCGCGCCGACGGCGGCACGGATGATCTTTTCGAGCAATCGCGGCTTTAGCGAAATCGCCGCACCGCCCCCGCGTCGTGTCACCTTGCGGACCGGGCAGCCAAAGTTCATGTCGATGTGATCGACCAGGTCTTCGCCGACGAGCCAGCGCACGGCCTCGGCCGTGTACACAGCGTCGACACAATACAGCTGGAGGCTGCGCGGCTGCTCGCTCGGGTCGAAGCTGGCCATCTGGAGCGTCTTGGTGTGGCGCTCGACCAGAGCCCGGGCCGTAATCATCTCGCTCACGTAGAGACCCGCACCAAAACCGCGGCAGAGAGTGCGGAAGGGCGGATTGGTGATCCCGACCATGGGCGCCAGTACCACGGGCGGATCGACCTGGAGCGATCCGATACAAAGCGGAGAAAACTCGCCGGCAGCGGCCGGTCGCACCTGGCGATTGACGGGGCTGATGTAGCGGGGGTCCATGGCCCAGCAGAGGTACCACATCCAGCTGCCGGGCGGCCGCGCGCCGGACTCGCGGTCTGAGGAGCGCCCGTTCAGAAGCGTCCCCAGGCGCTTGCCCGTCCACCGTCTGGAGCCCAGCCGCCGCCAGCGAGATGCTACGTTCGCGCATCGAAAAGCCTTGAGTGGGTGGGATGAAGTTCTTTCTGATCGGGTTCGCCGGTGGCATCGGGGTGCTGCTTCGTTTCGTTGTCTGCGGATCGGGACAGAAGCTCGCAGCCGGAACCTTCCCGCTGGGCACCGTGATCGTGAACGCCAGGCAGGCACCAGCGAATCGGGTGCCGACGAGCGCACCTGCCCGTCCGGGACGAGCCGGCCGTGTGTCGGCTGACCCCGCGCATTCTCGAGGGTCGAGCTGATCTCTGGCTCGGCTCTCGGAGCTGTGCTTCCCTGTCCCCGCCATGCTGGACGCACGAATTCTCGCCGAACGACGCGATGAAATCGTCGAGAGCTGCCGGCGCCGCCGTGTGACCGCCGACGTCGACGGGGCGATCGCTGCACGAGAGCAGGTCGCCGCACTCCAGACCGAACTCCAGCAGCTGAACCGGACCCGGAAGGAACACCAGTCCGCCGGCAAGATGAAGCTTGCGGACAAAGAGCGCGAAGCCCACGTCAGCGAGGGCCGGCGCATCAAGGATGAAGTCGGGGCCGTGGAAGCCCAGCTCGACGAGGCCGAGACCACGCTTCAGGCCCGACTGGCCGAGATCCCGAACTTCATCCACCCGGACGTTCCCATCGGTGGCGAGGAAGACTTCCGAGAAATCCGCCGGGTCGGATCTCCCCGGGATTTCGACTTCGACCCTGTCGATCACCTGGTGATCTGCGACAGGCTCGACCTGGTCGATTTCGAAGGCGGCGCCCGGGTGACCGGCCAGAAGTTCTACTTCCTGAAGAACGAGATGGTTCTGCTCGACCTGGCGCTCCAGCGGTTCGCCCTGAACATTGCGATCGAGGCAGGCTTCGTGCCGCACACCACGCCCGACCTGGCGCGCCGTACGATCGTGGATGCCATGGCCTTCAGCCCACGCGGAGAAGAAACCCAGATCTACTCCGTCGAGGGTACGGATCTCGACCTGGTGGGCACCGCCGAGATCACCCTGGGTGGTCTATACGCCGATGCCCTGCTGCAGGAGACCGATCTGCCGCTCAAGCTGGTCGGTATTTCCCACTGTTTCCGCACCGAGGCCGGAGCCCACGGGCGCGAGAGCAAGGGCCTGTACCGGGTGCACCAGTTCACGAAGGTGGAGATGTTCGTGCTCTGCAGGCCGGAAGACTCCGAGGCAATGCACGAACAGATCCTGAAGATCGAGGAGCGGATTCTTCAGGCCCTGGAGATTCCGTATCGCGTCATCGACGTGGCATCGGGCGACTTGGGCGCCCCCGCATACCGCAAGTACGACATCGAGGCCTGGATGCCTGGCCGAGGCGAGGCCGGCGACTTCGGAGAGGTGACGAGCGCCTCGAACTGCACCGACTTCCAGGCACGCCGCTTGAAGGCACGCTTCCGTCGAGCCGTCACCAAAAAGAACGAACTCGTGCACACGCTGAACGGGACGGCCGTCGCCCTCAGCCGGACCCCGGTGGCGCTGCTGGAGAATCATCAGCAGGCCGATGGGTCGGTGACCATCCCGAAAGCCCTGCAGCCCAACACGGGATTCGATCGCATTGGACCGCGCTGACTCCCAGCGGGTCGTCGGAACGGCCGGACACATCGATCACGGCAAGACGGCGCTGATCCGGGCACTCACCGGCGTCGAAACCGACCGGCTGCCCGAAGAGCAGAAACGCGGCATCAGCATCGAGCTGGGCTTCGCTCCGCTCGATCTGCCCGGCGGTCTGCGTCTTGACGTCGTCGACGTGCCCGGTCACGAAGGACTCGTCCGAACCATGGTGGCGGGCGCCGCCGGAATCGACCTCGTGTTGCTGGTGGTGGCTGCGGACGAGGGCGTGATGCCCCAGACGCGAGAACATCTGGCGATCTGCGAGCTGCTGGGCGTGACGCGCGCCGTCGTTGCACTCACCAAGATCGACTTGACACCGGGGGATCTGGCGGACCTGGCCGAGGCGGATGTCGAAGATCATCTCTCGCGGACTGGGCTCGCCGGCGCACCGATCGTGCGGGTCTCATCGGTGACGGGCGAGGGGCTCGAAGAGCTTCGCAAGGAACTCGTCAGCGCTGCCGAGAACACCCGGCCGCGGACGCCGCGCAGTGGCCCCGCACGGCTGCCCATCGACCGCTGCTTCGCCATGAAGGGCTTCGGGAGCATCGTGACGGGCACCCTGGTGGGCGACGTGCTGCGGGTCGATGACGCGGTCGAGATCCAGCCCTCCGGCCGTCAGGCTCGCATCCGCGGCCTCCAACGACACGGCGAACCCGTCGACCGGGTCGATCCGGGCGCCCGCTGCGCCATCAACCTGCAGGGAATCGACGTCGCCGATTTGTCGCGCGGCGAGGTCGTCACCCATCCCGACTCATTCGCCGCCACGACCGTGCTCGACGTGGCCCTCGACTGGCTCGAAGCGGCGCCAGCCGCCGAGCAGGCCATCGCGGTCGAGTTCCTGTCGGGAACGTCGGAACGGCGCGCGCGCGTCGGTGCCATCGGGAGCCGGGGCCTCGTTCCCGGTTCAAGCGGCTTCGCGCGGATCCACATCGACGGCGACCCGGTCGCACTCGTTCCCGGCGACCGATTCATTCTGCGAGGCTTTGCCCGGATCGAGTCCGGTGGCCGCTCGCTGGGGGGTGGAATCGTGCTCGACACGTCGCCGCCCCGACGCCGTCGCAGCGATCCGTCACTGCTGGAAGATCTGGAAATCCTGGCGCGACGTGAGCCGACCGAATCTCTGGCCTTGCGGATCCGACGCGGCGGGCTATCCGGCGTGGCCGAGAAGGAACTGTCCCGATCCGTCGGCCTCGACCGCAAAACCCTCGCCGCGTCGTTCGCGTCGCTTCGCAAAGCAGGCCGCGCCGAGCCAACACCGCAGGGAACTTGGATCGACGCAGCGTTTCTCGGAACCCTCGTGACCCAGCTCGGTGCCGCCCTCGACGCCTACCACCGCAACCAGCCCCTCCAGCCCGGAATGCCCGCCGGCGCGCTGCGGGGCAGCCTACCGTCGAACGTTCCCCCGGACCTGGCACAGCTCGCCCTCGATCGCAGCGTCGCATGGCGTAAAGCCGTGCTCGAAGACGATCGCGTCAGACGGCCCGATCACCGCGCCACGGTCTCGGACGAGGATCAAGTGCTGATCTCGCGGGTTCTCGAAGAGGCGGCCGCGGCCGGACTCGAGCCGCTGGGCCTCCGGGAGCGGGCCGAGCGCCACGGGGTTTCGATGGACCGCTTGCGGAATCTGCTCGCCCACCTGGAACGCGAGGGTCGACTGGTTCGCGCACGGGACGACCTGTGGTTCGATCGCCCGACGATCGACAGCCTGCGAAAACGCATTGTGCGCCACTTCGACGCTCACGGCTCCCTGAACACGAAGACCTACAAGGACCTGATTGGAACCAGCCGGCGCACTGCCGTTCCCTTGATGGAATTCTTCGACGACGAGCGCCTCACGATGCGGCGCGGAGAAGTGCGTCTTCTTCGCAAGAGCCAAGCGGTGTAACCAACGGCCTCGGACGTTCTTCGGGATTTGTGTTTTCCCGCTCGGAGACGCTCCGCCGCTGCGCATAAACTCCAAACCCCGAACAACATCCCCGCTTGGAAGCTGGCTCAGGGAAAGAGCACCCGGACGGACTCCTGGGCCCAGTCGGAAATGTGGATTGCGCCGAGATCGTTGGGCCAGATGCCGAGCGCAACGACAGCCAGTGCACAGATTCCGAGAACCAGGGCCTCGAAGCTGTCGATCGTCATGCGGGGCGTCTCTTCGCCAGGGTCCCGCATGTACATCAACACGGGAATTCGCAGGTAGTAGTAGACGGAGACCACGCTTATCAGAACGCCGATCACGGCCAGCGAGATCTGGCCGGCGTTCACGGCGGCCGTGAAGATCTGGAACTTGGCGAAGAAACCCACCGTCGGCGGGATCCCCGCCAGGGCCACCATGAAGAGCGTCATCATGGCCGCGAGCGTAGGGCGGCGCTGGGCGAGCCCGGCAAACGACTCGATGCGCTCGCAATCCTGACCGTGGTGGGCCAGGGCCACCACCACACCGAAGGCACCCAGGTTCATGAAGGTGTAGGCAACCAGGTAGAAGACGATGGCCGAGTATCCGTCGGGCGTACCCGCCACCAAGCCGACCATGATGTAACCCGAGTGGCCGATGCTGGAATAGGCCAGCATCCGCTTTACGTTGTCCTGGATGACGGCCATCAGGTTGCCCACCACGATCGTCAGGACAGCGAGCAGCCAGAGGACTTCGACCATGGCTTCGTCCAGCGGGCCGAGGCCCAGTCCGACGAAGCGCAGCAGCGCACCGACCGCGGTGGCCTTGACCGTCACCGACATGAAGGCCGTCACGGCCGAGGGCGCTCCTTCGTAGACGTCGGGCGTCCACTGGTGGAAGGGGACCGACGAGATCTTGAAGGCGAAACCCACCATGACCAGGCCGACGCCGATCGTGGCCATCGGCGTGCCCGTATCGATGCCGGCGCGCAGGGCGTCGAACGAGGTCGAGCCACTGGCGCCATAGAGAAGGGCCATGCCATACAACATCACGGCGCTCGCGAAGGCTCCGATCAGGAAGTACTTCATGGCCGATTCATTGCTGCGCAGCCGGCCGCGGTCGAACCCGGCGAGCACGTAGATGGGAATGCTCATCAGCTCGAGGCCAAGAAAAACCGCCAACAGGTCGATGGCGGCCACCATCATCATCATTCCCGATGTCGACAGCAGGACCAGTGCGTAGTACTCGCCATGGTTGATGCGGAGTTCTTCGAGATACGTGATCGCCAGCATGCACGAAAGCAGCGCGCCCAGCGCGATGACACCCATCATGAACGACGAGAACGGATCGAGCTGGAACATCGGATTCGCTGGATTGAAGCTCTCGGTCACTCCAGACGAGAATGCCGCGCTGGCGGTACCCAGAGCGATTGCCAGCGTCGCCACCGAAAAGAATCCCAACACACTTCCGATCCGTGCGGGCGTCAGCGGCTTGCCCGCGTGGATCCCCATGCGCGAGAGAAATACCTCTCCGAGCAGCACGACCATCGAACCGCAGGCGACCCAGATCACGGGAGCCAACACGCCGATGTTCACAGTGGGCGTCACGGTTGCTCCTCCGCCGGGGTCTCGTTCTCCAGCTCGGCTGCGACTCCAGTCTCGACTTCGGCCACCGACAGATCATCCTCCGCTGGCGGCTCGGAACCCAAGGTTGCGACTTCTCCGGTAGGCGCTGGTTCCGGTTCGGTGACCGGTTCTGGTTCGGCAACCGGTTCCGGTTCGGTGACCGGTTCCGGTTCGGCGACCGCCTCCGGTTCGGCGACCGGTGGCGCAGCTTCTGCGGCCGCGAGAGCAGATCCGCCTCGTCTTTCGATCGTGTTCAGAAGCTCGAGCACCGACGGCTCGATGCGACGCAGGAAGGTCTCGGGATAGACGCCGATCCAGATGATCGGGATCATCATCGCGATCATCACCAGCTTCTCGCGCAGATCCAGGTCGATCAGACCGCGGTTCTCGGCGGTCTCGATCGGTCCGAACATCACCCGTCGGAACATCCAGAGCATATAAGCGGCCGCCAGCACCACCCCCGACGTGGCCAGCACGGCGTAGAAAGGATGGGCCATGTAGGCGCCGAGCAGAATCAAGAATTCACCGACGAATCCATTCAAACCGGGGAGCCCGATGCTCGACATGGTGACCAGACCGAAGAAGGCGGCGAACACCGGCATCGGCCGCGCGATCCCGCCGAAGTCCGAGATCATGCGCGTGTGGCGCCGCTCGTACAGCATACCCACCAACAGGAAGAGCGCCCCGGTGGAAAGCCCGTGGTTCACCATCTGGAGGATGCTGCCATTCAATCCTATGGCGTTGAGGCTGAACATGCCCAGCATCACGAAGCCCAGGTGGGCGACCGACGAGTACGCCACCAGCTTCTTGATGTCGGCCTGGACCATGGCGACCAGCGATCCGTAGATGATGCCGATCACCGACAACGACAAGATGAGCGGCGTGAAATCCACGACCGCCGACGGGAAGAGGGGCAGGGCGAACCTGACGAAGCCGTAGGTGCCCATCTTGAGCAGCACACCGGCCAGTACCACCGAGCCCCCGGTCGGTGCCTCGACGTGGGCGTCTGGCAGCCAGGTGTGGAACGGCACCATCGGAATCTTGATGGCAAACGCCAGGGCAAAGGCCGCGAACAGCCAGGACTGATTCTTCCACCACACATCGCCGTCGGTGGGCACCACCACGTCCAGCAACGCCTTTGCTTCGAGGCCAGGCGGCGAAATCAGGTCGAGGTTCAACACGCCGAACTGCTCCAAGCCCATGGAGTAGAGCACGAGGATGGCCACCAGCATCAGCAGCGAGCCGAACATGGTGAAGAGGAAGAACTTCACCGCGGCGTAGATCCTGCGCGGTCCACCCCAGATTCCGATGATGAAGTACATCGGAATCAGCATCACTTCCCAGAAGACGTAGAACTGGAAGACATTGAGTGAAACGAACGCGCCCAGCATGCCCGTCTCGAGGAAGAGCATGAAGAAGATGTAGCTCTTGACGCGCTTGCCGATGTCGGTCCACGATGCCAACAGCACGATGGGCATCAGGAACGTCGTCAGCAGCACCAGGAAGAGGCTGATCCCGTCGAGGCCCACGAAGTAGTTGATGCCGAAATCGGGGAGCCACGTCCCGTACTCGACGAACTGCATGCCGGGATTGGTGGCATCGAAGCGCGTAAAGAGGAGCAGCGAAATGAGGAACGTGATGCCGGTGCCCGCGAGACCCACGCTCCGCCACACCACGTCGGGCAATCCCTCACGGTCCAGCATTCGGGCCAGGGCAGCCGTCGCCAGCAAGACGACACCGATCCCGAATGGAAGGAAGGTGACAAGGCTGAGCAGGTTCTGGTCGAAGATGCCTTGGCCGCCCATCGTCACCTACCGCAGCAGCCAGCCGACGATTGCCACCGCGCCGACGATCATCAAGAAGACGTAGCCCTGGGTGAGACCGCTCTGGAGATATTTGAGCGCCCCGGACGCAAGTGAGCGCACGGCATTGGCACTGCCGTTGATGGCGACGCCGTCGATCACACGGGTATCGATGACCTGATAGAGCACCGTGTCCGACAACGCGACCGTGGGCCGCACGATCAAGGCATCATAGACCTCGTCCACGTAGTACTTGTTGAACACCAGCTTGTAGAGGCCCGACAGCAACTGTGCCATCTTTTCGGGGAGGTCGGGGTTCCTGACGTACAGGAAGAGCGCCACCAGCACACCGGACGCCGCAATCCCGACGGTACCGAGGGCCATCAGATACTCAGTGCTGTGTTCGAGTGCGTGGGGCGCGGCTTCGGGCAGCACCGGAGCCAACCAGCTGGCAAGGCTGTTCGAGTCCCCCACGCTGAGCCAATCCCCGTAGATCTGGGGCACGCCCATGATGCCGCCAACGACGGAGAGGAATGCCAGGACGGCCAGTGGGTAGAACACGCTGGCGCCCGGCTCGTGGATCTGACCACGGACGTCTGCCGCTGCGCGCAGCTTTCCGAGGAAGACCATGAAGAAGAGTCGCGCCATGTAGAAGGCAGTGATTCCGGCCGTGGCGAAGCCCATCCAATAGAGCCACTGATGGCCGGGCACGTCGGAAACCCAGACCGCCACCAGGATTTCGTCCTTGGAGAAGAAGCCCGAGAAACCGGGAAAGCCGATGATCGCCAGGGTTCCGGCGAGGAACACCCACTTCGTTCGAGGCAACTTCTTCCAGAGTCCACCCATCTTCTCGATATTCTGCTCGTGGTGCATGGCCAGGATCACGGCACCGGCGCCGAGAAAGAGCAGGGCCTTGAAGAAGGCGTGGGTCCCGAGATGGAACATGGCGGCCGTGTAGCCGCCGCAGCCCGCGGCCAGGAACATGTACCCGAGCTGGCTCACCGTCGAATACGCCAGCACCTTCTTGATGTCGGTCTGGGTGACGGCAATGGTCGCCGCGAACACGGCAGTCAGCCCTCCGGTCCAGGCGACCACGGCCGAGGCCTCGGGCGCCACCGCGTACAGGAAGCTCATGCGGCAGACCATGTAGACGCCGGCCGTCACCATGGTGGCGGCGTGGATCAGGGCCGAGACCGGCGTCGGGCCCGCCATGGCATCGGGCAGCCAGACGTAGAGCGGGAGCTGGGCCGACTTGCCGCAGGCACCGATGAAGAAACAGACGCCCACTACGTTCACCAACCGATATTGGGTTCCCAGGATCGTGACCGTGGCGTCCACGATCTTGTCGAAGTTGGCCTCGATCTCGCGGAACGTGACCGTGGGCGTGCCGGCGTCGGAGAGTGCCGCGAACAGGGCGAAGAGACCCAAGAGGAAAGCGAAGTCGCCGATGCGGTTCACGACGAACGCCTTGCTACCGCAGTAGGCGTTGTCACTATCGCTGTACCAGAATCCGATCAGCAGGTAGGAGCAGAGCCCGACGCCCTCCCAGCCCAGGAACATGAGCGGGAGATTGTCGGCCAGGACGAGCACCAGCATCGAGAAGGTGAAGAGGTTCAGGTAGCAGAAGAAGCGCTGGAATCCCTTGTCGTCCCGCTGGTCGTCGTCCATGTAGCCGATCGAGTAGACGTGAATCAAGAAGCCCACGCCGGTCACGACCAAGATCATCAAGGCGCTGATGGGATCGAGGGCAAACGCCACGTTCGCGCTGATCACCTGGTCGCCCACGCCCGAGCCGATCCAGGTGTAGACGTCGTCCACCAGCAGCCGCTGGTCTTCCGGCATGCCGATCAGGGCACCGAAGGCCGCGCAGGAAGCCAAGAATGCCAGAAAGACGGTGCCGCAGGAAAGGCCGATCACGAACCAGCGCGGAGTCGAGCGCCGCACGATGCCGATCATCAGGCCGTGATAGACCGCTGCAATCAGCGGCAGCACCGGAATCCAGTGCAGCCACGAGATGGCCGTCGGCGTCACCATCTCAGCAGGCTCACTTCCTCGAGGTTCACGGAATCCCGGTTCCGGATCATGGAGATGATGATGCCGAGCCCCACGGCGACTTCGGCCGCAGCCACTGTGATCACCATCAGAACGAAGATCTGCCCGTCGAGCGCAGGGGCCTCGGCCGTCCCGGGCCACAGGCGGTTGAAGCCGATGAACGCCAGATTCACGGCGTTGAGCATCAGCTCGATCGACATGAGCACCACGATCAGGTTGCGGCGGGTGGCCGCACCGATCATTCCGATCACGAAGAGAATGCTCGATAGGCCGATGACGTGTTCGATGGGGACCACTAATCGATATTCCGTTTCGCGAGGATGAGTGCGCCCACGATGGCGGACAACAGCAACAGCGACGCCATCTCGACCAACAGCACGTAGTCGGTATAGAGAAGAATACCGAGCTGCCGATAGCCGCCGTAGCCCTCGGGCACCACCGGAACCTCCGGGAGTCCGGGCCCCACGAGCTTCAGCAACTGGATCAGGACGAAGACGCCGAGCAGGCCGGCCCCGAACTTGACGAGCCACTGGCGGCCGGGCGCGAAGTCATCCTCTCTCAGGTTCAGCAACATGATCACGAACAGGAAGAGCACCACGATGGCGCCGGCATAGACCATGATCTGGATGACCGCGATCAGGTAGGCCTCGAGCAATACGTAGATGGCGGCGAGGGCGATCATGGTGACGACGAGCGATAGGGACGCGGCCACCGTGTTGCGCACGTTCAGCACCATGCCCAGGGCCGAAACGACTGCCATGACCGCGAAGATGTAAAAAAGAATGGCGGAAACTTCCATGACCCTAACCCCGCACCAGCAGCATCACTGCGCCCGTGATCAGGATGTTTGCGATCGAGAGGGGCAGCAGGCCCTTCCAGCAGAGATTCATGACCTGGTCGTAGCGGAAGCGCGGCAACGTCCAGCGCAGCAACATCTGAAGCCAGATCATGACGATCAGCTTCAGCATGAAGGTCATGAAGTGGAGGATTACGCACAGGCCCGTTGCGAAGCCCTCCCCCATGAAACTGCCGATGCCACCGATGATGGTCGCCTGGTCGAGGAAGGGAATGGCCCAGCCGCCCAGGAAGATCGTCGAGACAACGCCCGCGATCACAATGACCTCGATGAACTCCGACATGTAGAAGAGGCCGAAGCGCATGCCCGAATACTCGAGGAAGTAGCCAGCGATGAGTTCTGACTCACCCTCGGGCGCGTCGAAGGGGGGCCGCTTGTTCTCGGCCATCATGGCCGTCAGGAACATCACGAAGCCCAGCGGCTGGTAGAAGATCCCCCAGGCGGGCAGTCGCACCCAGTCGAGGAACGCGGGAACCGTTCCGCCAAAGACCTCGATGAAGCCGAAGACCCGCAGGGTGGTGTCCTGGGCCATCACCATGTCGGTCAGCTTCAGGGTCTCGAACACCATGAAGATGCCGACCACCGACAGACCCAAGGTGACCTCGTACGAGATCATCTGGGCCGACGCGCGCAATCCGCCGAGCAACGACCAGTTGTTGTTGCTGGCCCAGCCCGCCATGATCGCGCCATAGGTCGCGATCGAACCGATGGCGAAGATGTAGAGGAGGCCCCAGTCCGGGTCCGCCGCCACCATCTTGATGGTGGTATCGCCAAAGCTGTAGGTGCCGCCCCAGGGAATCACACCGAAAGCGATGATGGCGGGGAGTGCGGCGATCAATGGCGCCAGCATGTGCATCATGCGGTTTGCGCCCTGGGGAACCACGTCCTCCTTGGTCATGAGCTTCAACACGTCGGCCATGGGGTGGAGCAGACCCAGCACGGTGATGCCGCCGATGTCGGCGCGGTTGGCCCCGATCCGGTCCTGCATCAGGGCGCTCTGCTTGCGCTCGATCCAGGTGATGATGGGCGCCAGCCCAGCCACAATCACCAGGATGATGAAGAGCGTCTTGCAGATCTCTTCGATCGGCATGGCGACTACGCTCGCTCGCCTGGAAGCGGCCGTCCCTGATCACCGACTACGCGCAGATGGACGCCGGCGAAAGCGGAAACCCGCTCCGACATCCATTCGGAGATCTTGGCGGGATCGTAACCGTCTTCGAAGCCCTCCAGACCGAGAGCCTGGCCCATCAAGGTCAGAACCTCGCCGTCGCTCCAGGCCTCCCAGGCAGGCTCGACGGCGGGCTCGACGCGTTGAACGCGACCCGCGTGGTTCGTGAGCGTCCCGTACTTCTCGGCGGCATGACGCACGGGGATGACGACATCGGCCACCTTGTGGAGCGCCGACTGCTGAACGTCGAGTACGATCAGCAGATCCAGCCCCTCGAGTGCCTCGGTTCCACCGAGATGACTCTCGTCGAGAAGGTCGTGGCCCAGAACGATGGCCGCCTTCGCCCGCCCATCGCGAATCCGGTCGAGAACGGGTCCAGCCGGTCCGAAACCCAGCGCCCGGGCGCCGGCCGCGTTGGCGGCCTTGTCCGCCTTGATCAGGAGCGCGTCGGATTTGCCCTGCACCACGGCCACACCGTCGGCGCCCGCGCCCAGACCGTCGCTCAAGCGCCGCAGGGTGAACAGGTCCTCGTTGGTCGCGTGGGCCGACGCCAGCACCACGACCGAATCCGCCCCATGCTCCTCAATCATGCTCCGCAGCCGCTTCGCCGCCTCGCGGACCGCGGCCTCATACCCCGTGTTCTCGAGGCGTCCTGCCTCGCCGCGCACGCCAGCTTCCTTCAGCCGGGCGCCGCCCCCGATCTGCTTGTAAGACATGCGGCCGCTGTCGCAGATCCAGGTGTCGTTCACATCGTCGTTGCGGCGCGGTACGTAGCGATAGACCTTGTTGTTGGCCACGCCAATGTGCACGTTGCAGCCGTTCGAGCAGCCGGTACAAATGCCGGGCGCGTCCTCCAGAAACCAGACCCGGATCTTGAAACGGAAGTCCTGGGTCGTGAGCGCGCCGACGGGACAGATATCGGCAACATTCATGGAGTAGTCGTTCTCCAGCGGGAAATCGGGATGGACGTCAATCACCGAGGCGTCGCCGCGGTTGAAGACGCGCAGCTCCCCAGTGCCCGGTATCTCGCTGCAAAAACGCACGCAACGCCGACACAGGATGCAGCGCTCCTGGTCGAACTTGATGGTGGAGCCCAAGTCGACGTTCTTCTTGAGCGCCCGCCTCGGCTCGCGAGTGCGCGATGCCTCGACTCCGTACTCGTACGCGTAGTCCTGGAGCTTGCACTCGCCCGCCTGGTCACAGATCGGGCAATCGAGCGGATGGTTCACCAGCAGCAGCTCCATCACGCCCTCGCGTGCCTTGCGCACGCGCTCGGTATCCGTGCGGATCGCCATGCCTTCCTGCACCGACGTGTTGCACGCGATCTGGAGCTTCGGAATTCCCTCGACTTCGACCTGGCAGAGGCGACAGGAACCATCGATCGAAAGCTTCGGGTGCCAACAGTAGTGCGGAATGTCGACGCCGTTCATCAGAAGACCGACGTCGTCCAGGGCCTGCAGGATGGTGCGGCCATCGGGAACTTCAATGATCTCGCCGTCGACGGTGATGCGCGGCATCTACAGCTCGAAGCTCCCGGGGAAGGGGCACTTCTTCCCGCGGATGTGTGCCTCGAAGTCTTCGCGAAAGTGTCGCAGCAGACCTTGGATCGGCCAGGCTGCCGCGTCGGAGAAGGCACAGATCGTCTGTCCTTCCATCTTGCCGGCCACGTCGAGCAGAATGTCCAGGTCCGACTGTTCACCGGCCCCGCGCTCGATGCGCTCAACGATGCTGTTCATCCAGCCCGTGCCCTCGCGACATTGGGTGCACTGACCGCACGACTCGTCGCGGAAGAAATAGCTGATGACGCAGGCCACACGAACCATGCAGGTCGTGTCGTCCATCACCATGATGCCGCCGGTGCCGAGCATGGTCTTGCGCTCGCGCAGGAACTCGTTGGCCATGGGTACATCGAGCTGGTTGGCGGGAAGGATGGGCATGGACATGCCACCAGGGATCACTCCCTTGACCGGGCGATCCTCCAACAGACCCGCTGCATGCTCGAAGATGATCTCGTCGAGTGGCGTTCCCAGAGGCAGCTCGAACAGACCCGGTCGCTGCACCTGGCCGGACACACCAAAGAGGGTCGTGCCCGGACTCTTCTCGGTGCCGAAGCCGCGAAACCAGTCGGCGCCCTTGCACACGATGTGGGGCACGTGGGAGAAGGTCTCGACGTTGTTCACCGTGGTCGGCATCCCGAAGGCGCCGTACTGGGCCGGGAAGGGCGGCTTCTTGCGAGGCAGCCCCTTCTTGCCCTCCAGGGATTCGAGCAACCCGGTCTCTTCGCCGCAAATGTAGGCGCCGGCGCCCCGGGTGACGACGATTTCGTGGGCGAAGTCCTTGCCCATCACCTTGGCGCCGAGGTAGCCGCGCTCCCGGGCCTCCGCGACGGCCCGGTCGACCTGGTCGGCCGGAAAGGCGTACTCGCCCCGAATGTAGATGAACGTCTTCTCGGCCCCGGTCGCCCAGGCCGCGATCAGGATGCCCTCGACGATCTGGTGCGGCGCGCGCTCGAGCAGGATCCGGTCCTTGAAGGAGCCGGGCTCGGATTCGTCGGCGTTGCAGACCAGGTATTTCGGCCTGTCCGAGTCCGTCGGCATGAACGACCACTTCATGCCCGCCGAGAAACCGGCCCCCCCCCGGCCCTGGAGCCCCGAGCTCTTGAGCAGCTCGATCAGGTCCTCCGGGCTCGTGTCGAGCGCCTGACGCAGGCCCCGATAGCCACCCCGAGCCTCGTAGCCCGACAGGGTTCCGAAGCCGTCGTCGCCAAAGTGCTCACTGAGATAGCCGGTGACGTACGGGACCTTGAGCATCCAGAGCCTCTTCTACTCCAGCCCGTCGAGGATGGTCTTGGCCTTCTCGAAATCGAGATCCTCGAAGTAGGTATCGTCCACGCGCATCATCGGCGCGTAGGCGCAGGCGCCCAGGCACTCCTCGTGACCCAGGACGAGCTTTCCATCGGGCGTCGCCTCGCCCGCGCGGACACCGAAGTGCGACTCGAGACGGCGCAAGAGCGACCGTGCGCCGCGCAGCGAGCACGGCAGATTGGTGCACACGTGGGCGTGGTGGCGCGGCTGGGGCCGGTCGTAGAACAGGTTGTAGAAGGAGACAACCTCCATCACGTCGATGGGGTTGATCTCGAAGATCTCGGCCAGCTCCTTCGCCACGTCGGTCGAGACGTAGCCGTGGTCCTTGTGGACCAGATGCAGTGCCGGCAGCAGCGCGCCGCGACGCTGGGGGAAATTTCCGATCTCCGCGTCAATCTTTGAACGCGTTTCGTCCGAAATTACCACTCAAGGCCGCCCTTCAGCCACTCGTAGAGAAGGCCCACGGCGAGCGGCAGGGTGAAGACCAAGATCGCCCAGTAGCCGAACCAGGACAGCTCAGCAAAGACGGCAGCCCAGGGATAGAAGAAGATCGCCTCGACGTCGAAGATGACAAAGAGGATGGCGACCATATAGAACTTCACCGCGTAGCGCTGGCGCGGCGACACGATCTGCTTCTCACCGCACTCGAAGGGCTCCTGCTTCTCGCTGAACTCGCGCCGCGGTCCCAACAGCAGGTGCACGCCGAGCATCCCACACACGAGGACGATACCGACGATGAGAATGACGAGGATGCCCGTAAAGTCAGCGAGCATCGGGACATGACCTCCGCGTGCGGCACGTGCTTGGGATCGGGCAGCTCGGGATCGGGCAAATAGCCGAATCGGCTACGAAAACCGCGCGGAAGGTAACGGCGGCCCCCAGGAGCGTCAACAAAACCGCGGACGTTCTGGACGCGTTTCTTGGACGGCTACAATGCCCCACGTGGCGATCCCCGTCGGAGTCTTGGGTGCTGGAAGCTTCGGTACGTGCCTGGCCATGCTTTGCGCGCGCGAGCACGACGTGCGCCTCTGGGCACGCGACCCCGAGATCGCCGACGCCATCAACCGGGACCGACGCAACCCGCGTTATTTGACCGACATGCACATTCCCGAGCGGGTTCGCGCCACCGCAAACCTTGAGGAAGCCCTGGAAGGTCGGGAGATGGTGGTCTGCGCCATTCCGAGCCACGGCGTGCGCGACGTGATCGGTCGGGCATCCCGGTTTCTTCCGGAGGGGGCCATCCTGGTTTCTACCGTGAAGGGAATCGAGCTCGAATCCTGGAAGCGGATGGACCAGGTGTTCGAAGACGTTCTCGACCCGAAACACCATCCTCGCCTCACCTTTCTGTCGGGCCCGTCGTTTGCCAAGGAGGTCGCAAACCAGTGCCCAACGGCAGTCACGGTCGCGGCCCGGGAGGAGAGCTACGCGATTTCCGTTCAGGAATCGCTGTCCTGTCCCTGGTTTCGCATCTATTCCAGCTCCGACGTGATCGGTGTCGAGCTCGGGGGCGCGCTCAAGAACGTGGTCGCCATCGCCGTCGGTATCTGTGATGGTCTGGGCCTGGGCCAGAACGCGCGGGCGGGGGTGATGACCCGTGGGCTACGGGAGATCACGCGTCTCGGAACGCGGATGGGTGCGGATCCCCTGACGTTTCCGGGCCTGGCGGGCATGGGCGACCTGGTGCTGACCTGCACCGGTAACCTGTCCCGGAACCGTAGCGTGGGCCTGGCGCTGGCCCGGGGCGAGACGCTGGCGGACATCGTGGCCGGCATGAACGAGGTGGCCGAAGGCATCCGGACCACGACGGCTGCCTGCGCCCTAGCGGAGCTGCACGCGGTCGAGATGCCGATTGCCCAGTCCGTCCGGCAGGTTCTGGATGGCGAGCTGGAGCCGAGGGAAGCTGTGGAAAAGCTGCTCAGCCGACAGCTTCGCAATGAGAACGAATAAGCGAACACGTTCTCATTCAAGCCCGAACAATCCCGACAACCGAGACCTCCGCGCAGTTCACCGCTTCGGCGAACTGAAAGCGGCCTCAAGGGGCAGCCGCTGCCCCTTGAGGCCGCCGGGCGCCCGCGATAGCCTTCGAGTTGTCGAAACTGAAAATCATTTTCAATCACCTGCCCGCTCCCTCCCAACTGACATGAGTCACCCCGCCGAACCGATCCATCGCGACGCCATCTCCCCCGATCGTGTCCCGCGCGCCCGGGAAGACCACGTCGCAGAGGCCCCGGTCTCGCTGGCGAGCCTCGAGGTCGGCGCCACTGCACGAGTCGTGTCGGTCGACGCTGAGGGTCCGGCGGGTCGCCGGCTCCAAGACCTCGGCTTCGTACCCGGGACCCTCGTCGAAGTCCGGCGACGGGCGCCGTTGGGCGACCCGGTGGAATTCGAGCTCCGTGGCACACACCTGTGCCTGCGACGCGGGGAGGCCGCCCGCATCCGGGTGCGCCGAGCGTGAGCGCCGCCTCCGGCGCGGGCGTCCTCCGCCTGGGTCTGATCGGCAGTCCGAACTCCGGCAAGACGACCCTCTTCAACGCCCTGACCGGCTTGCGCGCGAAGGTCGGGAACTATCCAGGCGTCACCGTCGAACGACTCGAGGGTGAGCTGCACCTCGACGGTCGGCGTGCCGTCGTGATCGACCTGCCCGGGACCTACAGCCTCGACCCGATCAGCCCAGACGAACAGGTCGTCCATCGTGTGCTGGCCGGTGAGATCGACACGCCGCCGGAAGCACTGGTGATGGTGGTCGATGCCTGCTCACTGGAGCGATCCCTGCTGTTGGTGGCGCAGGTTCTCGAGCGGGACATTCCCAGTTGTCTCGTGTTGACCATGACCGACGAGCTTCACGCGCGCGGTGGACGTCTCGATCTTGCGCGCCTGGAGCGCGCGCTCGGGATTCCGGTTCGCGGTGTCGTCGGTCACCGCGGACTCGGAATCGGCGAGCTGCGAGAACTCCTCCGGCACCCCGAACGCTGGGATCGTCCCCCTATCCGCCCACCCGCGTCGCCCGCCGAGCGTGCAGCCTGGGCCGATTCGGTGCTGGCACACTGTCTGGAGCAGCGACCGGCACGACACGCGGCGACCGAGGCCATCGACCGCGTCGTGCTCCATCCCGTAGCGGGGCCGCTTCTGTTCGCCGCCGTGATGGTGACCTTCTTCCAGCTCATCTTCGCGTGGGCGCTGCCGGCCATGGACTTCATCGATGCGGCAATCGCCGTGATGGCAGACAGCGCGCGGGCCGTACTCCCCGCCGGAATGCTGGCCGACTTCGTCACCAACGGGGTGATCGCCGGCGTGGGCTCCGTGTTGGCCTTCCTGCCCCAGATCGTCTTGCTCTTCACGGCGCTCTATCTGCTCGAGGACGTGGGATACATGGCGCGCGCTGCATTCGTGGTGGACCGCGCGATGGGCCGGATCGGTCTCGAGGGACGTTGCTTCGTCTCGCTGCTCTCTTCCTACGCCTGTGCCATTCCGGGGATCATGGCCACCCGCTCGATTCCGTCGCCGCGCAACCGGCTGGTGACCATCCTGGTCGCACCCCTGATGACGTGCTCGGCCCGACTGCCCCTCTACGCGCTACTGATCGGCGCGTTCGTTCCGGCGACCACGGTCTGGGGCCCGTTGGGTCTCCAGGGCCTCACGCTGCTGGGTCTCTACCTGCTGGGCGCCTTCTCGGCGCTGGCGGTGGCCGCCATCCTCAAGCGGACGCTGCTCTCGGGGGACAGCCTGCCCTTCTACATGGAGCTGCCGTCGTACCGCTGGCCGCCGCCGAAGCTCATCTTCTCCCAGGTCTGGGGCAGTGCTAGCGCCTTCGTGCGGAGGGCGGGCAGCATCATCCTGGTGGCCTCGATGCTGCTCTGGATGCTGCTCTCGTTTCCCCGTTTGACGCCGGCGCCCGGCATCAGCGAGACCGAGGCGGCGCGCCTGCAGCTCGAACAGAGCTTCGCCGGTCGAGCCGGCCACGTCCTCGAGCCCGCCATCGCACCACTGGGCTTCGATTGGAAGATCGGTGTGGGCCTCCTGGCCAGCCTCGCGGCCCGCGAGGTAATCGTGGCGACCCTGGCCCAGATCTACGCCACATCCAACGAGGAGACCTCGCTACGGGCCGCGGTCCGAGCCGACGTCGACCCGGAGACGGGATTGCCAGTCTTCGATCCGCCGACCGTGGCCGCGTTGCTGGTGTTCTTCGTCTTCGCCCTCCAGTGCATGTCGACCCTGGCGATCATGCGCCGCGAGACCAACTCGTGGCGCTGGCCCGCCTTCGCCTTCGGCTACATGCTGGCGCTCGCCTATGGCGCAAGCTTCGCGGCCCACCGGCTCGTCGGCTGGTGGACGCGCAGCGCATGAGGTGCGCTGCGCAGCGCATGAGGTGCGTTGGGAAACGCATGAGGTGCGCTGGAAGCACATCACGGACAGCTCTGCGATCATCCGGCATCGTGCTAGGCCGACGAACCCGGACCCGCCTTGCGATCCCTCTGATGTCGCTCGTGCTCGCCGCCACGATCCAGACCGGCTGCATGACGCGCAGTGTCCGGGAGGTCGTCTGGGACGACGGACACAGCAAGATCCTGCTGCGCAGCCAGAAGAAGGGTGGCACCCGCATCGCCAGGGGCTTCGGCCACCCCGTCGCCATCGCTCCAGTTCGCATGACCCACATCCTGTCGCGGATCGACATGCGTCGCGAAGAAGGCCGGCGTGAGCCCGCGATCCCAACGGACCTGCTCTACCCGTTCGGCGTCGAGATCACCAAGGCCCTGGCCCTGGCGAACCCGGACCAGGAGGTGGTGGTCCAGGCCGTCCGCCGCACCAAGCGCATGGGCATCTTCGACCGCTGGTATCTCACCAGTCTGCTGCTCTTCGTGAAGGACGACCTGCTCTACATCCAGGTCTCACGCATCGACTGGGAGATCCCGCCGCGACGGAAGGAACGACTCCCCGAGGCGCACGTCGGTGAGTACCCGCATGCCCACCGGCTTCTGCCCGACCAGGCCATGACCCTGGCAGACCCTCAGACGCTGGCGGTCGAGTGGAAGGCCCCCATCTTCAAGAAGCCCACTCGGACGCGCCGGACGGCGGGGGGAAAGGTGTTGCGCCGCGAAATCCTGATGGAGAGCTTGGAGGACGACACGGTCTTCGAGCCGACGCCCTCGATCACCGATCAGCTCACCCCGCAGCAGCTGCGCGCCTTGGCCGATCTCGAGGAGGCCCGCCGCGACGGCAACGTCACCGAAACCGAGTACACGGCCCGCAAGGGCCAGATCCTGCGCGGAGAGCCTGGGCGCCCGTAGGGCACGGCCGCCCTTCGGGCGGCTTGCAGTTCGCCGAAGCGGCCAACTGCCGGAAACGGCCGCCCTTCGGGCGGCTTGCAGTTCGCCGAAGCGGCCAACTGCTGGGAACCAGCGCTCGCTTCTAGGACCAGAAGCCGCGGTTTTGCTTGTCACTTGCCGCTTCGCTCCCATATTCTACTGACCCTTTTCCGGCGGGCGGAGCCACTCACACGACGGATCGAAGCTCCTCTGCCGCCTGACGTATATCGGGGTGCCCCAGGTGAACATTCTGCTCGAGATCCTTGCCGTCGGCATCCTGTTCGTGCTGACGGCACGCCTCCTGTCGGACCCGTGGAAAGGCCGCGTCTTCAACGTCCTCAAGGCGTGGCTGACGGTTCGTGCCTTCTGGTTGCTACTGGCCCATCCCGTCACCATGGAGGACGGTTCCAAGGTCGTGGCGGCACGGCTGGTGATGGACACGCTGTCGTCGATCGACGCCACCACGTTCTGGACTTTCTGTCTGCTGGCGGCGGGCGTGAAGTTCGTGGGCATCCTGGCTTCGATGTACCGCTGGACGATCCTGCTCCGCGGCCAGTCCATCGTGCTGCCATTCCGCCACATCTTCGGCTCGTTCCTGATCGGTCGCTTCATCGGAACGTTCCTGCCGAGCACGGCCGGACTCGACGGCTACAAGCTCTACGACGCCGCCCGTTTCAGCGGCAAGACGGTCGAGGTCACGGCCACCACGGCGCTCGAGAAGGTGATCGGCGTCTCGGGCATCTTCCTCACATTTCTGGTCTCGGCCCCGTTCGGCATCAAGATCTTCGGCGAGAACGCCACACTTGTCGCCGCCATCGCAATTCCCCTTTCGCTGGGAATCATCGGCGGGCTGATGACCGTTCTCTTCTTCCCCGGCCTCGTGCAATGGGTGCTCGAGAACTCGCCGATTCCCGGCAAGGCAAGGCTCGAGGGCCTGCTGTTGCGCATTTCGCATTCGGCCGCCGCCTACCGCAACAAGAAGGGGCTGGTGCTCCAGGCTTTCGGCCTCTCCTTCGTGGTCCACTTCACGACCGCGGCCATGTACTTCTTCACGGCACTGGCCATCGGCGCGTCGGCGGCCGAATTCTGGCCGGTCGTGTTCGGGTCTTCGATCCAGATCCTGGCGACGGTGATCTCGCCCTTCACGATTGCGGGCGAGGGGATTCGCGAAGCCGCCCAGTACCTCCTGCTCAAGAACATAATCGGCCCGGCGGCTTCGATCGTGTCGGCCGCCCTCGGCTTCTGGGCGGCGGAAGCACTGACGCTTGCGGGCGGAATCTTCTGGTGGATCCGGCCGGTGTCGTACCGACCGGCGTTCTGCCTGGTCAACGGCCAGCAGGTGGACTACGAAGCGGCGGCCAAGGCAGCAATGGCCCTCGAAACCGAGGAAGAACGCGAGCGACGCCACGCGGCACCGGTGAGCGAGGCACCTCCACTGCTGGCACGCGTCACGACTTCCGGTGGTGTCGGAATGGGCGCTGGCATCGTGGGTGGCCTGCTGATCGGTATCATCGAAGCGCTCGTCATCGCGCAGGGCGGCTTCGGCGGCGATGCCCAGGTCCTGTGGTATGGCCCGCTCGGCTACGCACTGGTGCTGGGAGCGATGGGGCTGGCCGGTGGAATCGCGCTTTCGATCCTGCCGATGGACCTGGACGAGATCCGCGGCTGGACGCCCTCGCTGGCGCTGATCGCCACCTTCGTGCCGTTCGCTCTGGCGATCACGGTCTTCCGCGTGCGCCGCGACCTCTACGACGAGCAGATGCCGCCGATTGAAGTCCTGCTGGGCATCCTGGCTGTCACCGGCGTGGTCGGCCTGCTGCTCTTCTTCCTCGGGCCGCGCAGCTTCGGCGGGGCGGCCGGACGGATCTTCCGACCGGTACCTGCCTTGATGCTCGCAGCCGTGGTGCTCGCGGCCGGTGGAATCGCCAGCTCGACGCTCGTCCACGATACCGCTGCGCCCGCGACTGCGGGCGTGGGTCCGGTTCCCGCTCGGCTGAGCCAGGAACCGAACCTCATTCTGGTCATGGTCGACACACTGCGCGCCGACCATCTCTCCTGTTACGGTTCGCAGCATGTTCCGACGCCCAACCTGTGCGAGCTGGCGGGCGACGACGGCTCGATCTTCGACGGCTTTGCACACGCGTCCTGGACGAAGCCCTCGGCGGCCAGCTTGCTGACATCGCTGCTGCCGACGAGCCACGGTGCCATGTCGAAGCTCGCCGCCCTGTCCGAAGACATCACCTTCGTCTCGGAAGTTCTCCAGGACCACGGCTACACAACGGGCGGCATCGTCTCGAACATCAACCTGGCGCCCAGCTTCGGGTTCGACCAGGGCTACGACGAGTATCACTACCTGGCCCCCGACTACATCGCGGGCGCCGACGAGTCGTCGTCGAAGCTGATCCTCTACCAGATTGGCCGCCGGCTCGTCTTCAAGTTCAGGGGCGGCATCCGGGTGAACGACTTCTACCAGCCGGCGCAACGGGTGAACGAAGTCGCATTCGACTTCCTCGAGCGCCATAAGGACGCTCGCTTCTTCCTGTTGCTCCATTACATGGATCCCCACGATCCGTACATGGAGCGACCGCTTACGGGCAAGGGCATCGCACGTGCCTCAAACCAACATCCCAATGCCTCGGCAGCCCTCGAGATGCACGAACTCTACGTCGGCGAGATCGGCTACCTCGACCTGCAGTTCGGACGATTTCTGAAGAAGCTCCGAGATCTCGGCATCTACGACGACACCGTGATTGCCCTGGTCTCGGACCATGGCGAGGAGTTCCAGGACCACGGCGGCTGGTGGCACGGACTGACACTCTATGAAGAGCAGATGCGGGTACCGATGCTCGTCAAATGGAAGAAGGGTGAGCGTGGCGCACCGCGCGATGCCCGTGGCCCCGTCCGCGGCCTGATCGACATCGCACCCACGCTGATCGCCCAGTCCGGCGCCCAGATACCCGCTGCCATGCAGGGCGTCGACCTGACTGTGGCGCCCGATGCGCGCCCCAAGCCCAACAAGGTGGTCTTCGCCGAAGAGGACCATGAGGGCAACGTGCTGCGAGCCGTTCGTACCGAGACCTGGAAATACATCGAAGCCAACCAGGGCAACCCGCGCGGCGTCCCGACCCGTGAGCTCTTCAAGATCGTCGACGACCCGATCGAAATGAGCAACGTCATCGACGAAAACACCTACATGGCCAGCACGCTCGAGGAAGAGGCCGAAGCCCAGCAGCAGCTCGCCCTGAGCAAGAGCGTGGGCGGCAAAGAAGCACGGCTCAGCGAAGCGGAGCTCGAGGCCCTGTGCGCCCTGGGCTACATGGAGTGTGAAGAGTGATCGGGTCCGCCTAGTTCGAGGCGTGGATCGTCGGGAGGCGATCCGCCCAGGGCTGGGCCTGCTCGAGCTGGGCGGCGACGCGCAGCAGCACGTCTTCCCGTCCGAAGGCAGCGACGAGCTGCACGCCTACCGGGCGGCCGTCTTCTGTCCAGTGCAGGGGCAGCGAGATGCCGGGCTGCCCCGACATGTTGAATTGCATGGTGAAGACGCCAAACGGTGCAGACCGAATGTAGCCGGCCAACGGGTTGTCCTCCGTCGGGGCAAAGCTACCCAGTGGCGGCGGCGGCTCGGCGCAGGTGGGCGTGAGCAGCAGGTCGTAGCCGTCGTCTTTCCACCAGCTCGCCAGCCGCCGGCCGTGGGCATGTTGGTTGTCGACGGCTTTGATGTAGTCCGGGGCGGATCGCTCGCGACCCGACTGGGCCACCTTCCAGGTCACGATCTCGACATCGCGCTCGGTGAGCTCGCGCCCGATCTTGTCGCCCCAGGCATCGAGCGCTCGGGCGATGCCACTCGACACGATCGCGACGTAATCAAGCAGGGCCTGGGAATCGTCGAGCGCCGGGGGGTAGGAATTCTCGACATCGTGTCCCAGCGAAGCCAGCAGCTTGCCCGCAGCGTGGACGGCGGTGAGACAGGCCGGGTCAAGGATGATGTTGCGAGGCGCGTGCTCCATCAGGCCGATCCGCAGTCGGCCGGGGTCGGCACCGACCTCCTCGAGATACGGGCGCGCCGGCGGCGGAGCCGTATAGGGATCTCCGGGCTTCGCGCCCTGGGTGATGTCGAGCAGCAGAGCCGTATCGCGCACGCTGCGGGTGACGAAGCCCTCGCAGGAGCAGCCGGCCCAGCGTTCACCCGCATCGGGTCCGAATGAATTGCGACCCCGACTCGGCTTGAGCCCCACCAGCCCGCAGTGGGCGGCCGGGATGCGGATCGAACCGCCGCCGTCACTGGCGTGAGCCGCGGGCACGATGCCGGCGGCCACGGCGGCGGCGGAGCCGCCGCTCGAACCGCCCGGCGAGTGATCGGGCGCCCAGGGATTCCGGGTCGCCCCGAACGCTTCAGGCTCGGTGGTCGGCACCAACCCCAGCTCGGGTGTATTCGTACGCCCCAGCGAGATGCAACCTGCTCGTCGGAGCTTGCCGGCAAAGTAGGTCTCGTCGGGCTCGATCCAGCCGGCCTCCTTGACGGCACGGATGCCGCAGTAGACGGGATCGCCGGCCAGGTGCGCGCCGAGATCCTTCAGCAGGATCGGCACGCCGCGCAGCCGGCCAGCGGGCAGATCGGTTGCCGCCGCGTGCTTGCGGGCGCGATCGTATTGGGGCGAGATGATGGCGTTGAGCGCCGGGTTGTGCTTTTCGGCTCGGGCGATGGCGGCCTCGACCAGCTCTAGCGGCGTCAGCTCGCCACGCCGCACCAGCTCTGCCTGGTCGATACAATCGAGGCGGGAGAGATCGTTACTCATGCGGGAGCCATCCTACCTCCGTTCGGGGACGTGGGTGAAGCATCACTCCTGACCCGGCGGAAGCCTCGCGGCTCAGCAGAGGGGTGAGCGGTCCGCCACGTCCCCGCCTCCCGCCAGGCTGTTTCTGCCCCCATGGGGCGGGCCGACCAGCAGAATTTGACTCCCGAAGCGTGGGTTTCTACTCTCGATTGCCTCGGGTTCGACAAGAACAGGGTGATTTCCGGCGCTTGCAGACCCATCGGACCGATCTGGGATCCGCACCCGACCTGCTAAGTGCCATAGAAGACGAGAAAAACCATGGCGAAGAAGCCGGGCCACCCCGCTGGTGACTCGACACGTGCGGTGCACGCTGGCGAGCGGGACCATCAACGGTCCGAAGCCATCACCACGCCGATCTACCAGACGTCGACCTTCTGGTTCGAGGACTCGGAGCAGCTGATGGCGTACCAGGAGGGCCGGCTCGCTCGCGAGGAATACGGGCGCTACGGCAACCCGACCTGGAAGGCCGTGGAGCGCAAGCTCTGCGCGCTCGAAGGCGCCGAGGAAGCCGTTCTCTTCGCCTCGGGCATGTGCGCGGCGACCACGCTCTTCCTGGCGCTGTTGCCCCAGGGCTCCCACCTGATCGTGACGAGCGACTGCTATCGCCGCACGCGTCAGTTCTTCCGCGACTACCTGAGCCGCATGGGCGTCGAGACCAGCGTGATCGATCCCTCGGACACGCACCAGCTGGCCGATGCGATCCGCGACGAGACGGAACTCTTCTTCACGGAGTCGCCGACCAACCCTTACCTGCGCGTCATCGACACGAAGGAAGCGGTGCGCGTCTGTCACGCGCGCGGCGTCAAGGTGGTGGTTGATTCCACCTTCGCAACGCCCATCAACTACAAGCCCATCGACGACGGCGCAGATCTCGTGATCCACAGTGCGACCAAGTACCTGGGCGGCCACAACGATCTGCTCGCAGGCGTCGTCGCCGGAAGCGCCGAGCTGGTGGGTCCAGTACGCGATGCCGTGGGCGTGCTCGGTGGCATCACCGACGCCCATTCGGCCTGGCTGCTGTTGCGCGGACTCAAGACCCTGGCGCTTCGCGTGGAGCGTCACAACGCAAACGCGCTGCGGATCGCGCACTTCCTGGAAGAACACCCGAAGGTGAAGCAGGTCTGGTACCCGATGCTCGAGAGCCACCCGGATCACGAGACGGCGAAGCAGGTCCTGCGCGGCGGCGGCGGCGTCGTGACCTTCGACCTCGATACGGATCTCGACGGTGCCATACGCTTCACGGACGCCTGCAGGATTCCGTACATCGCGCCGAGCTTTGGAGGCGTCGAGTCGCTGGTCGAGATGCCCGCCATCATGTCCTTCTGGGACATCGAGCGCGAGGAGCGCCTCAAGATGGGGATCACGGACACACTGATCCGCTACTCATGCGGAATCGAGGAGTGCGACGACCTCACCGCAGACCTCGAGCAGGCGCTCGCCGCGATCTAGCCCGGTGATCGGTCCTGCTTCCGAAGGCCCCGCTTGAATTCCCTATCGTCGAGCAACACCCGATGATCTCGGCATCTATCGAATCTTCGCGGAGTACGGCTTTAGAGCAGGCAACCCCGAGTAGGGTGGTCGGCGCGCTCCATGGCGAGCAGGCGCTGCTTGAGCTCGAGGCCACCGCCATAGCCACCGAGCTTCCCGCCGCTGGCAACAACGCGGTGGCAGGGAACCACGAGAGAGACCGGATTCGCACCGTTTGCGGCGCCCACGGCTCGTACGGCCCGGGGCTTGCGGATGCTGCGCGCAATCTCCTGATAGGAGCGCGTTTCTCCGTAGGGAATCTCGAGCAAGGCCGCCCAGACCTGCTGCTGAAAGGGCGTACCGCGCAGATCCAGCGGAAGATCGAAGTCCATCCGGTCGCCCTTCAGATATTCGACGATCTGCTTCGCGGCCGGACGGTTGAGGGCATCATCCTGATCGACGTTCGCCTCGGGCAGGCAGCGGCGCAGCCAGCCGTCCATGCCGCGACCGTTCGCATGAGGTAGCTCGACGTAGGCAAGCCCCTGGTCGGTCGACGCGATCCGGAAGCTTCCGATCGGTGATTCGACCCAGGCCGTGTGGACGCTCATCATTCACCGGTCACGATACCACCGGTCCCGACCCACCAGCCAGGAGATCTCGGCACTTCGTGGCAGATTTTCTCGTCACCGGCGGGACCTGTCGGGAAAACTCAGTCGTTGAGCTTCAGTCGCTTCATCATCTTCTGAAGCGACTGGCGTGGGATGCCCAGCTTCTCGGCGGCCCGGGTCTTGCTGCCCGTCTTCTCCAAGGCCTCGCGGATCATCTGACGCTTGAGGGCGTCGACCGAGGCGTTGAGATCGGCTCCGGGGACGACCCAGTCCAATGAAAACGACGTCTCGGGCGCCCCGCGGATGTGCTCCGAGAGCATCTCGACGGTGATCGAGTCCGCGTCGCCAGCGAGCGCCACCGTGCGCTCGATCTCGTTCTCGAGCTCTCGCACGTTGCCGCTCCAGCTGTGGCTCGTGAGCCGGTCCATGGCCGCGTTGGTGAAGCCCTGGATCTTCCGGCCCATTTTCTGGTTGCAGAAGTCGAGAAAGTGGTGGGCCAGCAGCGGAATGTCGCTGGGGCGCTCGCGCAGGGCCGGTAGGTGGATCTCGACGACGCGCAGGCGGTAATACAGATCTTCCCGGAAGCGACTGTCTGCAATGTCCTGGGGCAGATCGCGATTGGTCGCGGCGATGATACGCACGTCGACATGGCGCGTCTCGGACGAACCCAGCGGCCGAATCTCTCCGTCCTGAAGCACACGCAGGAGCCGCACCTGCATGCCGGGCTGGGTCTCGCCGACCTCGTCCAGGAAGATGGTGCCACGGTGGGCGATCTCGAACAGGCCTTTCTTGTCGGCGTGGGCCCCGGTGAATGACCCCCGCTTGTGGCCGAAGAGTTCGCTCTCGAGCAGCGTATCCGGCAGCGCCGCACAGTTCTGGGCTACGAAGCGCTGACCCTTGCGCGCACCGGCGTAGTGAACGGCCCGGGCAACCAGGTCCTTGCCGGTTCCGGTCTCTCCGGTGATCAGTACGGTGACATCGGTCTCGGCCACCTTCTCCATCACCTCGAAGACGCGCGTCATCGCAGGACTCGAGCCGATGATCTGGTCGAAGCCATAACGCCGCTCGACTTCCCGACGCAGAAAGAGGTTCTCGGCCCGCAGCCGGTCGTTGGCCTCGCGAAGCGCAGCGGCGAGCTGGGTGTTCTCGGTCGCCAGCTCGTGGGCCTCGAGGGCGCGCTTCACGTTGAGGCGCACCTCCTCCGGCTCCCAGGGCTTCGCGATGTAGCGATAGATGCGGCCGTCGTTGATGGCTCGGACCAGCGAGCCGATATCGGCATAGCCGGTCAGCATGATGCGGATAGCGCTGGGATTGCGCTCGATCGCCTTCTCGAAGAACTCGACGCCCGCCATGCCGGGCATCACCTGGTCGGCGATGATCAGCGCGATCTCTTCGCGCTCGAGAATTTCGAGCCCTTGCTCGCCCGAGTTCGCGGTGAAGACGTGATAGTCGCCGCCAAGGGTCAGCTCGAGCGATTCGAGAATCGCGGACTCGTCATCGACGATCAGGATTCCGTAGGGGTGCTCGCCGACAGTGCGGCGAGCGCCCTCGATGCCAGCGGCCGAGGTTCCATCGCTCACGACGGAGAGTCTAGCAAGCAGGCCCCGTGGGAGGCGTCAGCAGCTCCCCGGAGCGGGCGTAGCCCGCGGAGCAGCAAGCAGGCTGGCCGGGGGCAGGACCGACGCAGTGTCGCCGGCCCCACCCCCACCGATACGAGCCCGTCGTTAGCGACGGGCGCGCCGCGCCGTCTTCTTGCGCGCCGTCTTGCGCCGTGCCGGCTTCTTGCGAGCCGTCTTCTTCTTGGTCTTCCGACGGGCCGTCGTTCGGCGGCGCGTCGTCGTCTTGCGTGCGGTCTTGCGTCGGGCCTTGGACCGCTTCATCTTCACCTTGCAGACATTGCCCTTCTTGTCGATGAAGTAGAGCCAACCGTCTTCACGGTCGACGCCGCACTTCGCGACCTTCTGACGTCCCCTCGGAATGCGCTGGCCCGACCTCTGCATGCGAACGCGACTGATGTCGCCCTGCTTGTCGAGGAAGTAGAGCCAACCTGCTTCTCGTCGGATTCCCGCCTTTGCGACAACCGTGGCCATGAGCCACCTCCTTGTCTTCGGGTTGTTCCCGCGTGGGGGACGGGTCACGGGATTGGAGGTCGGTGGAGGAGGTGCGCAGCATGGAGAGAAGTTCAAATTGCAATCGCACCGACGAGAAGATCGGTCGGTGAGCGCGCAGTGTCAACGCCTTTTCAACCGTTTAGGACCCTTAATTGCGGATTCTGGCCGGTTTTTGGGAGGTTTTCCCGTCGGAAAGGCTGAGAACGCCTGTCGGGAGGACGCCTTGCATCAACAGCGGGGACCCTGATTCCCGTCGAGCAGCGCTTCGATCCCGTCGAGAATTCGGGCTTCCAGGCACGCGTTCTCGATGGCATTGATCTCCTGGACGCCTGTCGGAGAGGTCACGTTGACCTCCGTCAGCTTGCCCCCGATCACGTCGATTCCGACGAAGAAGAGGCCGTCCTCGCGCAAGCACGGGGCGAGCGCGTCGACGATGCGCTGGTCGTCTGCGTCGAGCGACGCCTGGGCCGGCTGGCCGCCGACGTGGAGGTTCGACCGGGTCTCGCCCGCGGCGGGCACCCGCAGCAGGGCGCCGATCGGCTCTCCATCGACGAGCAGGATCCGCTTGTCACCGGTCCTCACCTCGGGGAGGTAGCGTTGGGCCATTACCCGTTGGGTCCCGAAATTCGTCGACTGCTCGAGAATCGAGAAGAGGTTCCGGTCGGCGTTCGAGACGTGGAAGATGCCCTCTCCACCGCGTCCAGCGAGCGGCTTGACGATCATCTCTCCACCCAGCTTCGCCATGAAATCCACGAGTTTCGGAATCTCCCGCGTGACCAGGGTCTCCGCCATGAGCTCCGGCCAGCGGCAGGCGTAGAGCTTCTCGTTGGCGCTCAGGATGCTGGCCGGCCGGTTCAGGACGAGCGCGCGCCGACACAGGGTGAGAATCTGGGTGGCGGTGATGTACTCCGCGTCGACCGGCGGGTCCTTGCGCTGGAGCACCAGGTCGCAGTCGTCGTCGAGCGTCAGCAGCCGCTCGGGACCCAGCTCGAAGTGATTGCCCGGCTCGCGGCGGACCTCGACCGGTCGAGCCCGGGCCGTCGCGCGGCCGTCCAGAACCCCCAGATTCGCCGGGTCGACGTAGAAGAGCCGGTGGCCCCGCCGTTGGGCTTCGAGCATCAATACGAAGGTGGTGTCGGCTTGGATGTCGATGCCATCCAGGGGGTCCATCACGACGGCGATCGACCGATGAGTCGGGGGAAGGGTCATTGCGCTGGCTCCAAGAGGTGCTTGAAAGCGGTAGCGCAGGAGCCACGCCGTCGGCTACGGTTGGTAAACCCCCGGGGGTACGAGGGTTTCTTCATGCAGTCGCGTGGGATCCGCATCCTGCTCGCGGCGATCGGCCTGCTCGGCGTGGCAGTCCTGTTCGCGGCAGCGGCGTTCTACATCGCTTTCGTTCGGGATCTCCCCGATCTCGAGACCATCCGTGACTACCGCCCCCCGCTGACCAGCCGGGTGCTTGACCAAAAGGGCCGCCCAATCGGCGAATTCTTCGTTGAGCGCCGCCAGTTGACCCCGCTCGACGAGGTGCCCGACCACGTCGTCCGGGCCTTCATTGCCGCCGAGGACAGCGCCTTCTTCGAGCACTCGGGCATCGACGTTCCGGCGATCCTGCGGGCCGCCTGGAAGAACCTGATTTCAGACAGGAAGGAGGGCGGCAGCACCATTACCCAACAGATGGTGAAGGGGTTGCTGCTCACCCCCGAGCGCACCTATCGACGCAAGATCCGCGAGATGATCCTCGCCCGGCGTATCGAGGAGCGCTTCAGCAAGCAGGAAATCCTCTATCTCTACCTCAACCAGATCTACTTCGGCGACGGCGCCTACGGGATTGGCGAGGCGACGCGCACCTACTTCGACAAGCAGGTATCGCAGCTCACCATCTCCGAGGGAGCCCAGCTCGCAGGTCTTCCCAAGGCGCCGACGCGCTATTCACCGCGTCGGAATCCGGATCAGGCCGAGAACCGGAGGCGCTATGTACTGCGCCGCATGCGGGCCGACGGCTTCCTCGACGAGGCCACCTACCAGAGCGCGCGGGCAGAGCCGATCGTGCTGGCTCCGCCGAAGGATTCCGAAATCTTCAAGGCCACCGCGTACTTCACGGAGGAAGTCCGGCGTTATCTCTTCAGCGAGTTTGGCGGCAATGCCGTGCTCGAGGGCGGACTCGTGATCAGGACCACCCTCGACCTGGACCTCCAGCTGGCAGCCTACCGCGCCGTGCGACTGGGACTCGAACACCTGTCCAAGCGCCAAGGCTACCGCGGACCGCTGCGGAACGTCCCCGAAACCGAGATCGCCGAGGTCCTCGTGCGGCTCGCCGAAAAGAACGCGTTGGTGCGCAACGGCGATGCCGCAGCGACGACGCCCGAATCCGGGTGGCTGAAGCCTCCGGAGCTGCCTACGCGGGGAAGACTGGAAGGCCTGGTCATCGCGGTCGACGTGAAGGCCGAGCGGGCCACGATCGGCTTCGCTCCGGATGTGTCTGCCAGCGTCGCTCTCGAGGACGTCTCCTGGGCGCGTGAGCCCGTGCCGGACAAGGCTCCGCGCCGGGTACGATCGATCGACAAGGTCTTCAGCGTCGGAGACCTCGCGCTCTTCGACATGGTCGCGGACCCCCTTGAAGGCAACGAGCCCAAAGTCAGTCTGTACCAGGAACCCCGGGTGGAAGGCGCCCTGCTGTCCATCGACGTCGACCGCGAAGAGGTTCTCGCCCTGGTCGGCGGCTACGACTTCGAGCGCAGCCAGTTCGACCGGGTGACCCAGGCACGACGCCAGCCGGGCTCGTCGTTCAAACCGCTCATCTACGGCGCGGCACTCGCCAAGAACTATACGCCCGCTTCGATCGTGTTCGACCGCCCAATCGTCTACAAGGACGAGGAGTCGGGCTTCATCTGGCGCCCGCGCAACTACGGTCGCATCTTTTTCGGCCCGATTACGCTGCGAGAGGCCCTGGCACGGTCGGTGAACAATGCAACAGTTCATCTCTTCCGTGACGTGGGCGTCGACTTCGTGATCGACTATGCGAGAAAGCTCGGCATCCGGTCGCCGCTCAATCGTGACCTCTCCCTGGCTCTGGGCTCGAGTGGCATATCGCTGCTGGAGATGACGCGCGCGTACGCGACCTTTGCCTCCCAGGGCTTGCGAGTGGAGCCCATCTTCATCCGCAGCGTCACCGATCGCGACGGCCAGGTGATCGTCCAGAACGTTCCGTTGGCAAGCCTGCTGCCCGATGTGAAGGGCGACGGCTTCGACGTCGAAACACAAGATCCGGAAGAGGGCGGCGAGCGCGAGCAGGTGATCTCTCCCGAGGAGGCCTATCTCGTCGCCGACCTGCTGCGCGCCGTCGTAGTCGATCCCCACGGAACGGGCTGGCGACTGCGCGCACTCAAACGCCCCGTTGCGGGCAAGACCGGAACCACCAATGACCAGGCCGACGCCTGGTTCCTGGGCTTTTCGCCCAGCATCGCCACCGGTGTCTGGGTCGGCCACGACGAGAGCCACTTCCTCGGCTGGGGAGAGACCGGCTCGCGCGCCGCGGCACCCATCTGGGTCGACTTCATGAAATTCGCGCTGGGGAAGCGACCGCTGCGCGACTTCAAGGTGCCCGAAACGATCGTGTTCGCGCGCATCGATCGGAAGACCGGCCTGCTGGCCGATTTCGCCAGCCAGAACACGGTCTTCCAGGCGTTCCGCGTCGACACGGTTCCCACCAAGACGGCCAAGAGCGTCCAAACCGAGACCGAGGGGCGACGCCTGCTCCGCATGGACGACCTCTAGAGTTCCGATCGAATCGGAGGAATGGAAGCAGTGGAAGGGAAGCAGTCCATGACAGGAGAAGGACCCGTGACGGCGGATGCAAGTTCGTCGGTGCCGACGTTTACGACGGACGCAAATTCTCTCACGCTCCGCATCGAAGAAATCCTGCGAGACGAACAGACGCTGCTCTCGGGACTGGTCCAACGGCTGCGCACGCTGACGGGCAGCACCCTGGTCTCCGTCTGGTCACCGGCCGCAAATCGCGATCCCGTGGTCGTGGCAGCCGCGTTCGAAGGTTCGCCTCCCATCACCCCGGACGCAGCCGCATGGTCGGCGGCGGCGGCACTACCGCATGCGACGCTGCTCAGCGAGCCGGGCGTTCCCGCCGCCCTCACACGTCTGTTCCCCAGACGGTCTGCGACCGCCGTGGCTCCGATCCACGACAGCGCCCGCCACACCTTGTCCGTGCTCGTGCTGACCTTGGAATCGGGGACGATCCGGCCGCGAACCCTGGCCACGCTCGACGCAGCGACGCGTCGTGTTTCGGCACCCCTGGCGGCCGCGCGCGCGTTGCAGCGCCTGGAGAACCTCGATGATCGGCTGCGCAGACTCGATCGCCTGGCAACACTCGGCACGCTCGCGGCCGAGATCGCCCACGAAGTCCGCAACCCGCTGGTCTCGGTCAAGACCTTTCTACAGCTGCTGCCCGAACGCCTCAAGGACCCCGAGTTCGTCACCGATTTCCTCTCGGTGGCGACCCAGGAGCTCGGTCGGGTCGAACGTCTGCTCGACGTCCTGATCCATGCACCGCACTCGACTGCGGGCAACGAATCGACGAGCAATCCCGGCGAGAGCCTCGACACCCTGGCCGAGCTGCTGCGTCATCCGGCCCAGGCGCGCGGCGTCACGATCGAGGTCGAGTGGCAGGAAGACCTGCCGCTGATCGCCATGTCGCGAGATGCGCTGCGACAGGCGCTGCTCAATGTCACCAAGAACGCAATCGAAGCCTCACCCCACTCGGGCCGGGTTCGACTGACGGCTCGCGCCTATGAGGACAGTGTCGAGCTGCGGGTCACAGACGACGGGCCCGGCGTGCTGCTCGAGGATCGGGAGCGGATCTTCGAGCCCTTCGTATCGATGCGGGAGGGCGGCAGCGGCCTCGGTCTCGCCATCACCCGTCGAATCGTCGAAGAGGCCGGCGGGCGGATCACGGTCGAATCCGGCCGCGAAGGCGGCGCGGTGTTCCGTCTCGTCCTGCCCGCCGTTTCCTAGGCCCGCAAGGGAACGGCGACGACGGCCTCCATCGAGATCCCAGCCTGGCGGCATTCTGAAGCGCGTAGCGGAGGAGAGTCGACATCAGCAGGGGGTTCCTCAGGCGCCAGATCGCTACAGCCAGCCTTGGACGACCCGAGAAATGTCGGCCAGGCCCTTCATGAAGAAGTGGTCGGCCTCGGGGATCACGTGAAGAGTTGCAGACGGAATGCCGCTCGCGATCGCCTCGAGAGCCTCGGGCGGCGCGAATTCGTCGTGCTCGCCCGTCAGCAGGAGCAACCTGCGGCCGAGTCCCGCCAAGGCGTTTGAGTCGAAGAGTGCAGGCGGCGGAGCCACCAGCAACAGGCACCGGAAGCGCGAATGGCGCTGGCACGCGCGGATCGCAGCCGCGGCACCGAAGGAGTAGCCGGCCGCGATCAGCGGAGCCGCGACGGTCTCTTCGAGGTAGAGGGTCGCGGCGCTGTAGTCTTCATCGGCGTGCTGGGCCTTGTCGCTGGTCGTCCCAGCGCTGGCGCCTACGCCGCGCCAATTGAATCGGAGCGAGGCATGGCCCGCCTTCTGGCAGGCGTAGGCCAGCTCGTTCACCACCGGTCCGTCCATGCTCCCGCCGTAGAGCGGGTGGGGGGGCGCGACGACGGCGCCCATACACTCGTCGCCTTCGCCGGGCAGGAAGATTCCCTCGAGTGCCAGCTGACCGCCTTCCATTGCGATGGTGACGGCCCGCTCGGAGACGCCCTGTGCCACCTGGCCACTCCTGTAAGCTCAGCGGGATGCAGGATTCCGAAGAGATCAAACGCGGCTTCCACGTCGTCGTCAACACCGAGCGGGTTCGCCTGCCCAACGGGGTGCTGATCGAGTTGGACATCGTGCGTCATCCGGGGGCGTCCGCCGTCGTCCCGTTCTTGTCGGACGACCGGGTCTTGCTGATCCGGCAATACCGGCACGCTGCGGGGGGAACGATTCTCGAAGTGCCGGCGGGGAAGCTCGACGACGGCGAGACGCCCGAGATCTGCGCCGCCCGGGAGCTCGAGGAGGAAGCCGGGGTACGCGCCGGTCGCTTGGAGGCGTTGGGCTGGATCTTCAGCACCCCCGGCTTCACCGACGAGCGGATCCACCTCTTCGCGGCCTACGACCTGGAACGCGTCAGCATGCACCCCGAGGACGACGAGCTGATCGAGCCCGTCGAGATGAGCCTCGAGCGGGCGCTGGCGCTGGTGTGGAACGGCGAGCTCACCGACGCCAAGAGCGCCATGGCTCTGATCCACGCCGCCCATCGCTTGGGTCGGCTGTCGTGAGCACGAATGCGCCCCTCGGCGTTTACCTGGGCTGGCACGTCCACCCTTGGGAAGACCTCGTCGAGCTGGTGCTGCTCGCCGAGGAGCTGGGTTACGACGCAGCCTTCGTCGACGGCGATATCAGCCTGCTGGGGCGCCGTACGGATGTCGATTGCCTCGACGGGTGGACGGTCACCACGACACTGCTGGCCCGGACCTCGCGGATCCAGATCGGTTCGCTGCGACTGGTCCACCACTGGAACGCCGCGCGCCTCGCTCAGGCCGTGGCCACGGCGCACCGACTTGCGCCGGGCCGACTGCGTTTCCAGATCGCGATTGGCGACCGGCAGGAAGACGTTCGTTTCGGTCTCGAGCGACTGTCCACTTTGGATCGGGTCGCCTGGCTCGACGAGTCCCTCGATGCGATCCGCGCGTTGTGGCGCGGCGAGTCGGTGACGCGCAAGGGACGCTTCGTTCAGCTTGAGCAGGCGCGGGTGCGACCTGCACCCGGCGCGCTGCCGATCACGGTCGCCGCTCGACGGCCGCGCATGCTGGAGGTCGTTGCCCGACACGCCGACCTCTGGGAGATCAACCTGCCGCCGATCCCGGCCCGGCTGGACCGAGCCGTTGCCCGACTGACCCAGGCCTGCGAAGCCATCGGTCGGGACCCCGAGGAGCTGGGCCGAAGCCTGCTGCTCTTCACGCGACTCGGAGACAATCCGATCGCTCAGCTGGGTGCGTTTCGGCGGCTAAACCCTTGGTTTCAAAGCATTCCGGATAACGAGATTGTTCCGGCCCTGATTGTCGGGGACGCTCCCCATTGCCGACAGCGCATCGCCGAACTCCGTGAGGCGTTCGCGCTGACGCTACCGGTGCTGGATCTGTCCGGTCTTAAAGCGGAATTGGCCAGGCACCTGTTGGAGAATCTGGCACCAGACAAATAACCGAGTTGACGCACGCACTTAGACTTCTTAGGCTATCCAGGATCCGCGGGACTCGCGCGCCCTTCCCGCAACTATCGGGTCAGACAGCATCGTACCGGTGTTCATCCGGACGACAGCCATCAGCTCATGCATGAAGGGCCATCGACGCAGGCCCACAGGAGACACTCACAGGTGTACGGACGCCGTCAGCAGGGACTCGGCTTCGGACCGCCGGTCACGCCCCCGATCATCAAGCAGTTGATGATTGCAAATGCGGTCGTGTTCGTTGCCCAGTATCTGGCCCCCGGAGTGCTCGCGCTCGGCGCCGTGACACCGATCGCGGTCTGGCAGGGCGGCTATCTCTGGCAGCCCTTCACCTACATGTGGCTCCACGGCAGTTTCGGTCACATCGCGTTGAACTGCTTGGCACTCTGGATGTTCGGCTCGCAGCTGGCCATGGCCTGGGGGCCGCAACGCTTCCTGCGTTACTACCTGCTCTGTGGCGTGGGCGCGGGCTTCATCATCGCGAGCTGGCCGTACCTCACGCTCATCGCTCCGAGCGCGGACTTCTCCGTGTTGCGCACCCACACAGTGGGCGCCTCGGGCGCCATCTACGGCGTACTGCTCGCCTATTCGCTCACCTGGCCCGATCGCACCATCATGCTGATCTTCCCGCCGATCGCGTTTCGAGCCATCTGGTTGATTCCGGCCCTCTTCTTCATGACCATCTTCTTCAGCCCAGGCGGCAACATCAGCCACATCGGCCACCTCGGCGGCGTGCTGGTGGGCTGGATCTACATGCGCCGACGCAACCAGGCCGGCAACCCGCTGAGCTTCAAGCAGATCCAATACCGCTGGCGCCGCTGGCGGATGCGCCAGCGGCTGCGGGCCGTCCGGCAAGAGGATCACCAGCAGCAGCGCAAGCAGAACGACCGAAACAAAAAGACCTTCCATTGAGACCATGGGCCAAGCACGCGCACCCGACGACTTCTTTCTGACCGACGCGCTCGACGCCGAAATCGCGCGGGCAGGCCGGGCCGTGGCACAGGCAGATCACGTGGTCGGCCTCACGGGTGCCGGTCTGTCGGTCGAAAGCGGCATCCCGCCGTTCCGCGGCCCGGGCGGTCTGTGGACCCGGTACGGCGAGCCGCCCATGGACGGCTATCAGCGCTTCCTGCGTGATCCGGCCCAGGCCTGGCGCGACCGTCTGAACCCGAAGGCGCCGTGGGCCAAGGCGTTGGGAGAGACCTTGGCGGCCGCCAAGCCCAACTCGGGACACTGCGCACTGGCCGGGCTCGAACGCATCGGCCATTGCGACGCACTCATCACCCAGAACATCGACGATCTCCACGGCCAGGCGGGGCAGCAGAACCTGCTGGAGATCCATGGGAATCATTTCTTGCTGCGCTGCACCGAGTGCATGACGCGCTTTCGGCAGAACGAATTCCAGATCGACCCCGACGACCTGCCGCCCCGCTGCCCGGAATGCGACGGAATCGTGAAGGGCGACACCGTTCATTTCGGTGAGCCGATTCCACCCGACGTCTTGAAACGTTGCTACGACGAGGTCGGCCGCGCCGACTGCATGATCGTGGCCGGCACTTCGGCCACGGTCTATCCCGCTGCCGAGTTTCCATTGCAGGTGCTGCGCAACGGGGGCGTGGTGATCGAGGTGAACCCCGAGGCGTCCGAACTCACGCCGGTCGCCTCCATCTCGCTGCGGGGTCCGGGGGGTGCCGTCCTCGAGCGGCTGATGCATCACACACAGCGCGCTTCCCAGGAGGCAGGAGCATGAGCGTCCGACACCGTGACGACGGTTTGGCCGGGTCCTCCATGGGTCGCGAAGGGGGCTTCGGCAGTCTGCTGCGAACCCTGTTGGCGGGTGTACCCTGGAGCGAGAAGGCCGAGCGGGAAGAAGTGCTCCACTTCAGCACTCCAGCCAGCGAGAACTTCCGGATCCACAACGCCAACGGCAGGACCAGCGTCATCGGCGAGGATCGGTCGGACATCGAGGTCCGCGCGCTCAAGACGGCGCGCGCCGAGTCTGCGGAGGCCGCGACCCATATGCTCGACAGCATCCGCATCATCCACGGGCTCGACGGAGACGTCGCCGAGATCGAGGTCGATATTCCGAGCCGATGGAATCGGCGCGGCTACGTCAACCTGACCGTGCGCGTGCCTCGCAGTCTCAGCACCGAGATCATCGCGTCCAACGGCAAGGTCGGAGTGCGCAACCTCTGTGGCACCGTGCGCGCACGGTCGAGCAACGGGTCGGTGGAACTCTACGATATCAAGGGCGACATCGAAATCAGCACGTCGAATGCCAGGGTCTGCTGCTGTGATACCGAGGGCAAGCTGGTCGCCCGCTCGAGCAATGGCAAGATCGAGTTGACCAACCATTGCGGATCGATCGATGCCTCGACCTCCAACGGCCTGATCCGCGTGTCCATCAACATCCTGGGTCGTGAAGGTGTGCAGCTCGCCACCAGTAACGGTCGCATCGTGCTCGAACTGCCCGACGAAGTGGATGCCGACGTGGACATCCGCGTCGACAACGGCGTGATCCGCAACGACCGCCCGCTCTGCAAGGCCACCCGCGAACGCAGCGGCCAGCTCCGCGGGCGCCTGGGCGCCGGCGGCTGCCCGATCAAGCTGCGGACCTCCAACGGCTCCATCTGCCTGCGCTGAAGGGCCGCCCAAGGGGCGGCTTGCAGTTCGCCGAAGCGGCGAACTGCGCGAGGAAGCCATCACGCTGGAGGGAAATGTGCCGATCGGGTCCGGATCGCTCAGTCGCCGATGCGGCGACGGAACTCCTTGCCCTGCTCGCTGAAGATGACGCTGGAAGGTTCGATCTTGGCGACGACGGCGGTGCCAATTTCGTCGCCTTCGCGAACTTCGCGGGGAGCGCCACTGCCCACGATCACCACCGCGAGCCGCTTGGCGGCAATCGGGTGCCACACCGTGCGCTCGACCGTAAAGGTCGGCCCACTGCTACTGGACTCGGCGGCCAGCGTCTGCGCGGGAGTCGGCTCGGGCGCGGCAGCCGCTTCGGACAACGGCTCGGGCCCTGAAGTCGGCTCCGGCGCAGCCTCGGGCTCCGGCATCGGCTGCGAAACACTTGCCGTTTGGCTCGGGGGCGCCGAGCTTGATGACGCCGCGACCGGAGTCGGCAGCGTTTCGACCGGGTCTCCGGCGACTTCGCTTGCGGGCACGGACTCGACAAGCGCGAGCAACGGCAGCGGCGCACTCGCGACGGGGCGCAGCGGAGGCTCGTCGGGCTCGAGTGCGTCCTCGGGCGTCGTCTGATTGTGAAAGCGCCGTCTGGGCACGGGAATCGCGACGCGGCCCTTGTGCCGGCCGGGGAGGCCGGCAGCGCTGCGCCATGACTTCGAAAAAATCGGTTCGGCGCCGGGCCCAGGGCCGGCTGACGCCACCTCTGAACTGACTTCCATTTCCGGCGAGGCGCTGATGCGCGGCTGTGGTGGGTCGCGCTTGACGACGGACACCAGAGACTCGAGTGCGGCCGGCGAAAGCTCAGGCTCGTGCGGGCGGGAATCGGCAACGACTGCGGGAGGTCCCGGCGACGACGGGGTCGAACCTGCCGAGGTCGGCGCAGGCGCGGCAGCCGTTACGGCGGCCGTCACGTCCGTCGACGTCAAATCCGACGTGACGAGCCAGTACGTACCGGTGCCGGTCAAGACGAAGGCAACCAGCAAGACTCCCACCATGACGAGCGACGGTCTGGAACGCTCCGTGCGCCGGGGTACTTCCGGATCGGCGACCTCTTCGCGAAGCGACCGGTCGGGCGGGGCGTCGCGATCCTCTTCCAAGCGACGCAATGCCTTCAGAATCGTACTCATTCGAGAACCTCTCCGACATGCTCAACCTTTAGCGCCGAGATCGAAACCGCGGAAAGAACGCCGGCGATTGAATCCGGAGAGGAACGCTGTGCGGCCGGGGCCGGAGGAGCGGACACCGGAGGCAAGCTGCCCGACAGGATCCAGCCCTCGTCGCTGCGCTGCTGCCAGGCCCACGCGCCGGCAGCAATGGCGGCCAGCGCCACGCCCGCAACGGCGCTACTTCTCCAGGCCCATCGCTTCGCCAAGCGGCGGCGGCGGGCACCCATGATTTCCTTGGCGGCCTGTCTCACATGCACCGAACCGATGGTGCGGTCGCCGACGGCGTAGCCTGCGAGGAGCGCGCGGTCGCAGAGCAGGTTGACGAGTCGCGGAACTCCCCTCGTCCGTCGCTGCACCTCTCGAAGCGCACGGGGATCAAACAGCTCGCCCGGGTCCCGACCCGCCGCTACGCGCAGACGGTGTCGCACGTACTCGGCCGTCTCCGAGGCCGACAGCGTCGTAAGACACCAGCGCACGCTGATCCGTTGCCGGAGCTGTCTCAACTCCTTGGAGTCGAGCATGTCGTCGAGCTCGGGCTGACCGAACAGGAGGATCTGGATCAGCTTCGACGTGGAGGTCTCGAGATTCGAGAGCAGCCGCACCTCTTCCAGGGTACGCGGCTCGAGATTCTGCGCTTCGTCGACGATCAGCAGCACCCGGTGTCCCTTGCGTTTCTCGGTCAGCAGGAATTCGTTGAGCAGACTGCTGAGCTGCGGTCGGTTGAGGCCCGCTGTCGCCAGTCCGAACTCGTCGCAGATCGTGCGCAGGAATTCTTCTCCGTTGAGCGTCGGATTGAAAATGAAGGCCACGTTGGTTTCGGGACTGAGTCGCTCGAGGAGCGTACGGCTCAGGGTCGTCTTACCGGTGCCGACCTCGCCGGTCAGGGCAATGAAGCCTTCGCCCTGCTCGATTCCGTAGAGCAGGTGAGCCAGCGCCTCCCGGTGGGAGTCCGAGAGGAACAGGTAACGCGGATCCGGGGTGAGGCTGAACGGCTTTTCGCGAAGGCCGTAGAACGCGGTATACATCGTCAGAGAACCACCGGTGAGAAGTCTAACCTATTGATTCAAAAAGAGGATCCTAATCGAAAACCTCTGCCCGCTGAGCTTCCGGGAATCACCGGACCCTGTCACGGTGTCGGCGCGGATGTCGGCGCCAGCCTGACCAAGCTGGTTTTTCGCTCTAGCGACGGGAGCCTGCGCTTCGATTTGCTTCCCTCAGTCGACCCGGACGAGACGGCGCGCCGGATCAGTGCCGCCCAGCCCCGTGAGATCGGACTGACCGGAGCCGGCTCAACCCAGGTTTCGGGTCTGTTGAAGTTGGACACCGCTCGCTTCGCCGAGTTCGAGGCCTGGCGCCAAGGGACGACCGCCTTGTTGAGTCACCAGGGGTTTACCCCGCCAGTGCGCGATCTGGTCGTGTCGCTCGGTACCGGCACCTCGATCCTGCTGATCGAGCCCGGCCGCGCGACCCGGGTGGGCGGCACGGCCCTGGGCGGAGGCACACTGTTGGGTCTCGGAGCGGGCCTGGTGGGCACCGCCGACTTCGATGAGCTCATGACCCTGACCGCTCGGGGCGACCGCCGCCGGGTCGACCTGCTGGTCTCGGACATCGACCCGGATGGCGTGATCCCACTGCCGCGGGACCTGACGGCTTCGGCCATGGCCAAGCTGGGCATGACAGCGGAAACGCCGGATCCGAGCGACCTGGCACACGCGGTGATCGGCCTGATCGGCGAGAATGTCGGCCTGCTGGCCGGCGCACTGGCTGCGCTGACCGGAGCCCTGCGCATCGTGTTTGCCGGATCGACACTGCGCCGGAACCCGACACTGCGCAATCTCCTGGCCTGCGCAACTGCCGCGCGCGGCCGAGAGGTGATCTTCCCGAAGGACGGTGAATTCGCGGGTGCCATCGGCGCCCTGGAACTGGCCAGCAAAAACGACGACGCCTGAGAAAAACGGCGGAACCCAGAGGATACCGCCGTCCAAATCATTCCGACCGCCTTGGCTGGCCAACCGTTCACGCAATACGAAGCATTACAATTGATATGATCGGGCTTGGCGAAACCTGGTGCCATCACTCGCCGACCGGCTTGGAGGGCTCGCGCAGGGCCGGCTCGGTGGCCTGCTCGTCTTCGCTCCGGTTGAGGGTGCGCAGGGCCCGCTGGGTTCGCGCGATGGCTGCGCGCTGCACGCGAAGCTCTTCGCTCTGCGCTGCCACCTGGCGCTCCAGTCGCTCACGGGCATCGATGGATTCGTCGAGCCGCGTTTCCATCTGGGCGACGCGCCGCTCGAGTTCCTGGACAAGGCGAGCAACGTCACCGGCACCTCCTGCTGGACTGCCATGGGGATCGGTCCCACCGATCTGGGTCGGAATCTCGGACTGCGTACGGTCCACCGGCAAATCGCCGCTTTCGAGGTCCACCATGTTCTTACTCTCCTTCTCAGGTTCGTCGTCGAGGAGGCCCGGTCCGGCCACAATGCTCGGCCCCGAATCGGGCGCGGGAACTTCGACGGAAGACAGATCGACGGATCCAACCACTGCGGTGGATCCGGGTGAAACGTTGGAAGCTCCGACGTTCCCCATGGAGAATTCGCCGGTCGGGATGGCGCTTTCCTTTTCGCCCCCGTCAAGACCCTCTTCCTCGGCGAGGGCAGTCACGTCCATGTCGTTGGGGAGCTTGCGTCGCCGCAGGAACAGCACCAGGCCGACGAAAAGCAGGATCACACCCGCTCCCGCCGCGCCGTAGGTGACCCAGTCGATGCTGCCGTCATCGCCACCCGTCGAAGCGGGTGCCGGAGCTGGAGTCCGCTGGGCGACCGCGCCCGGCTTGGGCGCTTCGACGATGGGCCCGCCCTCGAACGACGGCGGTTCCAGATCGGGGTCGGAGGGTCCGGGCTTCACGGGCAGCTGGGCGACCCGCTCGGCCTCTCGTTGCCTGGCGCGCTCATCGGCTTCGGCCTTCTTCTTCTCGGCCTCGAGCTTGGCAATGCGCTCGACTGCGGCCTTCGCCGCCGCGGCCTTCGTCTCGACCTCGAGCTTGGCGATGCGCTCGGCCTCGGCCTTGGCTTCTGCGGCCGCCTTCTTTTCAGCCTCCGCTGTCGCCAGCTGATCGGCCTTCGCCGCCGCTTCCGCAGCCACCTTCTTCTCGGCCTCGAGCTTGGCCATCCGCTCGGCTTCGGCCTTGGCTTCCGTGGCCGCCTTTTTTTCAGCCTCCGCTGTCGCCAGCCGATCGGCCTTCGCCGCCGCTTCGGTTGCCGCCTTCTGCTCCGCTGACGGCTGCTCCGCGATCAGCGCGGTGGCGCGAGTGTCTGGTTGCGGCTGCGGCATCGGGGCCGGCGGAGTCGCTGCTGCCTTGCGCTCGGCTTCCGCGCGGATCGCGGCAAGACGGCTTTCGGGAAAGACAAAATCGAAAACGATTCGCGGCGGGTCAGCCAGGATCAGCTCCTTGACCCGAGAAGGCTGCTTGTTCAGGCGGATGCGGACGACGGCTTCGCTGCGGCCTTCCTGTACCGTGACCTGCTCGACCATCTCGCTGCGCGAATTGATGCTGCGCGGAGTCGAACCGGCCTGGAGCGTCACCAGGATCTCGGGCTTGCCAGCCTCGGTCGTCGTCGTCTCGATGCCATAGCCGGCGGCTGCATCGAGCTCGAAGACGACGCGGGTGAAGGTCGGGTGGTTGCCGATCCGCACCTGCGTGACCGACGCGGACCAAGCGGGGGCGGTCACTGCGATCAGGCTGATCACAATGGCCAGAGAGCGCAGACTCAGAGACGCAACGCGACTCGACATTCCCGCAATCACCCTACCTAAGCGTTCCTTCTGCCGACGTTTCGACGTCTGTTTCTTCGGGAGGTCGAAATGGGTTCTTGACGAGAATCCGGATTGTGGGGGAACACCTACGCCACGTTCCGATGGCGCCTCTATCTCCCGTTCACCCAGGACGCGCGTCCAGACGCGGGTCCAGAAGGGATCGCAGTGTCTCGATCGCCGTCCGGATTCGCGGACCGTACCACGTGACCAGAGTGCCGTCGATCAGATGGATGCGTCCAGATTCCGCAGCGGGCACAGCCAGTGCAGCGAGTTCCTGCGCATCGCGCGGACCGAAGGCATAGGGCTCATCGGGCAGCAGGATCACCTCGGGCGCAGCGGCTTCGATCTGCTCATCCCGTACGATTGGGTAACGACGGTCGCCCAGCTCCGCGACGTCGCCGAACACGTTGAGGCCCCCGCAGAGCGTCAACAGATCGTGGCCATACGTGCCGGCACCGACAGACATCCAGGGCTTCTTCCAGATCGGACAGAAGACGCGCGTGGGCAGCAAAGGGACGCAATGCCGGGCGCGCGCGATGGCCTCCTCGACGGGCGCGACCACACGCTCACGCGCGCCGTCCGGCGCGCCGAGCTCGGTCAGCGCATCGAGCAACGCGACACCGTCGGCCACCGTACGCGGATAGGTGAGCCAGACGGTGATCCCCGATGATGCGATCCGTTCGACGTCGATCCGCTTGTTCTCTTCCTGGTTGGCGATGACCAGATCCGGTTCGAGCGCGCGCAGCGCGGCGAGGTCCGGGTTCTTGGTTCCGCCAAGCTTCGGACGGCTCGCGACCTCACGCGCGGGATGGACGCAGTAGTCGGTGACGCCAACGACCTTCTCGCCCAGTCCGAGCTCGAAGAGGGCCTCCGTCAGGCTCGGAACCAGCGAGACGATCCGCCCAGGATCGCGTAGGGGTGTTCGCGTCGATGCCTCGACCGACATCGACTCAAGGTCCGAAGGTGATCGACAGCACGCCCTTCGACAGGCGAGCCTCTTCGATTGCGCGGCCAGCCACCGACGCCGGCAGCGAGATGCGACGCTGGGCGTCGCGGACCACCACGAGCAACTCGTCACCGCGGGGAATCACTTCGAGCTCGTGCTTGCGGGCGCCGGGCAGGTCGATTTCGAGCACGGTCCGGTCGCCGCGCTTCTCGAACCGGATCGGACGGCTGCGGGTAAACAGCTCCGCCGGGTCGCGGTCTCCGAAGACCGACTGCGACAACTCCAGCAGCGCGTCGACCCCGATGGGCTCTCGCGGCAGCAAGGGCGCCTGAAAACGCGGAATGGGAAACGAGCTGGCGATCTCGTCGAGCTCGTGCCGTTCGCGATCGGCCCAGCGCGCGAAGTAGCCACGGGTCGCCTCGTCCGGCAAGATCCGGTTGACGATGACGGCGTCGGTGGCGACGCCGTAGAGGGAGAGATAGGCGAACGAGCGGCGGGTCTCGGCCACGACGACACGGGCCGGGTTCACCACCAGACGCGCACTGGTGCGGTCGGTGTCGAGCAGAATCTGGCGAACGTCCTCGATGTCTTCGTAGAGGCGCTCGAACGCGGCGAAGACCTTGTCCGGTGCGACCAGGTGGCCGAGCCCGATCCGGTCCGCGACCGGCTTCAGGACGCGAAAGGCCTTGCGCTTGACATCGAAGAAATTGTCCATGAAGAAGCGCATCACGTCGGGCAGCCGCAGCATGCGCAGGGTCGAGCCGGTCGGAGCGCAGTCGACGACGCACACGTCATATTCACCCGTGGCCTCCACGACGCGGATGGCGCGCAGCGCCACCAGCTCCTCCAGTCCGGGAAACACCAACAGCTCCTCGGCCACGACGGCATCGACACGTTCGCGACTGCTGCCCTTGACCAGCTCCTGGAGCCACGCCTGGATCTCGCTCCAGCCGCGATCGAGCTCGTGCAGCGCAGCCACCTCCTGGGCAACCACCCGATCGGCCACCTGGATCGGCTCGGGTCCCACCGACCGGCCCAAGGCGTCGCCCAGACTGTGGGCCGAGTCCGTCGACAGCACGAAGACCCGATGTCCGTGAGTGGCGGCTCCCAACGCCGATGCCACTGCGAGACTCGTCTTTCCGACTCCTCCCTTGCCCGTATACAAAAGCACGCGCATCAGGCGCCGTCCGCACTGCCGAAAGACACGATCAGCGAGGGTCCGTCCAGGCGTGCCCCAAGCAGATCGAGGAGCGCGATGCTGCGGGGAAGCTTCAGAACCCGACGACGCACGCCCGTGGTGATGGTCAGCTCGTCGTCGATCTTCGCCACGTCCAGACGATCGAGGCTGGCACCCGGCATGGGGACCGAGGCGCGGTAGCCGTCGCCCTCGCGTTCGAAACGAACGCGAGGCGCCACCGACAGGACCGCGTCGGGCTCGTGCTCGCCGAACAGGCAAGCACCCTGACGCGAGAGCCGTTCGAGGCCGGTCGCTTCGTCGTCCTGGAGCGGCGAGAAAAGAACGGGAAGCGGCGCGAAGAACTCCTCGACCTCGCGTTTTCGCTCCTCCTGGAGTCGCCACCACTCCTCGAAGAAGGGCTCATCGGAAGCCTCGTCGGGCAGGATGCGATTCATGACCACGGCATCGCAACTCACTTCGAACAGTGAAAGCTCGGTCCAGGCGCGACGCGCCTCGTCGATCACCATGCGCTCGGGCGTGAGCACGATGCGCACGCTGGTCTGCGGGTTCGTGAGCCGCTGCTGGAGTGCACGCAGCTGCCGGTTGAGAAGCTCGTCGGCGTCGCGGAAGACCTCGGATCCGGGCAAGGGCAAGGACACGATCTTGCGGGCGAGGGGAACCGCAACGCTGGAGATGGTCTCGAACAGCGGCAGCAGGACCGACAGCGTGCGCTCGGCGATGTCGGGCAGCGTCACCAGACGCAGCGTCGCGTCGGTGGGCGCGCAGTCGACGACGATGAAGTCGTAGACGCCCGAGAGCGCGAACTCCTCAACGGCCAGCAGCGTCACGACCTCCTCAGCACCCGGCAGCAGCGCCAGCTCCTCGGCCACGATCGCATCGATCCCCTGGTATCGGAACAGCTCGACCAGGAACTGTTGAACGTGGCCCCAATGACGGATCACTTCGACACGAACGTCGACCTCGATCGCCTCGAGATTCGGTGCGACCTCGACCCGCTCGGGACCGATCCGCTGCTCGAGCACGTCCCCCAGGCTGTGGGCAGAGTCGGCGGAAACCACGAGGGTCCGCCGACCCGCCTCCGCAGCCCGGATCGCAGTGGCCGCCGCCGTCGTCGTCTTGCCGACGCCGCCCTTGCCGGTATACAGAACGAGCCTCACGGCTCGACGGTATCACGCCGCCGTGGCGACCTCCCGCGAGGCGGTCGACGCCAGCTTGGGCAGGCGTTGCCCGAGCGCAGCCGCCGGCCCCAGCGCCGTCCAACGGTGCTCACAGCGCGGACACTCGGCCAGCATCACGATCCCCCGATCGATCACCTCATCGGTGCGAACCTCACCCGACCCGCAGACGAGGCAGCGCGTCAGCGTTCGCGTCACCCGCCGGCCCAGGCTGTCCATAGCGTCTGTTGCCGTTCTCCCGAAACTCCAGAAACCCATCGAAGCTCCCATCTCCCCACCGTTGGGCCCATTCCAGCACCACCCGGTGACACATCCGGTCACACGGTTTATAGCGTTTCCGAGTGGCTGAGAACTCGGGGCACGGCGCCGCAGACCCTGCGCCTGGAGCAGACTCTGCGGCTGGAGGATGGGCCGAACCGATCGCCGCCCGGTCCGGCTGGTTCGCGGTCTGGCTGGGGCTGCTGCTGATCGCCTTGATTTCACTGTCGATCTGGGCGCGTTTCCATGAGACCGCAACCTCGCGACAGCAGCTGGCCGAGCTGCGTCCCCATCTCGACCTCCGCAATGAGGAAGTGAGAGCACTGCTCGGGTCGTTCCTGGATCGGACCCGCCCCGCCCTGTCCTCCGTGGCTGGCGCGCGTGCGCGCACTGATCGAAGAACCAAGCGCTGCCTTGCTCAACGGGGCAGCGACTTCGGATTCCGATGCCGAGCTTCCGGCGCTACTGGCCTACGAGGCGCGCATCGACGACGTGCGCGAATGGCCCTTCGACACCTCAAACCTGTTGCGTTTCGCGCTGTTCCTGCTGATTCCGCTGGCGTCGTGGTTGGGCGGTGCCGCTCGTCGAGCGCCTCGTCGAGCGCCTCGTCGACGCGGCATTGTCCTGGCTTCGCTATCGTGATCCGGCGGTTGAACCG
>Ga0209987_10000042_pt1 | contig 49820 bp, 62 predicted proteins | sample N074metaG_FD_182134 | JGI IMG/M metagenome (GOLD analysis project Ga0209987, IMG submission 182134) | Deep subsurface microbial communities from Kermadec Trench to uncover new lineages of life (NeLLi) - N074 metaG (SPAdes) (version 2) | ecosystem: Environmental > Aquatic > Marine > Ocean trench...
AATTGTTTTGACATGTTCTCTGGCAATAAAGTTCCATCCTTGACAAATCTAGCTATTGTATAAAATGCCATATAGATGACAGAATCAGAAAGACTCTCAACAATCCAGTCTTTGTCCCATGGCAGTTTAGTTCCAAGTCCATGTTGTCTTGCACAAGCTCGCTCTCGCAACCACCCTACAACATAATGAAACTCGTTAATAATCTCAGGTGGCAGTATACTCATGCCATCCAAACACTTGTTTGCTTTTTCTTTCCAGTCTTTATCACCATAATTCAAAAACCATTGGTTTGTCAAAATCTTAACAACACACTCAGTACCACAACGACACTTTACAGGAGTGTTTGTAAGCTCTAGCAATATGTCAGAATATTTTTTTTCAGTTAACCAATCCTTGATTGTATCTTTAGCTTCAGAAACTTTTTTGCCAGCAAACTGCTCACAGTTTTCCTTGAGAACTCCACCGTAGAATTCCTTTCCATAAATCTCAGTTGTAGCGTCCTCAAGTTTAGGATCATTTTGATCTGAGATTCCAAGTTTCTCAACTGCTTCTTTTGCAGGAATCTCTCCGAATCCCTCAGTAGTTATGATGGAAATAGGCTTGATTAGCTGAATTTCTGAGCCTAGAGGCAGATTTTTCTTAAAATCAGCTAGCGCTTGGTAATCAAATGGAGCATGAGCAGGCACTGACATTACAAGCCCAGTTCCAGTACCTGATTCAACAAAGGTGGCCTCTAGGATTGGAATGGTCTCATTTCTGTGTGGAACAGTAACCTTTTTTCCTACAAGATCGGACCCTGAAATCTCACCATCATAAGTTATCTCTCTGTCCAAAAATTCCAACTTGTGTGCACATTCAGCTGACACTATCCATTTCTCACCATCAACTGAAATTTTCTTGTAAATGGTCTGGGGATTTACCCAAAGATTTGTCACACCAAAGATTGTCTCAGGCCTCAGTGTGGCAGTAGGTATTACATAACCATCAAACTTGAATTTAATTAAGATATATTCAGTAAAGCCTGGTTCAACATCACCCATTGTATCGTGTTGCGATACTGGATTTTGATCACGGGGACACCACCCAACTGGATGAGATCCTTGAATGATCAAGTTTTTTTCTTTGAGTATGTTGATTTGCCATTCTATAAATTTCGAATATGCCGGATCTATTGTTGTAAATTCTCTGCGCCAATCAATAGAGTATCCCATCTCTATCATTCCAGCTTTAATCTCTTCATGGAAATATTTTGCAATCTTTATTGGCTCAACAAATGTCTTAATGTCTTCTTCAGAAACTTGATAGATGTTTTGAAGCCCATCGAGTATTTCTTTATCACCAGATTCCACTCTTTTTGCCATTCCAAGAATTGGTGTTCCAGTATAATGGAATCCCATTGGAAACAAAACATTGTATCCTTGCATTCTGTAAAACCTTGCATGAACATCAGCTAGCGTGTACGTTCTTCCATGTCCAATGTGTTGAGGTGAGTTGGGATAGGGGTACGCTACTGTAATGAATTTTTTTTCTTTTTCATTTGGATTTGTTTCAAAGTCTTTTGTTTCAAGCCACTTTGCTCTCCATTTGCTTTCTAAACTGTTCCAGTCTATCATAATATCATCCCAAAATCATTGATTTTGCTTTGGCTATTGCCTCGTCTTTTTTAGATGTGTCTTTTCCTCCCCCTTGAGCAAATTTAGCATCCCCACCACCTGCACCTCCAAGGATTTCTGAGGCTGATTTTGCAATAAGACCAGCATTTTTGGTCTTTGACGCCTCTTCTCCCGCATATACTATTACTCTAATTGTTGGTCCTGAATCGAAAATCCCAACATACACAGAATTTGGTTCATTTTTGGTAAGTTTCTTTCCAAAGTTAATGTGAAAGAATTCATCGTATTGATCACTTGAGGTAAAGCAAAACTTTATTGAATCAATAATGCTAATTTCAATTTCATCTATTGTATGAGTACCATTATTAATTGCAGAAATTTGCTCAAACAAAATCGGAATCTTTTCTCTTGTTTTTTGTTTTCTTTCTTCTCTTTGTTTTTCTATCTGTTGTTTTTGCAAAGATTCCACAGCTGTTTTTACTCCTTCTTCTTTTTGCTGCTTTACATATTGATGAGCAGTGGGTCCTGAGACAAATTCAATTCGAACTACCCCGTCTTGAATTCTCTTTGTCTTTGTGATTTTGATCAGATTAATCTCTCCTGTCGCCTTGACATGTGTCCCCCCACATGCTTCAACATCAAAATCTTCAATTGACACAATTCTAACTGACTTTACAGGAACCACACCTCCCTGGTAAATCTTAAACCCATATCGTTGCTCTGCATCTCCTCTATCAAAGTTTTCAATTGTAACTGACATGTTTTTCTGCACTATAGAGTTTGCAGTATCTTCAATCTGGGTAATCTCTTTTTTTGAAAGTGGTGAGTGATGAGTGATGTCTAGTCTTGCATGATCTGCCTCCTTAAATGCTGAATGCTGCCAAACCCACGAACCCAAAACATTTCTTGTTGACGAATTTAAGATGTGAGTACTAGTGTGATTTTTGGTAATGTTTTGTCTTCTTTCTGTATCTACTTTACACTTTACGATTTCTCCTTCTTTTGGAATTTGTCCTTCCAATAGATGCACCACAATTCCTCCGTGTTTGTTAACATCAACTACTTTAGAGTCGACAATTATTCCGTGGTCTGGTTCTTGTCCTCCCCCTCTAGCATAAAACGAAGTCCTATCAAGAACCAAAGAATTTCCAAAAACTTTGAGAACTTTGGCCTCAAACTCCATTGGATCGTTTCCATAAAACAACAACTCAGTTTCAGGAAGGCCCTCTAAAGGGAGGGTTTCGATATCTTTTTTCTTATCAGATTGATGCAAATCAGACAGTTTAGAATAAAATGTAGATGGAATTTCAGAGATCACATCTAATTCTTTAAGATAGTCTGGTGTGATTCCATCAGATTCGTACATCGTTATTAGTTCATCAACTGTTAGTGATTTTTCTCTTCCTTTGAGTTTTGTTGCAATTTTTTCCATCCGTGTTTTTGATTCCTCATATCTTCCTGATTCTATTTTTAGAATTAACTTTACATCCTCCCTACTAGAGTCTAGTTCAGGATAAGTGTCCTTTAGATAATCAACATGTAAATCAACCAGCTCATCTAAATCTAATTTCAAATTCATTCTGTTCATCGTTCCAATGATACGACGCAGAATCATTCTCAGATTGTATCCACCTCCAACATTGCTTGGAAGTGCACCGTCAGATATTGCAAAGATTAGCGTCCTGAGATGATCTGCAATAAGATACAATCCTTCTAGCGGTGTAATTATGCGATTTAGCTGTTCATCAGTTAGACCAGTATTTTTAACAGCATATTTTCTTACATCAATTAGATCATCAAAATTTTCAAGACCTTTTGCAATTTCTGTAAAGTATTTTTTCAGTAACTCTGAATCCGAATCAATTCCAATTTTTTCAAACAAGTGCTTTGTAATTGGACCAAAACAACAATCGTATGCGGTAGGAGTTCCCATTGTAATCCATGCAAATCTCTCAAGGCCTGCACCCATGTCAATAACTCTTTGATCAAGTGTAGTGTGTTTGCCTAGCTCCCCCTGAAATTCAGTAAATACAGCATTTCCTAACTCTAGTCCTCTAACAAAATACTCTAACGATGAGCCAAACGAACCTCCTCCTGCCCAGACATCCTCAACAAAAACGATCTCCTCCTTTCTAATGCCAAATTGCTCCGTCAACAATCTATAATCCAAATCTATGCATTCATCTTTCCAATACCCATCAGAATTAGGTATGCTGTGCTGCCCTATCATGCAGAAACTCGAAAAGTGTCGTCCTGTGACTCCAACATTTTCCAAGTCCTTGAATCTCAAACAAGTCTGAGGAACAACTAGAGGGTTTGAAGGAAACTCAAATACTACTTTGGAGCCCATTACTCTCTGAAAGTCAACAATTGACGCTATTGTAAAATAAAGATCATCTCGCCATCGGCAAACTACTGGATATCTTGAAACCGAAGTATGTCCATTTTTTACAAAAAATGATTCTACCTCCCTCCAAGACTGTGTATAATCAAATCTCTTTGAAGTTGGTGGATCTCCAATAAACGAATATGTATCTTCAGAATCCTCAGGGCACATCTCTCGCCCAGAATCTAGGGTCCAAAAGAATCTCTTGCATTTGGAGCAAGATTTTCTAACAAATCCTTGCTCTTCAAATAATTTTACTTTGTAATATCTATCAGGATCAGTGGAAAATTCTCTTAGAATCTCTTTTTTATCCAACGAAGAGCCTGCGAGGCTCCATTATTAAGAATTGTCGATTAGGTTTTTTTGGGAAAAATTAATTTGAAAAAAAGAATGTAGATTCTAACGTTTTTTTTACTTTTAGAAGATTTTTTTGCAGATACATTTCTTTTTCTAGTAAAAGCAATTTTTTTGTTGAAGCACTAAGTTGAGCTATTGTTCTTTTTAGCATTGAAAAATACTGCAAAACACTTGTTTTTCTATGGTTAGGATAAAGAAAAAAATTACTAGTTATCATAGTTACAGTTTTGAATTAAATGTTTAATCTTGAAAATTCTTAATATATACAGTTCAACTACTATTATCATGAAATATTGCCATGATTGTTTAACTCCTATTAATAGTAATTCAAAAGAAGAGTATTGTAATTTTTGTAAAAGGGATAGAGCCCTCAAAGAGAGCTCTGCAGCTTCGGGATGATTTTCTAGTTAAACTATCAAATGGTATTTTTGAATTGATAATTTATGGTATTTATGAAAAATGTTAATAACAATCTTAGTTGGCTCTAGCGGAAGTGGCAAGTCAACTCACGCCAAGACCTTAGACCAGGTAATTTGTTCCACAGACAAATATGTTGAAGAACAGGCAAGCATACTTGGAGTGAGTTATGATAACGCATTTAAAATATCACAGTCAACTGGTATCTTTAAGAAATTTACAAAGTGCTTTTACGAGGATATAGAGTACTGTATAAAAAATAACAAGGATTTCGTGATTGACAGAACTAATCTGGGCTCTGAAATGAGGCGCAGTCTTATTTCAAAACTCAGGGAAAAGGCAAAAAAATATGGAAAAACAATCATTATCAAAGGAGTATACTTTGTTACTCCGGAGAATGTTATTTGGCAAAGATTGGAACATAGAATGGTTATCGAAAGCAAATCAATTCCTGCAATGCTAGTCGAGGAACAAATCGAAAAATATGAGCTACCTACAATCGAGGAAGGGTTTGATTACTTGATCAAAAAATTATGAAAGAAACTGCAAAATTAAAAGTGATTAAAAATTTGCGATAGGAAATAATCAGAAACACGAGATGTCTTTTCAAAATACGTCTCGTTTCTTATGTTGTTTTCAGAGTATTACATGATATGGTAATGAAAGCAACCATGTATAGTGAAAGTCAAAATACTATGGATTTTGAAAAATTCATGAAACATATTGGATTTTTTCAAAGGTAATCAAAATTTAAGTAATATTTTCACGTACTATAGGTAACGAGGAACTGTCGTACCCAATTCGGTAGGCAGCTAAAATAGGAAAACACGACAAGGATGATTCCGTACAAAGCTCGTATTGTTTTCCACTTATATCCTCGTTGGCATTTTCAAGATTCATTCATGTTGAATTTAGTAAAATGATGTATTTTTACAGAATCTTGGTTTTAACATCATCCAATTTTCCCCTTAAAGAAATTCATTAGAATGGCAAAGCCATCATTATCTTTTCTATGATCTCTAATACATTAAATATAATACTTATTCCAATCTATTCGTGTTTGGAAAAAAACCTCAACTAAAAGAAGGAGATCGTGTCTTCTCTATTAAAAAAAATGGAGAATATAATGACTTTATCTTCGGGGTAGTTACTGGCCTTGAGGGACGAAAAGTTGGCGTAAATGGAGTAATTGTAAATCCTGTAGGTCTTAAAAATAAAATTTCGCAAGGCAAAGCAGGGGAAAGGTCCATAGAAATTCTAAAACACCCAACACCGGACAATGTTGTTTTGGCTCTGGTGTACAGAGTAGAGCATGAAAATTTTGCTGAGGTTCTGGATTTAGACAAAGACAAGTGTGATATAATTCCACCAAATGTGTACTTGATGCTAGATGGATGGATTAGAGAGTCACTGCCTGAACTTGTAAACAATGTCTTGTCTTTGCCGGATGGTTCTGAAAGAGATCACGCAAAACGAGTCTTAAGACAAAAGATGGACTCTCTTGTAGATAAAAAACTCAAAAGAACTCTCTATTCTATATCTAGAAGTCTCAAAATACTAAACTAGATTCCCGAAGTTATTTCTCCATAGTTTTATATTATGCTCAAAGAGGATTTTTTATACAATGGAATATGTTTATGCTGCTTTACTTCTTCACAAGCTACAAAAGGAAGTTAACGAGGCCAACATTGGCTCAGTTGTAAAAGCATCTGGCGCTGAGGTAAACGATGCCCAAGTAAAGGCATTGGTAGCAGCCTTGGCTGATATCAATATTGACGATGCAATTAAAGCCGCCCCAGTAGCAGTTGCAGCAGCTTCAGGAGCAGCAGAGGCAGCAGGTGAAGAAAAGAAGGAAGAAAAACCAAAAGATGACGGTAAAACAGAGGAAGCAGCCATGGAAGGACTATCCTCACTATTTGGTTAGAAAAATTCTCTTTAACACAATTTAATTTTAAACTTTTTTCATCAATCTTAATTAGCATTCTTTATACTTTGATTGTGATTGATTGATTTTTCAATTCCATCTGATGTTTTTATTTATATTTTAGACTTATTTGGAACGATGGCTTTTGCAGTTACTGGTGCCTTCAAAGCTATAGAACACAAATCTGATTTTGTCGGAATTATTCTTCTTGCAACAATTACTGGTCTTGCTGGGGGCACAATTCGGGATGTGGTAATGGGACAATTTCCAAATTCTTTTACCGATCCTACATATGTAATAATTACAGTAGCATCTGGTGTTTGTATCTTCTTTTTGTATTCTAGGTTAAAAAAGCATTGGAATCTATTTTTGAAGTTTGATGCTTTTGGACTGGGAATATTTACGATAATTGGCGGTACTTTTGCTTACAATTTGTTTGGATTAAATTTTTTGCCAATTATTTTTGCTGGAGTAATAACTGCAGTTGGGGGTGGCATTTTAAGAGATGTCTTTGTAATTCAAGTTCCCATGGTATTTGTAAAAGAGCTATATATTACAGCAAGTTTTATTGGAATTTTGGTTTTTTACTTTGTTTTGTATTTCGGAGGGGAACTATACGTTGCCACAATTATTGGTATTGTAATTGCCACTGGAGTGAGATTAACTGCAATGAAATTTAATTGGAATTTGCCCCGAGTGCGAGGAAATTTGGATTAAGATGGTGTGTAGTCTTTTGCCTTGCTAGCTACTGCTCGAGCTTGGGAATCTGCTTTTTGCAAAATCTGCTCTTTTGTCTCATCTGTCATGAATCCTGATTCAATTGAAACTGACCTTCCAGATTGTGCTGCCTTGCTTAGAATTAGTTCAATGTTTTCTGGAGTAACATATGCTGCCTCAATTGATAGTGATATGGCCTGTTGATGTGCTTGTGCAAACTCATCTCTAATCTTCTCAACATCAATTACCAACTCTTCTTCAGAATACTTGAGCCCATCTTCAATTGCAGAATAAAGGGCAATTCCTGCCTCTACAGGTTTAATGTCGAGTTTTCCCAAAAGTGGCGCTAATTTATTATTGATTACTTCTCCCTTCTTGACTGGAGTAGTCTCTTTTGAAATCCATATTGTTCCTTGGTCAATTTTTGTTGGAATTCCTGCCTCCTTAAACTCTGTTAGCATTGGACCTGGCGCAATTCCTGTGTTTTTCGCAGGAACTACAATATCAATACTTGAAATGTCACCACCTCTTGCAGCTAACATCATCTTATTTTTTGCAAGAAGAACGTTTAGCTTGAATGGTGACATGTTTGTAAACATGAACATACATTGACCTGTCAACTCTTCAATAATCTCTTTAATTCCTGGAACATCAACTTTCTCAAAGGCCTTTTGAGCTACCTTGTCTTTAATGCTAACAAATTCTACTTCTCCTTTGAGCTTTTTTCTTAGCGGAAGAATCTGTGATGCTCTAACTTTTGTAATTTTAACAAGAGCTAAGACTTTGTATTTTTTTGGGAGCTCTTGTAACTGCTGATACATCTGAGTCTTTCTCTTTGGATAGACAGTTCTATTTTCATGCATACTTCTTCTTCTTCACCTCTTGTACTTGTTTTGTTGGTTTGCCCATCGTTGTTTTTATCATAATCTTTTTGATGTTCCTTTCTCCATTTGGTAATTTCTTTTCTACTGCACTTAGAATTGCATGTGCATTTGCTGCCAAATCTGCATCATCCATTGTTTCATCTCCAAATTTACATGCTAATGATAACGAACCTCTAACTCTGATCTTAATGGATGATCTAAATCTTTGCAAAAATGATTCAATTGGTGCATCATATGGAACTGGTACTGGCATTTTTCCCCTTGGACCTAAAAGCTGACCAAGTACCTTACCTACAACTGGCATAATTTTGGTGTCTGCCAAAAAGAAATCATATTTGTTTATAAATTTTCTAGATGCTCTCTTGTTTGCCCCAAGCTTGTCTAGTTCTTCAGTTCCAATTACTGCATCAGCATTTGCAGCTTTTGCTTTTACACTCATATCGCCTGTTGCCATCACACACACAGTAGCAGGGGAATTCGTCTTTGGAATCTGAATTACCTCGTTTAGGGCAAATCCCTTTTTGACATCAATATCTTTGAATGTGATAAAGATCTCTAAGGATTGCTTGAATTTTCTCTGTTTGGTCTCAGCCTTTACTGCCTTTATCATCTCTACTAGTTGTGCCTCTGTAATCATAACGAACATTTTCGAGAGAGCCTACTTAAAATCGTTTAGCGGGTCTGCTACGTGATTAGCTTTAAAACTTAAAAATTTTCATTTTTTGTGAGTAATATTTGTAATTTTAGAGTCAAACCTAGCTTAAACTTACATTTATTAAATCTCTTAAAAGATTTTTGAGCACATTGCATAGAGTTGATGAACTTGATATGAATTTGCTTTTCGAATTGACAAAGGACGGTTCCATATCTGTTCCTGCACTTTCAAAAAAACTAGACATCAACGCGTCTGTTCTTTATAGTAGAATCAAGCGCTTAATGAAGAAAAAACTAATCAAAAAATTTACCATAATTATTGATGACTCTCTTTTAGGAATTGAAGTAAAGGCTACAGTTGGAATTAATCGCGATCCTAAATTCAAAGATGAAATAACTAAAAAACTCATTGAAACAGCCGAGGTAGTATCAATTTCAGAAGTTACCGGAAGATTTGATATGCTAGTCAAAGTATATGCTAAAAATCTTGAAGCATTGCATTCTATAGTGATCGAAAAAATTGGAAAAATTGAAGGAATTCAAAACACTGAAACTTTTGTTGAATTACAAAGAACTGACAAAGATCCTGTATATCTGAAAAAATAAACTACTGGAGTTTTTCATCCCATTTGCCTTCAGTAATCTCAGCAGTGATTTCTTTTGGAGTTTTTCCTTCTACCTTGATTCCAAGCGTAAGACATGTTCCAATTATTGTTTTAGCTACTGATTTTAAAGATGAAGCATAAGATTTTTCTAGTTTGGTATTTGCTATTTTGGCAATTACATCCATTGTAACATCACCTACCCACTCTGTTCCGGATGCGCCTGATCCTTTTTGAATACCTGCTTCTTTTAAGATAAGGGCAGCAGCTGATGGAATTCCAACCTCGATATCCCACTTTTTTGTGTCAGGATCAACTAAAACTGTAACCGGAACTTTCATTCCTTCAAAGTCTTTAGTTTTTTCGTTAATGGCCTTAATTACTTCCATAATGTTGACTCCAAGTGGACCCAAGGCTGGACCTAAGGGAGGACCAGCAGATGCTCCCCCACCGGTAACTAGAGATGAAATTTTTTGTGGTTCTCCCATAACTATCCACTCAAGATGAAAAATTTAATCCTTACTAAGACTCACTTGTCAGTTTTAGATAGTTGGCATCAACTGTTACTGGTAATTGGTAAGATGCGTCTAGAAGGACAACGGTTGCTTCTTCCTTGTCTACATCTATTCTAGTTATAGTGGCTTTCATCCCTTTGAAAGGACCGCCTGTAATTTCAATGACGTTATCTACTGCTAATTGTGAAACTGTGGATTTCTTTACGAGATAGCCCTCAATGTCTTTAAAATCTAATTCCCCTCTAAGTTGACCACGAATGTGTCTAATACCTTCTACTGCCATGTATGCATTGCTGGGATTGAGTGCCTCAATTACTACATAACCTTTTAGATTGTTTACAAGTAAAACAGATTGAATATCGATTTTGTTAGCGTTGGCTTTTGCTTCAAGCAATCGCATTACTACTTTTTCCTGTCCACCAGTTGTTCTAATAGCAAAAAGGTGAGATTTTATTTCTTCTGACAATTTTTACATACCAAACGTAAGCACAGAAAAGACAAACTGTATTGTAAAGCCTATAGCACCAACTCCAGCTACTCCCAAGAGCACCAATCTAAGGTGTTGTGAATACTCATCTCTGTCTGGCTTTTTGGTCATTTTCATTGTATTGACCATATTCCTCAAAGTCTGTCTAGGATTCATTGTCAGAAATTAATTTGGTGTCCTTATATTCTTATTCAAATAAAAATTCAAAATTTCCTAGGCTGAAACTATACTCAAAGGTGTAATAGAGGCCAATCTAGCAATCACATCACTTTACCTATAATGTACATATTTTTTCTAAATGGAGGTTTTGAATTGAAAAAATAAAGGAATAGTATATCTCAGTGCCTTGGCAGGTTATCCTGAAGATTATATGAACTAGTTTACATTTTACAACCTCCAATGAATGAGGAGGTTTTTTATTTACGAGTAGGGATAACATCTCTAATCTCATGGAACTTTTAGTTGCATATCAGGACGATCCTGCAGGGAACAACATGGCCACGTTTCTTTCTCAAAAAATGAGAAGAGACGATGAAATTTTTCGGGGTAAAAATTATGATCTGTTAATAATTCCCACGCCAGCAATAATGGCTGATTGGTTAGAGGAAAAATATGATTATGATGGATTTATTTTTCTCTCAAAGCATGCAGCGGAATCTGGAGTTTTGGCTCTGACATGCCATAGCACAGGAAATTTTTCGGAGGCAAAGTTTGGGGGAAATGACAAACAAATGGCTATACCTCATCCCGACTTTCAAAAGAAATATCTTCAAGAATTATGGGAAAAAAAATCACAGTTTTCTGATTTTCAAATAACTATAGAGGCTACTCATCATGGACCATCAGATTTGAATAAACCAACAATTTTCATCGAAATTGGGACAACAGACAAACAATGGACTGATGAATCTTTATGTAATTCAGTGGCAACGGTAGTAGACAAAGTTCTTTCTGAAAAGATTCCATCAAATCCAACTGCCATTTGTTTTGGAGGGACACATTACCCAGAAAAATTTACTAAAGAATTACTAAATGGTAGATTTGCATTAGGAACAGTAATGCCAAAACACGCATTAGACAATCTTGATAAAAATATGTTTTCTCATATTTTAAAGAGAAACAAAATAGCAAAAGCAGCTCTCTTAGATTGGGCAGGGCTGGGATCAAACAAGAAAAAGGTAGTTGACTTGCTTGAAACAACTAGCCTTGAGGTAATAAAACTATGAATCTTGATAAAAAAATATACAAAAAATTATTACAAGTCCCAGAGGGAAAAATTACCACTTATGGAGAATTGGCAAAAGCAGTTGGTTTTACTAACGGTCAACGCGTAGTTGGAAAAATAATGAACAAAAATCCTTACCCTGTAATTATTCCATGTCATAGAGTAGTAAAGTCAGATGGTAAAGTTGGTGGTTATGCATATGGGGAAGAAATCAAAATCAGCATGCTAAAAAAAGAAGGAATAAAAATTAAAGATGGTAAAATTCTAGATTGGGAAAATACGATTTATAGGTTCTAGGATTTTCTTTTTGTAATGGTTTCTTCCATTAATAATCTCAAATGAGCCTTGTTTCTTACAGTGTTCCCGCCTACCTTTTTGTAAAGAGCCCAAAATTCTGGATTGGTAATATCCTTTCTATCTTTTGCAATTTTGAGCAGTCTTCTTAAGGCGCGAACCTTTGCTACATAGACCTCTTTCTTTCCTACCCTGGCCCCCTTCCTACCTTGTTTTGATCCTTGTTTTGTTCCTCTTTTATTTTTCTGAGCTTTCTTTTTATGAGCTCTCCCTCTAGAGGTTCCTGTAAATGATTTTATTTGGATAGTATTGGCTGTAAATAAACTACGAATATTCTCTCTTGTAATTGCATCTGCTATATCCTCAAGATGGTCTGAATCAAATCTTATTCTGTGAACTCCGACACCTGCTACCCTTGAGGCTAATCGTTTTTTAGCTTTGAGATTTACTACCACTTGCACTCACTCTCGCATTAAAAATTTTGAATTTATTTTCAATTGCTTTTAAAATTATATTTTTTCTTTTTTTAGTTCCAACGCTATGACCAAATCTAATACCATCTGTTTTTGGATTTAGTTTATTTAAATCGTCAATTGTGAAAACTAGATTATCTGTGTACCCTGAAGGATGAAGGCCTCGTGATTCCTTTGGTCCCCCGTATCCTACTTTAACTAGACCAGGTCTACCACGACTTTTTTGTTTTCTTTGATGGTGATCAACTCCTTTTGGTTTTCTCCAAGGTGTCTCTAATCTTTTGTAACGCCAGCTTTCCGGTCTTACAAAATCTGGATTATGTTCCTTTGCTTCTTTTCGTTTAGCTAGTTTGTCTTTGTTAATCGGCATCAGAAATGACTTTTGAAATTTTACATAAATACGTTCCTAGACCAAAAATTGCTAAACAATAAGAAAGAGATAATAAGGAAAATCAATGCGGATCGAAATATCTCATGACTGTACTTGGGATTAAAAAATTACCTTTATTGGAGATTGCCATAATTGACTGAAGTATTGGGTTCTTACGGAACTGAAAAATTCTCCTCACAAATAAGCAAATTCGGAATAAATCCATCTAAAATTTTCAGAAACCTCGCTCACGAGGACCTAGTAAAAAGTGCTGTAAGCAGAAATGAAGGGGTGGTAAATTCCACTGGTTCTCTTTCGGTCAATACTGGAAAATATACGGGAAGATCACCAGACGATAGATTTATCGTATTAGATGATGTAACTCGTGATACCGTCGATTGGAGTAAAATCAATCACCAATTTCCGACTGACAAATTTACAAAAATACTTGAAAAGATGAAAAATTTTGTAAATAACAAAGAACTTTTTGTATTTGATGGATTTGTAGGAGCAGACAAAGATACACGTTTGCCAATAAGGGTAATTAATGATAATGCATGGCAAAGTCTTTTTGCAGGACAACTTTTCATTAGACCTTCAAAAGAAGAACTGGAAAATCACACACCTGAGTTTACTGTAATATGTATAAATGAATTTAAGGCAATACCTGAGATTGATGGTACCAAGTCCAATGTTTTCATACTACTTGATTTAACTAGAAAAATTGTTTTGATTGGTGGAACTCGTTATGCCGGTGAAATGAAAAAATCAATGTTTAGTGTTATGAATTTTCTATTGCCTGAACGAGGAATATTTCCAATGCATTGCTCTGCAAATATTGGGAAAAATCATGACACTGCACTGTTCTTTGGATTATCGGGTACAGGAAAAACAACTCTATCAGCTGATCCTAATAGAAACCTGATTGGTGATGATGAACACGGTTGGTCTGATGCTGGAACATTTAATTTTGAAGGAGGATGCTATGCAAAATGCATTAATTTAAGCCAAGAAGCAGAGCCAGAAATTTGGAATGCCATTAAGCCAGGCGCAGTTTTAGAGAACGTTGTATTAAATGACGGAAAACCTGATTATGATGATAATGCTTTAACTGAAAATACCCGTGTAGCATATCCTTTGGATTACATTCCAGGTGCTGTCATTCCAAGTGTTGGTGGTCATCCAAAAGTTATTGTTTTTCTTACTGCAGATGCCTTGGGAGTATTGCCTCCAGTTTCTAGATTGACAAAAGAAGGAGCAATGTATCATTTTATGTCTGGATATACCAGTAAATTGGCAGGAACAGAACGTGGCATTAAGGAGCCAAAATCTGTATTTTCAGAATGTTTTGGAGCACCCTTTATGCCTAGACCTGCAGCGGTTTATGCGAAACTCTTGGGGGAGAAAATTAACAGGCATAATACTACTGTTTACTTGATTAACACTGGATGGTCAGGTGGCCCATATGGTATTGGTGCTAGAATCAAGATAAAATACAGTAGAGATATGATTACAGCTGCATTAACTGGGGAACTAGATAAAGTCGAATACAGACATGATGAATTATTCAACTTAGATATTCCAACAAAAGTAAATGGTGTACCGCCAGAAATATTAGATCCAAAAAATACATGGAATGACAAAAACTTGTATCAAAACTCTGCAAAGAGTCTGGCTAAAATGTTTATGGAAAATTTTGAGAAATTCAGTGATGTTTCACCAGAAATAAAAAATGCTGGACCTACACTCCAATAGATTTTGCTGTTCTGGTAAACTTTAGACCTACTAATCCTACAATTACCGTAATTACAGCAATTATTCCAATCTGCTTTTCTGGAAGATCAAACAATTCAAAGGGTTTAGAAGAACCTGCCAATACGGAACTTACTTCAATTATTTCAAAAGCATCAAAGGATTCTTCACCAACTCTTATCTTGGCTTCCACCCAATACTCTCCATTTTCATAAACATTCACTGACGCAACTTTAGAAGGAGTAGCTGATGTAGTATCTGTACTTCCATCTTTGCTATTTGTAACAGAAATTTTTGCAAAAGTCCATGGTTCTGGATGATAAATTTCAAAGTTTAATTTCCCATCCTCTTGCGATACTGAAACCGATCCTTCTGTAAAATGAAGTAAGAACGGAATTACATATCTATCATCATTTTGATTTACCTTAATTCTACCTTCATAATCTCCAAATTCTTCTCCTAGCATTCTCATCTTGACTTGTAAATTGTTGCCCTCAAAAACATTTGAAAATTGGATAATGTCTGGTCCTTCGAAGGTAATCTCGATATTCTCTAAGGACCCTTTAAGGGACCTTAATTTCAATACTTTCTCCCCAATTGGGTCATCAGAAGATATAGTTAGAACAAAATGAGGGGGTTGAATAATCAGTGTAGCATCAAATGCCCTTGCAATGTTTAATCTTCCTGCCCCTGCATCATTGAGGGAAAATTTTTGACCATAAGCGTCTGATACAGGCTCCACTGTAGTCAACAACAATGATTTGATTTCATGGTGATGAATACCTGGGTTCTTTTGGATCAGCAAAGCCGCAGCTCCACTAACGTGAGGTGCAGCATAACTAGTCCCACTTGTAAAATTATATGCTGCGTTATTTTGAGTGGTATTGATGTATGCTCCTGGAGCAACAATATCAGGCTTTATGTAAAAAGGAGAAACAGGTCCTCTTGAACTAAAATGAACGACAAAATCTGGATTGAAAAAAAGATGAAGACTAGCAAAATTCTCCTCTTGAATAATTTTCTTGATTTCTAAGCCTTCTTCTCTATTGATTGAAACTACCGGAATTCTTGGTTGATATCCTGGTTCAACAAAATCATGTATTAATTCCCCCAGAAAAATCCCGGGTTCATTATTGTAAACTATCAATGCCTTAGCACCAGCATTTGCAGAGTTTTCTTCTTTGATAGAAAAATAAAGCAACTCTCCTTCAACATCACTTCCTCTTTCTACTAAAAGAATAGAATCTGTTACATTAATCCCTGAAAGATCTTTTTCTTTTCCATATCCCCCAAATATTATTTGACCCTCAATTGACTCATCCATCTTGGAGGAACCAACCATTGGAATCACTGTATACTGTTTCTCATTGACTTTCAGAGTTGCAACTAAACTTGAAGTTAAGTTATTGTATGTTGCACCAACAGTAACTGATCCAAAATTTTTCCCTGGGCTTCCTATAGTTCCTAATCCAGGTCCATCATTTCCCGCAGCTGTTACTACAAAGATTCCTTTTTCTAGCGCTTTGGTTACGGCACTGTCAATTTGAGTATTTGTTTTGTTTACACCAAGACTAATGTTTATGATGTCTGCCTTATCTTCAATAGCTTTTTCAATTGCTTTGATGATTAAATCCGAGGACACGGCATCACCATCTTCTGAAACCTTGTAAGCTAAAATTTTAGCTTTTGGAGCAATTCCTTTTATTTGGCCATCTGCTGCAAGTACTCCTGCAACTTGAGTTCCATGTCCATTATTGTCCATAGGTAATTCACCATCTTGAATGAAATTATATCCGCCAACAACTTTACCTTCAGGACCCCATCCTAAAAGATCTGGATGGTTGAAATCCACTCCGGTATCTATTACTGCAATCTTTACTCCCTCTCCAGTTATCCCTTTTAGTATAGGAGTTTCTGTTCCTACAAAAGGACCACTTTTGTCAAGATACAACTCGAACTCCTCTTCTATATCAAATAACTCCCAAAGAATAACAAAAGACGAAATAAGAACTATTAGAGAAAAAATAACTTTGAATTTCACAAATTTTCTAGTATTTTTTAGCAAGTAAAAACTAATTGCCTTGTAAAGCAATAAATGGAATAACTAATTCTTGGGATGCATGGGAAAATATACACTTCCTGAAATGCCATATGCATATGATGCGTTAGAACCTCATATTGATGCAAAAACAATGGAGATTCATCACACTAAACATCATCAAGCATACACCGATAAACTAAATGCAGCTCTAGAAGGCTGTCCTCAAGAGATTCAAGATAAGGATATCCTTGATATTTTATCTGATCTTAATCAGGTACCTGAAGACAAAAGAAGTGCAGTCAATTTTAACGGTGGTGGTTTTGATAACCATAGGTTATTTTGGAACAACATGAAAGCAAATGGAGGAGGAGAGCCAGGAGGTTCAATTGCTGATGCAATTAATGGTTCCTTTGGGAGCTTTTCTGACTTTAAAGAGAAATTTTCATCTACTTCTGCAGTAATTCAAGGAAGTGGTTGGGGATGGTTAGTATTCAATCCCTCTTCAGGAAAGGTTGAGTACAAAGCAATGCCAAATCAAACAAGTCCAAGAACTGAAGGGTTAGTACCTCTTTTGGGATTAGATGTTTGGGAGCATGCATACTATCTAAAATATCAAAACAAGAGACCAGACTATATTGCATCTTGGTGGAATGTAGTTAACTGGGATGAAGTAGAAAACAGATTCTCAAAAGCAAAATAAAGTTCAATCTTTATTTTTTTATTCATTTTTTTGATTTTGAATTTTTACCTTATGAATCAATTTATAACCATCTGAAAATGATTTGTTGTAAATGAGTGAGGAAAAGGCACAACAGTTAATGCAGCAAATGCAAATGCTTGAAACTTATTTTGTTGATTTGTCCCAAAGAGAAGGAACTCTTTATGGTGTTTTAAGAGAAGCTGCAGCTGCAATAGAGTCAATAAGATCACTCAGTCAAAAATCTGATTCTGAATCTTTGGTCCCAATTGGCATGGGTACTTTTGTAAAAGCAAAAATTTCATCTAATGATAAATTTATTTTGAATATCGGTTCAGGTATTTCCTTAGAAAAAGATTCTACTTCTGCAATAAATTATCTTGAAGCAAGAATCAAGGAAATAGAAATGGCAATACAAGACAATTCTGCTAAAAAACAGGATGCAGCAGCAAAATTAGAACAAGGAAAAAATCAAATTAATCAATTAATGCAGGCAGAATCTCAAAGCAGATAAGGTTAGAACAATGTTTGATAAACTTCGTAGCGCATTTTCAGATGCAGCAAAAAGTCTATCCGAAAAAGAACTTAATGAAAAGGATATTGAAGACATTTTATTTGAATTGGAAATTTCTCTTCATGAATCAGACGTCGCAAGTGAAGTTATCGATGAAATCAAATCTGATTTGAAATCTAGACTAATTGGAACCAAAGTAATCAAAAATGAAATTGAAAAATTTGTTAAAGACAGTCTGATTTCTACAATTTCATCGCTATTTGACTCTGCAGGAAATGTTGACATTTTTGAGCGAATCGATGAAAAAAAGAAATCTGGACAACCATTTTTGATCTTATTTGTTGGAATCAACGGAACTGGGAAAACAACATCACTAGCCAAAATGGCCTACATGCTACAACAGAAAAAATATTCTGTAGTTGTAGCAGCTGCAGATACTTTTAGGGCAGGTGCAATAGAACAACTGCGAGAACATACAAATCGTTTGAATCTTAAATTAGTTGCTCAGAATTACAACTCTGATCCAGCCGCAGTAGCTAGAGACGCTGTTCTTTATGCAAAATCTCATAAAGTAGATTGTGTCTTAATTGATACAGCAGGAAGAATGCAAACAAACCAAAACTTGATGGAACAAATTAGTAAAATCACCAAAGTCGTAAACCCTGATTTTAAAATTTTTGTGGGTGATTCTCTTGCGGGAAATGATACTGTAAACCAAGCAAGAGAATTTTTTAAACATGTAAAATTTGATGGCACTATTCTAACAAAAAGTGACGCAGATGCACGAGGAGGCGCAGCACTTTCTGTAGTCAAAATAACTTCAACTCCAGTGCTTTATGTGGGGACTGGACAGGAATATCAGGATTTAAAAACATTTGATAAGGAAACTTTCTTGGAAATGATATTTGGTTCATTAGACAATGCGGATTTAAAGAAAATAGAACCAACATCTGAACAAGAACCAACGTCTGAACCAGAACCAACGTCTGACCCAGAACCAACGTCTGAACCAGAACCAACGTCTGAACCAGAACCAACGTCTGAACCAGAACCAACGTCTGAACCAGAATCAACGTCTGAATCAAATGAAATGTCCGATGATCCATTCGAAGGAATTTCTGATGAAGATATTTCAATATATTCTGAATTATTTGAAGTTCCACCTCCAGAGAACGATAACGAAGCAAAACAATTGAGTAAGAAAATCAAAGAATGGACCAACAAAGGAAGACCAAAACCTAGAGATAATACTAAACAAGTTCCCGAAGATGAATTAAAAGAAACAAAAACTAAAGGTGAAGATCAAAAACCAGATAAAGAAGAAAAGAAACCTAAAAAGAAAAGAGGAACATTTGGATTCTTTAGAAAATGAAGTTAAAAACAAAAAATTTACTCACTTTAGCGGAACTGTCAAAACAAGAGTTTTCTCAATTACTTGATTTTTCTATTAAACTAAAAAGAGAATTGAAAAAAGGTGGTAACAAACCTTTGTTGAAAAATAAAACTTTGACTATGATTTTCCAAAAACCTTCTACAAGAACACGAGTAAGCTTTGAAATTGGTATGTTCCAACTAGGGGGCTATGCAATAAATCTGTCCACAAATGACATGCAATTGTCAAGAGGTGAATCAATTGAAGATACTGCAAAAACACTCTCACGATATACTGATTGTATTATGGCAAGAGTTTATGATCATGATTTATTGGAAAAACTTTCAGAATACTCTAGCGTACCTGTAATTAATGGCCTTTCTGATTCATTTCATCCATGCCAAATTCTTGCAGATTTTATGACAATTAAAGAAAAGAAAAGAAAACTCAAAGGATTGAAACTCGCTTGGATAGGTGATGGTAACAACGTTTGTAATTCAATGATTTACGGGTGCTCATTATCAGAAATGAAAATGTCTATTGCAACACCTAAGGGGTTTGAACCAAAGAGGAATGTTGTTAATGAGGCTAGAAAACTTACCGATATCGACCTGATGACTGATCCCTTAAAGGCGATTAAGAATGCCGATATTGTTGTAACTGATACCTTTACCTCTATTCATGATCGTGATCCAAAAAGAACAAAAAAATTCCTTCCAAAATATCAAGTGAATTCTAATTTAATGAATCATGCAAAAAAGAATGCAATCTTTATGCATTGTCTTCCGGCAAAAAGAGGAAGTGAAGTAACATCCTCTGTTATTGATGGACCCCAATCTGTTATTTGGGATGAGGTAGAAAATAGATTGCATACTCAAAAAGCATTACTTACTTTTCTAATTCACGCTTAACGTATATAAGAGATGGTTCAAAATCGAGTTCTGTAGATGGCCTATTCAAAAATATTGAGAAGACTTCGAGAGCAAAAGACCAATTATAAAAAACGTGGTACAATGTTAATGGGTAGACGTGAATTTATCACTGTTAATATTTCTAATCAAAATACTCTAGTTCAAATCTTAAAACCAGAAATTACCGGAGATAAGGTAATTGCTTCAGCACATTCTCGAAATTTGCTTGAAAAAGGATGGAAGGGCTCAAGAAAAAGTGTACCTGCTGCATATCTGACTGGATATATTGCAGGAAAGAAGGCTATAGGTAAAGGATCAAAAGGAGCAATCTTGTATACAGGAACAAAAAAATACACTCAGAGAATGGCCGCTGCACTAAAGGGTGTAATTGATGCAGGTTTAGAAGTTCCAGCAAATTCTGAAACTTTTCCACCCGATGAAAGAATCAACGGAGAACATCTTACTGTAAAAAATGATATTTCACAAATTAAATCTAGTATTGATAATGAGGTCAAATAGAAATGAGTCAAACCACCCAACCTAAACCCGCACAGGGTAGACCAGGACAAGGCAATAGACCTGTACAATATGGTGGAGGTAGACCAGGACAAGGTGGTAGACCAGGACAAGGCGGTAGACCTGTACAATATGGTGGAGGTAAACCAGGACAGAATAACAGAAGACCAAGACGAGAACCTGAACCAGAAATTTGGATTCCAAAAACAATTTTGGGACACAAAGTCGCTTCTGGAGAAATATCATCTATCGAAGAAATTATCGAGGCGGGTTTACGAATTCAAGAGGCTGGAATTATAAAAAAACTACTTCCAGATCTAAAAAGTGAAGTAATTGATGTAGGAATTATTCAAAAGATGACTTCTAATGGACAATCAACTAGATTCAAGGCAATTGTTGCAGCCGGAAATGAAAATGGTTACTTGGGAGTAGGTCAGGGAAAATCAAAACAAATGAGAATTGCTATCGAAAAGGCGACAAACCAGGCCTTTCTTAATGTAAGCCCAATAAAATTAGGATGTGGAAGTTGGGAATGTAGATGTGATCAAAAACATTCTGTACCATTTAAGATTCGAGGCAAGGGTGGAAGTGTTACCATTGAAATTATTCCTGCTCCTCGTGGATTAGGATTAGTAGCTGGAGGAAAAATAAAGCGATTATTGGAATTAGCAGGACTAAAAGATGCATGGACCACAGCAAAAGGATCCACCCCTACCATGAATTCTACTTCTAAAGCAATATTGGAATGTCTTAGACAAACATTTAGTCAAGGTTGATAAAAATGGCAAATGCTTATCTCGTCGTTAGAATAAAAGGTCAAGCAGATGTCCCATATTGGGCAACTACTACTATGACTTTGCTTAAACTAGATAAAAAATATCGTGCCACAATTTTACCTGCTAAGGACAATACCTTGGGAATGTTAAACAAAGTTAAACATTACATCTCTTGGATTGAGTTGGATGTTGAACTGGCAAAGGAGATTCTTGATAAAAAAGTAAGAAAATCAGGATATAAAAAAGTAACTCCGGAAGATCTTAAAGAACTTGGATTCAATAGTATTGATGATCTTGCTAAAGCATTAGCTGAGGGCAAGGCAACCTTATCAAAATTAAAACCCCTTAAACCTTGGTTCGCCTTATCTCCTCCAAGACACGGATTCAAACGAAGTACAAAAAAATTGTATGGACAGAAAGGAGTTCTTGGATTAAACAAAGAACTTGGAACAATTGTAAGGCGTATGATCTAAAATGGCAACAAGACTAAGAAAGACAAGACGACTTCGAGGAGGCAGAAATATGGGATGGGGACAAGTAGCCCAACATCGCGCAAGTGGTCATAAAGGAGGTCTTGGGATTTCTGGCATGATGAAGCATCATTATAGTACTATGCTAAAAGATTTTCCAGATCATTATGGTCATTCTTCTACTCATCCACCTCACCCAAATATTACCAGAAAATGGGCTAGCATCCGTGATCTTGATGACTTGTTTTCAAAGTTCGGAAAGGAAGAAGGAGGAAAGAAAATTATAGATCTTGCGAAAGCAGGCTATGATAAATTGCTTGGTGGTGGTAAACCATCTGGTACATACACTGTTAAAGTACGCCAATTTACGGCAAGAGCTGAAGAGAAAATCAAATCTGTTGGGGGAGAAGTGTTATCTGAGAATGGTTGAGGGCGGCTTCACTAGTATTATTCGAAAAATTGTTTCCAAAGCAGAACCATATCTTCCTCAGGTACCCAAACCAAAAAAGAAAATTTCTCTCCAAACTAAATTACTCTGGTCAGGAATTTGTCTTCTAATCTATATGATAATGGGTCAAACTCCATTATTTGGCGCAACAGCACCTGAATTTGATTTTTTGCAGTTTGCAAGAGTAATTTTTGCCTCCCAACAAGGAACTTTAGTTGAGTTAGGTATTGGACCGATAGTTACATCTGGTCTGTTGATGCAATTACTTAGAGGATCTGATATTTTGAAATTTGATTTCAAAAAACCAGAAGAACGAGGAATATTTCAAACCGCAACAAAACTTGTTACTTATGTTGTGATAATTGCCGAATCTATTGTTTATGCAGTTGCAGTTTATGGTCCAGGCGTTTCGGAGCAGTATGTAATGTATGTGATGATTGGGCAATTAATGGCTGCCTCTATCATTATCATGTTCTTAGATGAATTAATCCAAAAAGGTTGGGGTCTTGGTAGTGGAATCAGTTTATTCATCATGGCAGGGGTTTCCCAGCAAATACTTTGGAGTCTGTTCAGCCCATTACCTGCCGGAGATGGGGGAATGATTGGTATTATCCCGTATATTGGACAGTCATTAATTGATGGGGATATGACTAATGTTTTCTTCCGGTCAAACCAGCTACCGAGCATCTTTGGATTGTTTTTGACGGTAGGCATTTTGCTAATTTTGGTATTCACACAAGGTATGAAAATAGAGATTCCAATTGTTTCCACAAAGTATAGGGGATTCGCAGCAGTTTATCCAATCAAATTGATGTATGTTTCTAATATTCCAGTAATTTTAGCATCAGCTCTTACCGCAAATGCAGTATTCATGTTCCAAATGCTTTGGGCAAACACAAACCCGCGAAACAACAACTTTTTTATGAATATATTGGCTCAATTCGATCCAACTAGCCCTTCAACACCGATCGGAGGAATAATCTACTACATTACTCCACCAAGGGGACTTGAATTGGCAATGTTGGATCCTATGCGTGCAGTAGGATATGTCTTGTTTATGATTGGAATAGTTGTAGTATTTGGAAAACTATGGGTAGAGCTTGGAGGATTATCTCCCAAAACTGCCGCTCAGAACTTATTGGATGCAGATGTACAAATTCCTGGATTTAGAAGATCAAACAAACCAGTTGAAGCTCTTCTAAACAAGTACATTCCATCAGTGACAATTATTGGATCTATGATTCTGGGTCTTTTAGCTGGTGTATCTGACGTTTTAGGTGTCTTTGGTTCCGGTATTGGAATTTTGCTTATGGTAGATATTCTAATAAATTATTACACACAACTAGTAAGGGAACACGTTGAAGTTGTAATGCCGCGATTGGGTGCTTTACTTGGTAGAAAGTAAAAAAATCATTGTAGTGGGAATTCCAGGTGTTGGGAAAACTACTCTTATCAATAAGATAGCCGAAATAATTAAAGACCGTAACAAGAGCGTTAATGTTACAAATTTTGGAACTATCATGTATGAAGTAGCAAAAGAAAATGGACTAAACAATAGAGATGAGTTGAGGAAACTTCCAATTTCTGAACAAAAGAAACTACAAAAAATTGCAGCTGAAAAACTGAGCAAAATTGATGACGATGTTGTAATAATTGATACTCATGCTTACATTAAGACTACTGCGGGATTTAATCCGGGGCTACCATATTATGTATTGCAAATTATTGAACCATCCCTTTTTATTTCAATCACCGCAAAAACAGAAGAAATCTACAATCGCCGAATGAAAGACCCAACAAGAAATAGAGACATTGTTTCTATCGATAAAATTAAAAAAGAATTGGATATTCAATCAGCCATGATGTCTGCTTGCGCTGTTTTATCAGGATCCCCACTAAAACCAATCCTAAATAGGGAAGGAAAACTTGAAGAAGCAGCTATTCAGATAATAGAAGCAATAGGATTATAGATATGGAATTTGACTTTATTCTGCTTTTCTTAGATACAATATTCTTGCAAGAAGATGGAGGCATCTTCGGATTTATGGGAGATATGAGGGATGGTTTGGGAAGCGACGATCCAATGATCAAGGGAGTAATTCCTGCATTATTTGCCGTATCGGGATTTGGAATAATGTTGAATTTCTTTAACGCTGCTGTAAGAAGGAAAATGGTTGACCAGGTTAAACTAAGACGAATTATGAAAGAAACTCGAGCTTGGCAAAAAGAAAGAATGTCAGCAATGAGATCAAAAGACAAGGAAAAAACGGATCAACTAAATAAAAAATCCTCGTACATGAACAAAATGTCGATGGAGATGATGCAAATGAATATGAGACCTATGATGATTACTTTTGTTCCCTTAATATTGATATTTTATTTGGTATTGCCGTTTTTATTTTCATATACTGTAGCTTTATCTCCAGTTCCTCTCAATGTAATCCCTGGCGACTTTTTCACGTTAACATGTACTGTGACACAAGCGGCGGATCCGGAACATATTTGCTTTGAGAAGGAAAATGCTTTGTACTTGTGGGCCTGGTATTTCCTCTCATCGATAGCATTTAGTGGGATTATAATGAAACTAACCAAAACCACAATGGGAGTTTGACAAAATCCATTATAATTTCTGGTCCTCCTGCAGTCGGAAAAACTACAATAGCGCAAGGACTAGCTAGGGAATTTAATTTGACATACCTTAGTGGTGGTGATGTCTTAAAGGAGATGGCAAAGGAACAAGGTTTTGAAGTAGACGGTGATGATTGGTGGGATACCGAAAATGGAATGAAATTTCTAAATCAGAGAGAGATAAATTCTGAATTCGATAAAAAAGTTGACGAAAAACTAATCGAACTATTCAAAAATGGAGGCATGGTAATTACAAGTTATACTCTTCCTTGGTTGGTTGATGATGGAATCAAAATATGGTTAGACGGTTCTCATGAAAGCAGCTCAAAAAGAATGCAAAACCGTGATAAAATGAGTTCAAAAGAAGCATATGAGGTAACAAGAGACAGATACGATAAAAACAAGGCATTGTACAAAAAATTATACAATTTTGACTTTGGAGAAGACGTTTCTGTTTTTGATAAAATAATCAATACTGACAATCTTAACGTGGAACAAGTAATTGAAATTTCGAAAGAAACTGTGAGGGCTCTTCTTTGACATTAAAACAATTAGAAAATCTAATAGAAATTGATCAGGATATAACAGATAACAAGTATGGAACTTTTTATGATAAACGGTCAATAGAGCAATTACTCAATTACGGGTTGATAATTTTAGACAAACCCCCAGGACCTACAAGCCACGAAACAGTTGCATGGACAAAAAGACTATTGAAAATTCCTAAGATTGGTCATAGCGGAACACTTGATCCTCAAGTTTCAGGAGTCCTTCCACTTGGTCTGGGAGAGGCAACAAAAGCTCTTGGGGTTTTACTTTACGGTCCTAAAGAATATCATGCACTTGGACGAATTCATTCCCTTCCTTCTAAAGAAAAGCTAGATGAAATAATCCAACTCTTTACAGGTGAAATTTTTCAAAAACCCCCCCAACGTTCGGCAGTCGTCAGACAAACCAGAACAAGAACAATCTATGAATGGGAAATCCTAGAACAAAAAGAGAGATTGCTTTTAACCCGAATACTCTGCGAATCTGGAACCTATATTCGAAAACTCTATTATGATATTGGGGAAATTCTTGGACCTGGAGCTACCATGATAGAACTTCGAAGGACTAGGGTTGATCAATTTCATGAATCCGATGGACTGATTACCTTGCATGAACTTGCAAATGCTTTTTCTGTCTGGGAAGAAAAAAAAGATGAAAGCAAACTAAAGAAAATAATAAAACCTATCGAATATGCGTTTAGCGAAATTAAATCTGTAATCGTACGTGATTCTGCAGTAGATGCAATGTGTCATGGAGCGCAACTAGCAATTCCTGGAATTCTGAAGATTAGCCCAAATCTCAAAAAGGGAGATATTGTTGGAATTTACACTCAAAAAGGTGAGATTGTAGCCTTGGCAGAATCCACCATGTCAGAAGAAGAGATACGTGATGCAACCAAAGGATATGCTTTTGAAACCAAGCGAATTATCATGGCAATTAACACTTATCCTAGAAAATGGAGAACAAAACCTACACCAAAAGAATAAAAATTAAATAAAAAAATATTGAATGCTTGTCATCTAAAACCCTGATTGCATTTACTGCCGTTGGCCTTATAGCAGGACTAGTATTTGGTCTATACCTCATAGATGTGAAAAACACCAATCAGCTGGTATTTGTTGATGGCCCATCTATTTCAATAGTAACTGAAAAATATGATTTTAAAAAGGGTGAAGAAATTAAAATACACATAATTAATTCTGGAACTGTCCCATTGACTTTTTCCGATTCGTCTTATGGCCTTAAAGTAACTGGGCTTTCGGGAATGTTAATGTATGCTCCTGACAACATTCAAGAATCTGATTTAGAATCATATTCGCTAGAACCCAAAGAGAAAGTTGAATTCGTTTGGAATCAAATAAAAAACGATGGAGATTTTACACTTGAAGGATTATACAAGATTCATTCTAAAGGATTTGATCCGAATGAAAACAAAGTTGAAAAATCTACTACCATCACCATTTGGAAATAGCCTAACAAATCTCAAGTAACATAATATATAATCAATTTTTGCCGAATACTTTTGTCTAATGACAAGTGCCGGGGTCGCCTAGCCTGGTAGGGCGCGCGCCTGGAAATAATTAACCATAAAGCGCGTTCTCGCAAGGGAACGGGAGTTCAAATCTCCCTCCCGGCGCCACTCTTTGTGTTTAATACTCTCCCTCTACATTTGTGATGTATGAGAATTCTAGCTCTTAGTTTAATTGTAATATTGTTAATTTCTTTGGCGCCTTACTCTTTTGCTCAAATGAATCAGGATCATGAATTTACGGTAAGAACTAATGCTAGCAATTATGATGAGGGGGACACTATCGTAATTTCAGGTAAAGTATCTTTAGTAATAGTGGACGCTCCAATTAAAATCCAAATTTGGAAAGAAGGTGTTATTATCAATCTTGGCCAAACAAAACCAGATCAAGATGGAAATTATTCCCATACTATAATTGCCGAAGGTCAGATATGGACTCAAGGAACATACGTAGTTCGAGTATCGTATGAAGAGGGAATGGCAGAAACAACATTTACTTTTAAAAATTTTGAATCATTAGAAGAGCCTGAACCTCAAGATCAGATTGATCCACCAGATATCTCAGAACCATCACTTGCAGAAAATATTCTAGATAAAGGTAGCGAAATTACATACGATATTGTTGAAAAAGGAACAGAAATAGGTCAATCAGCAATTGAAAAATTAGCCGAAACAAAACAAACTTTTGATCAGAAAAATCTTGAAGCTAAAGAGATAGTTGAACAAAAGGGTTCAGAGGCAATTCAAGAAGTTGGAGAAATAATTCTAGAGGATGACCAAATGATTTATGTTGGAATTGGAGTAATTATTTTGATCATTATTATTGCAGGGATTGCAGTAGCAACTCGAAAAAAATCAGAGCCTGAGGATTTGTAAATTCTATTTTCCTGAAATTGGATAATTAGGAATTATTTTTTGAGAAGGACGGGAATTGATAAAATGACGAAAACCATGTTCCTTACTTGGTCATTTTTTAAAAAAAAGTTAGGCTTGGTCTGTTCGTAAAAGTGACCCAGTTTATACACTAAATTCATGGAAAATTAAAGGCAGACTTATAATAAATTCTAAAAAAGAATCAATAATTGATGATTTCTCATCTTATTATTTTAGGAATAATTGCCACCTTTTCAATTGGAGTTGATTATGCTTTGGCTGAATCTTCTGATGCAATAATCACAGTTCAGATGAATGGCCCATCAACATTTTATCTAGATGAATCAAACCAAATCATTCGTGCAACTGTAGAAATTCAAAACTATACTCCTAGTGATGGAATTTATTTCATGAAGGTAACTCATCTTCCTACACAAAGAGTTATGAAAGATTTTGAGATTTATCCAAGAGCTTCTGGCAATAGCTTGTGGGCTGTTCAAATTGCATATCCATTTTTAGAATCAGACATTAAGATTGGAGATCAAGCCTTTTTGGGAGAATTTGAAATACATATCAGAACAGAATTTAGTTCGCAGACTGCAAGTACAACGTTTTCAATTTTTGAGTATACATATGGACCTGAATCCAAACTTGTGCCATCAGACACATCTACATCTTCAGAAGTAGTATCTGTGAATATTCCAGCAGGAACTTCAGTACCTGAATGTGAAGAAGCAAGAAAATGTTACTTTCCTAGTGAAATAACAATAGATGTAGGGTATACTATTGAATGGGTAAATTATGATCCAGAAGCTCATACCGTAACTAGTAAAACTCTTGACGGTGGCCCATCTGATGAATTCGATTCGGGATTATTTTCTTACGGGAAAAAGTTCTCTCATACATTTGACAAACCAGGCAAATTTGATTATTTTTGTACAATTCATCCCTGGATGAATGGAATTGTGATAGTGGAGGAACTAACCCCTCAATCAATTCTAAAGATTCCTGATTGGGTTCGAAAAAATGCAGAGTGGTGGGCACAAGGTGCAATAGATGATTCTGATTTTGTATCAGGAATCCAATATCTGATAAAAGAAGGAATTATGACAATTCCTGAAACCGCACAAAGCACCACTGGTGATGATTATCAAGAAATACCTTCTTGGATTAAGAATAATGCTGACAGGTGGGCGCAGGGACTAATCACTGATGATGACTTTGTGAAAGGAATACAGTATCTTGTTGAGAATGGAATAATTCACAACTAGCCCTTCACCTCTTGAGAAATATTACAAATTATGGACAAGTAGATTTTTTTTGAGAAGGATGAGAATTTTATCACAGCCTTTTTATCCAGACCTGAAAGAGCACAAATATTGACTGAGGCAAAATTTCGTGAAAGCAAATTACACGACATTGCTCACCTTGGTGTGAGGGTAACCATAGGTGTAATCTTTATTGTTCAGGGCTCCGGAAAATTCGATCCGGGTGTGGCAGGTTGGCTAACAAGTATTGGATTACCTGTAGAGTTACAGATTCCAATAGCTTTAGCAGAAACAATTGGTGGTATTCTACTAATCGTTGGTGTTTTGTCAAGAATTTCTTCATCAATTTTATCTATTATTATGCTAGGTGCCATATTCCATGTAAAAGGGGCATCAAATCTAGTTGGAGAAGGTGGTGTTGCACTAGATCTTATGCTACTTGCTGGAAACTTGTTAATCATAGTAGTAGGTCCTGGAAGAGCTTCTATCTCTAATATTGTAAAGAAAATACCACGTTTCTTACACTAATTTTTTAAATTTTGAAAAATTTTGAATTTACAAAATCTTTAGTTCATCTTTGATGTTAGTAATATCCACAATCTTCCAAGTACGCTGATGATTTCTACTGATGATTTCTACGCGAGTCTTTTATTCGAATCCTAACCAAATCAATTATGACAAGTTTCGATAATGTATCATGGGAAGAAATAAGAGGATTATCTTGGGTAATTCTAGATGAAGACTAGAGATCAAGTCTGTTTTGAGGAAGAATCAAATCAAAAAGAATCTGGAATATTGCTAGAAAATCCCGCAAATTTACTTTTTAAGTTTGGACTTTCTCCAAATCAATCTAAAGTTTATCTTTACCTAAACAAAATGGGAATTCAAACAGCATCACAATTATCAAAAACTTTGGATATTCCAAGAACGGAAACTTACCATTTACTCAAAACATTACAAGAAAAAGGGTGTATTGCTACATTAAATGAAAAACCAATGAAATTTGACGCTGTTTCAATTAAAGACTTTTTGCAGAAAATGATTAATTTAGAAAAAGACAAAATTCTAAAACTAGAAGAGATGCTTGTCGCAATTAAGGAATTAACGTTATCTGATAGTTTTGTTACCAACACTCAAAAAAATTGTTAAGCCTCTTTTTTTCCCTAAAATATTAAAAAAAATCTTCTAATCTGGAATATTTATTTATTAAAAGGAGGATTTAGATCATGCAATCATACATTTTGATTAATTGTAATACAGGGAGTGAAAATGAATTAATCTCAGAATTGAAAAAATTTCCTGAAGTTACTGAGGTTAATGGAATCTGGGGAAAATATGATATAATTCTCAAAGTATGTAGCGATAATATAGATGGAATAGACAAAATTGTTTCAAAACTACGTAATCATAAAGATATTACAAATAGCTATACAATGCATGTGTTGTACGGTCAAGGCGGTACAATTGACGAAATTGAGTCGGGAAGACAATAGAAATACCTTTGTTCATTAGATTTTAGATTACACCAACGAAGCTATTTTTTTTAATTTCCAATAAGCTTAAGTTCCCATTAAATCAAAAATTTCCAATGACTCAACAAACAGAAAATAAAATTAAAGAATCTAGTATAACAACTGCGGAACTGATAGAATATTTTAGAGAGAAGTGTAGCCTTTGTGGCCATCACCGAATTATGCATGATGAATTTGGAAAATGTGAGGGGGTAATGAACAAACCATGCAATTCAGGTTGTGATAAATTCAATCCTGAATAAACATTTGAAAATTTTTTACCACTAAGATAACCTTTTTTTAAAAAACCTAAATCAAAAATAAATAATTTAATGGAATATTTTTACTACTATTTGATCAAACTAACATTACTTTTTTTTGTAGTTAGGAAAATCATTACTGTAATTATTATGGCAAGATAAATTATTGCCATTGCTCCAAATTCTGGTACTACTGTAAACATGACAACTTCCCCCTTTGGGCCTGTCCACTCATCTTGATTTTCAGGCATTCCTATACCGTGAATAGAAACTCTAACTATTACTGGTTCTTCAGAATTTAATGGACGAGTAATCAGAGTAGATAATCCCTTCTCCGAATAGATGTTGTTGTTTTCTAAAATTTGTTGATTTTGCTGAGTTATATCTAATCCATAATTAACATTTGACAGTAATCTATTGCTTCTATCAAGGAATGATAAATTGATTTCCATGGCTTGATTTATCTTGGGGGAGCTAGAAATTATTTGAACAATCATTTCTCCATCTTCGGTTTCTCCTTGAAGCAAGGTTTGATCTTTGTTTCCAGCAGGTGTGGTATCTATAATCCCTGTTAATGATTCTTCATAACTTTCTAAAATCTCTAGTTGGGAGTAATGTTTACTTCTTTCAATTAATTTTTCTACTCTATCTGGACCTTCATAAGTCCAAAAATAATCCTGATATAGACTCACACAAACTCTGGATTCTAGTGAATGTTTATGGTGTTCAAAAAATTTATCGCCTAAAATTTCATACAATGAAAGATTTTCTTGACACCATTCTATTCCATTTTCAGTAAAATATCCATTTGAAAAAAATGGATTTGCATATACGTTTTGACTAACATAAAACACACTCATAATCAAAATTGAGGTTAAGGTTAATCCCAAAATTTTGTTCAACTGTACTCTCAAATTGGATTTATGATTAATGTTTTGCTACTCTTCAGCTATGTGGATATTTTTTCCACTATTTCACTAAATTTCCAAGGTCCACATTGACTGTCATCGTTCTCATTTCTAAAGAATCCCTTCTCATTTAGTCTGTTAATAACATGGACAGAAAATGGCAATGCTCCTGTTGCTCCTGGTGAATTATAATTTATTATATGAAAAGACATCGGGTCATCCATCAAAATCACATCTGGTACAAATTTTCCATGTTCGTCTATTACAGAGGATCTAATTCCAGCAGTTCCTTTTTCAGTGAATTTGCTAGCGTCAATTTTTGGAAGAAAACTTTTTACTCTATTTATCATTGCCGATTTTGATAATGATGATTTAATTTCTTTGATTGTAAGCTCTTGGAATTGTTTATCAAATATTGCCTTCCTAGCTCCTGATCCAAGCATTTCTAACATTTTTGGAATAAACTCTTTGAGGTTTTCTGATCTATTGTATGCATATGGGCTAAACACCGGTACGGCATTTGGTCCAATTTCACAAGTACCATCAACTCTGATTATCCAATGAGGATCCAAAAAAGGATAATCTGGAAACTCTGGTACAGAATAAACACTTGTCTTTGTTAAATTGTAATATTCTTTTGGAGCTTTCCAATATTCTCCTCTAAAATGAACATCCGTAAAATTTTTAGCTACATTTACGCTATGTGCAATATCTATAGACTCTCCACCAGCCGCATTGATTATAAAATTTGAAGAAATTTCATGGTCATGATTTAAAGTGATCTTCCATTTACCGTTTTTATTTTTTATGCCAGTGACTTTGGTATCTAAAAGAAATTTTATTCCATTTTTCTTACTATCTTTCATTAAAGATTTTGTAAATACTGAGAAGTCGGTAGACGCATCTCTGAATACGAAAAGTGCATCATTACATTTTATCTCGGGCTCTATTTTTTTTAATTCGGATTTAGTTAGTAATTTAATTTCTTCATCCTTTAACCCATTTTGTTTTCCCCATTTGAGATATTTTTCTAGAACTTTAGTTCCCTTTTTGTCTTGTGAAATCTCAATCACTCCATCTTCTTTGAAGGGTAAATTCTTGAGTTCAGAGTACTTTTTCCACATATCATACCCATGAAAGGCTGCCTTTGCAAACATCTTTTTCTTTTCTGGATTATACAGGTATGGTGCGTGAACTTTGCCCGTATTTCTACCACTAGTATGAAATGCAACATTATGTGCTTGCTCTATCACTGCAATTTGTTTTGAATTATTTAGATGCGATAAAAAATATGATATAGAGGTTCCAAGAATCCCACCACCAATAATTACTAGATCAAAATTACGAGCCAATGTTTTCCTCTTTTATTTTGCAATCCTTGATATTAAATTCAATATGTGACAATCAAGCTTAATATCATATAATAAATCAATTACAAATATGCTTCCAGACAAGTGCTCAATAGCTGAACAAGGAAAACATTGCGTTAATCCGCCAGAATTTGTTGTTTCTGTGAAAGTGGATGAAGATGAGTTCATGGTTGGGGTTACATGCCAAAAACATAAACAACTTGTATCTAAAAAAATTCAGATTCTTCAAGGTGAGGGAAAAATTCTTTCTGGAAAGGTTGGATTTTCACCATTAAAAGCGGTGGGAACTGATTGTATTCATGGTAATGAGGAAGATTTTGTTCAATTAGATACAAGTAATTTTAAAAATTGAAATAATTTAATTTTCTAATTAAATTGTTGCTTTTTGAAATTTTGTCAGATTTAGTAAAAATTAATGATATTTTATTGATAGTAAAGAACACATCTGCAACAAGTGAGATTAAAAGCAATTCTCTTAATATTAAACAACGAGAAAACTGGATAACGATCGGGGATAACGATGGCCCTGCTCATATGCATATTAACAATGAAATGATAAAATCAATCGAGTTTATCCAAGAAAAAAAATCTGAGCGTACTAGTTTCAGTGTTAGGTTTTTTGATGGAAATGGTGAACGTGTCCTAGCAGCATTTTTTACTAAAATGTACGATGACCAGAAAAATCTTAATTTTGCTAGAAAAAAGGCTTTTGAGGATTTATGTAAAAAGTATGGCTCAATAATTCAAATTTAAAATAAAAAAATCTTGTCTGAAAAGACAAGGAAAAATATCATTCTTGTAATTCTTTTTTCTTCTTCTCGTTTTCAGTTTGTTGTTTTGCTAATTCTAATTCTTCATTAGTATGTTTGAATTTTTTCAATCTATTTGTAGATAAAATTATTTATATAAAAACTGAAGTATTATTTTTAAAAATAACTATGCCTAAATTGAGAGCAGCTAGTATCCTACTGAAAACTTTGGTTTTTTGCCATTAATGCCAAGATGTAGGTTTTTTACAGTAATTTCTGCCATTTTGACTCTAGTTTCTTTTGTCGAACTTCCAATATGAGGAGCTAAAGTAATATTTTGAATTTTTGCAAAAGGATGATTTTTACCAATTGGTTCTGATTCAAAAACATCCAATGCCGCACCAGCAATAATCTTCTTCTTCAATGCCGCTATGAGATCATTTTCATTTATTATTTTCCCTCGTGCAGTATTAACCAGAAATGCTGAATTTTTCATTTTTTGAAAAATTTTTTTATCAAACAATTGATCTGTCTGATTTGTATGAGGAACATGAATTGATATCACATCACTTTGACTTATCAACTTGCCAAATGAGACATATTTTACGCCAAGTGTTTTTTCTTTAGTTCTAGAAACTTGTTTTCTATTGTGATATATTATTTTCATGTCAAAGGATTTAGCACGTCTTGCAAGAATACTTCCAATTCTCCCCAATCCAAAAATACCCAACGTTTTACCCTGCAAATCGGTTCCTACATAGTCATACGCACCAAAAATCTCTCGCCAATCTCCTTTTCTGACGATTCTATCGCCCTCAGACACTCGACGCGTAACATCTAACATCAAAGAAAAAGCAAGATCTGCTGTAGCATCATTAAGTACTTCTGGAGTATAGCCAACGCGGATCTTTCTTTTTTTTGCATGTTCTGTGTCAATGTGGTCAAAACCTACACTATAGGTACTTATGACTTTGAGATTTTTGGCCCTATCAATTAACTCACTATCAATTACATCATAAGGAAAACAAATGAGTCCATCAATTTCTTCAATTTTGAAGTATAGTTTTTTCCTAGGAATAGGGATCTTTCCAGAATGAATTTCAATTTGATATTTTTTTTTCAATTCTTTTAATGCAAAATCATGAAGAGTTCTGGTGAGAAATACTCTCTTTTTTTTCATTATCAATGAATTTTATCTCAAACCATTTATACGATTTCTTTCTATACAATCTAAATGAATTCGGAAGAGGAAGAAGAATTCGCAATCTGTGTAGCGTGTGGAAATTCTATTGAAAAATGCGTTTGCGTTTGTCCTTATTGTGGAGAACGTGATAAATGTGAATGTGCGTTGTTTGATGCAGCTACAGGTGGTTAGTAAAATTATTTCACCGTATTATTAATATTACAAAAAACTAGAATGTAACCTATGGATTTTGTTGACTTTTCTTGGTTAATTGGTGGACCGCAAGGCAGCGGTGTAGAATCAGGAGCTAATATTTTCTCAAAGGTTTGCGCCGAATTAGGATATCAAGTATTTGGAAAAAGAGAATTTTATTCAAATATCAAAGGGGATCATAGTTACTTCACAGTTAGAATTTCTGATCAATTAATTCATTCTAATGTTAATGGTGTCTCTCTAATGACATCTTATGATGCTGAAACAATCTTTAGACATTATGGCGAAGTAATTTCTGGAGGTGGAATAATTTATGATTCTGATTTAAAAAATATTACCACAGATTCTGTGCATACCTTAGATGATTATTTTAAAGAACGACTCCAATACGAGTTAGAATCAAAAAATAAACCTTTCACAATAGATGGTGTCCTTGAGATAGCCAAAGAAAAAGGTGTTAATCTTTATCCTGTATCCTTTAAGAGTATTCTAGCAAGTCTTGCAGAAGAAACCGAAAATCCACGATTGAAAGGTATGGTTCGAATGTTTAATGTGATAGGAGTTTCACTTTCTTTAGGTTTGATAAAAATGCCTCCTGATTCATTACTAAAATCAATTGATTCAATATTTTCAAAAAAACCCCAAATTGCAGAAATAAACAAACAAGCTGCAAACTATTCTTACAACTATGCTACCTCAAAATTCACAGATTTCTCATTTACTTTACCTGGAACCGAAAAACAACCCGATACTATTCTTGTACAGGGACATCAAGGTACCTCTATTGGAAAGATGGTCAGCGGATGTCGATTCCAAGCATATTATCCAATAACACCAGCATCTGACGAAAGTGTTTTTCTGGAATCAAATGAAATTTTAGAAATTCAAAATGATAGGCCTGGTTCAACTATTGTAATACAAACAGAAGATGAAATTTCTGCTATTGGAATGATGATTGGCTCCGCATTGACTGGGACAAGATCCTCTACATCCACATCAGGTCCTGGATTTGCCTTAATGACAGAAGCAATTGGCTGGGCAGGAATAAATGAAGTTCCAATTGTTTTGACATTATATCAACGAAGTGGTCCATCCACCGGGCTTCCTACAAGACATGGACAGGACGATTTATTATTTGCAGTAACTGGAAGTTTTGGTGATTTTCCAAAAATTGTTTATGCCTCAGGTGATATTGAAGAAAGCTTCTATGATACATGTAGGTGTTTTAATTATGCTGATGTATATCAGGTTCCTGTGATTCACATGATGGATAAGTTCCTTTCAAGTTCTGTTGTAACATGCAAAAGATTTAACCCACAAAAAATTACAATTAATAGAGGAAAACTACTGGACAAGGTAGAAGGTGAGTACAAACGATTTGCCTTTACAGATGATGGAATTTCACCACGTTCAAAATTAGGACTAGATAATGGTATTTTCTGGAATACTGGTGATGAGCGTGATGAATTTGGTCATATTTCAGAGGATCCTCAAATCCGAATAAAGATGATGGATAAAAGAATGTCTAGATTAGATTTGATTTTAAAGCAAGTCCCTGAAGATGAACAAGTAGTTACTTATGGTATTCATGATTATACAATTATCTCTTGGGGCTCTACTAAGGGTCCAATATTAGATGCCCTAGAAATGCTCAAAAAAGAAGGAATTGATATTGGTTTTGTTCAGATAAAATTACTTTATCCGTTCCCAGCTGAAATGGTAAAATCGCTTCTTGCAAATGTAAGAACCGTTATTGATATTGAGGCAAATTATTCAGGTCAATTGGGAAAAATCTTCAAGCAAAATGTCACAAGGGATATAGATTACTTTATACTCAAATATACAGGAAGAGGTATGACAAGTACTGAAATTTATGATACTTTGAAGAAAATAGTTGAAAATAAAGCAAACAAGAGGGAGGTTTTAGAGCATGGCTCTTAAACTAGCTGACTACAAAACTACTGTACATAACGATTGGTGTCCAGGATGCGGTGATTTTGGAATTGTAAATGCATTACAAATGGCCTTAGCTGAAATGGGGAAAGAGCGTGATAAGACCGTTATATTTTCTGGTATTGGCTGTTCTGGAAAAACCTCTCATTTTATCAATACATATGGAGTTCACACACTTCATGGAAGAGTTTTGACATTTGCTCAAGGCGGAAAACTTGCAAATCCAGAGTTGACCGTTGTAGCAGTAGGTGGAGATGGTGATGGACTGGGAATAGGCGCTGGTCATTTTGTTGCTGCTGGACGACGTAATATCGACATGACTTACATCATATTCGATAATGGTGTTTATGGATTAACTAAAGGTCAAGCTTCTCCAACATTGAAATTAGGTGAAAAAACAAAATCACTTCCATCTCCCAACACAAATTATAATGTAAATCCAATTGGATTAGCAGTTGCAAGTGGATATACCTTTGTGGCACGTGCTTATTCCTATGATGTGAGACATCTCAAAGATTTGATTGTACAGGCCGTTCAACACCCTGGTCTTTCATTTCTAGATGTTTTACAGCCATGCCCTACTTACAACGATATCAATACCCGAGATTGGTATGCTGGTGAAGATCTTGCAAAGGAATCTCTAGAAAGACATTCTCGAATTTACAAATTAGAGGATACTCATTTTGATCCTACTGTACATTACGACGATGAAATAGAAGTCAATGAGAAATTAGCACAAGCCTTGATTAAATCTCTAGAGTGGGGTAATAAGATACCAATTGGAATATTTTACAAAAATGACATAATTTCCCCATTTACTACAAGGCTAACAGATAGGATTCCAAATTATATGGAAAATCCTCCGGCAAAACAAAATATCTCCAAAGACGGTCTTCCAATTACAGATGTTTCAAAGATACTTGATTCGCTACATGTTTAGCATGTAGATAACCTAAGAAGTTATAGTCTAGGTTGTCCGTAGATCAATCTGCGATTGAACATAAACGAGGCAAATAAAATTTTTAGAAAATCTATTATCAAGGGATTCTTTGAGCCTAAATTGGTAAATCTTGATTTTAAAAAGTCAGGAATCAAGCACCCATCAATTACAGATGACGGTTTGATGCAATCAGATTTGTTGCATATTTTTTTTGATGTTGATACTGGTTCGGATTATCCGGATGGTGATGAATGGTTTATCGTAGAGTTTCTTTTTCCATATGATGTAAAACTTCCTGATAATTTGAAGGGTGCAGATTTTTTTACAACACTCTCATTAGAAGATGGAAAAACATATTGGCATCATCGTGAACTTTTACGTTTCAAATATGGAAAGTCAAAAAAACTCACTGATGCCTTGGACTTTTTAGAATCAAAATATAAAGAATTTCATAAGCTTCTGGAGCCATTACAACAGGATCTCAATTGATTGCAACCCAAACATCTCCCTTAGAGACATATTTTTTTTCATTTGACATTACATTATTCAGTTGCCACCTTATAGATTTCGGATCAAATCTGTAAATCACTTCTGAAATATTTGGAGGCAATTTTTCAGGATCTATGTGATATGGTAACAATTCTAAAACAAAATCTATTTTCTCCAAAGAATTATCAAACCACATCTTTTCTTTTGTATCTAAAATAAATGAAATTTTTGGATTTCCTAAAAAATTAATTTGTATCTTTAAGGCATTTCCAGACCCTCGTCGTCTCTTCAGTTCTTTAAAAACGGCTTTGATTTTCTCCCACCGTTTAAAATCAAACCAGTCGAAAAATTCCTTATTAAAAGCAAGTGGAATATCCCAATTAAGAAAACTTACAAAATCTTCATCATCAGGCTCGATCTCTTTCAGAGAAATAGAGAATCTTGCATTAAGATAACTGTACATGACTTCAATTTCCCAAGGTGAAATCCCATAGTATCTAAGGTGTGTTTCCAAACTACTTTCTGACACTAATACAAAATAATAAAATTTGTAATTAAAGCTTGAAAAATTCGGCAGATAGTAGGAAATCATAATAAAAAATAATTATATGGCATGAATTTTTAATCTAGTATATGAAGAAAGAATTTGTTGTAAAAAGCATTGATGCATCACCAGAGGGTGCACCATATGTAGTAGTTTCTCTATCGTCACTTAAAGATCTTAAGGAAGGACCTATATCTTCTCAAAGTCAATTAGGAGGACCCAAAGTCATGGGATTCACTAACATGAATGACATGATGAAGGATCTAAACAAAATGTTATCTGGGGGAGGAGGTGGATTTGGTATGCAAAGTGGACTAACTCAATTAAAACTTGAAATGCATGAATACAAAGAAATGGGTTTGTCTGTAGGCGACAAGGTCTTCCTTGAATTGACCAAAGAAGAAACTTTGGGTGTTTAACGATTTTATTTTCTTTAATTTTAGATTGTATTGATGTATTTCCACAGATATAATATGCAAATTGTACCAATTACAAACATCATTGGTTTCCAAGCAAAAACAGGTAGACTTGGCGTAGACAGCTTTATTTTATAACTATCAAAAATCGTTTGGACATTTTTTTTGATTTTATCATGCCAAATGTTGTACTCTATTTGGTATTTCGTCAAAATCTCTTCTATTTCGTAAATAACAGGTGTTCTCTGAGAAAATAGATGTTGAATATAATCTCGAGAAACTTCAACTTCAGCATGAATTCCTATTAATCCTTTTTTCAAATCTACCAATCGCACGTGCATCTCCCAAGGTTTTTTCAGTTTAAGGTTTAGTCCATGTCCAATTTGATTTGGTTGTTTGTGTTCGAATTTTACTTTGGTAAATCCCTCAGAAGTAAAAACTTGTAATAATTCTTCAAAATTCTTCTTAACTACAATATGAAGTTGTTCTACGCCATTTTTACTGTCTACACTAATTCTATGTTTTAATCCATCTAGAAATGATATTGTTTTTGGATAACTAGTAATATACTCCATTGAAAAAACAAGAAAAACGTTCTATTTAAAGCACAAGGACAACTTATCAAATATTACACATTTGACAATCCTCTAACATAGACACATTGGTCAGGGGAAACTGCCATCTCCAAAGGATTTATTTTTCTATCTGTTAATTGTGCTCCAGAATCTCTTACTATTGCAAAAGGTTTGGATTCTGCTCCTTCTCCCATCTTGTGGTTTGCTATAGTTGCAATGTTGTCAATAACTGCCTGAAATGTAACCTTTAGTGGATTTCCTTCAAGATCTTTGATTGATCTCATGTCTAGCACTGGTTCAATTCCAGCACAAGAAATTGCAACACCGGATGTACCTACACGCGCCGGCATCAAGCGACTATCAACAAGAATTACTCCTATATGGATCAAGAATTTTAAAAATACTTTTCTTCTGATTTGTTCGGCAATTAAAAATGGTTTATTGGGATATAGTATAACTCGATCTTTTTTTGCATTTGATTTATCAATTCCTGCATTTGGAGCCATGATGTTATCTGCTGAGGTAATTACAAAACCTGCAACGCCACCAAAAATTTTATCTGATTCTCTAAGAATTATTTCTGCTATTTCTGGTTTAATTTGAAACTTTTTAGAAACCTCGATTCCTTTCTTTGAGATTTTAATGTTGTTCACGTTTACTATTCTTCCTTGCGAATTTGAGATGTATTTCGTCGAAATTACCAGAATATCTCCTTCTTGTAATTTTACCTTGTTTTTCTCTAATGTTTCTAACAAGGCCTCGAAAACAAAAAACATGCCATTTTTTCTTTCTGAAAGCAAAGATGATACTGTAAGATCCATGATTTGTAAAGGATTTCTTTTCTTTTTTATTCTTCTGTAAAGCTTTTAATCTGTAAAAGACACTTTTTCGATTATGAATATCGTAGAAAAAATTCTTGCTCGTGCAGCAGGAAAAGATCAAGTGTCACCTGATGATGTGATATTTGCCAACATCGATAAAGTAATGCTTCATGATGTTTCCGGCCCTGGTGTAATCAAAGTCTTTGACAAATTAAAGAATCAAGGAATTAATGTAGACAAATTATGGGATCCCTCAAAGGTTTGGGTAGCTGAAGATCATTTTGTTCCTTCAGCCGATATAATTTCTGCTGAGAATATTGTAAAATTACAAAATTTTACAAAAAATTATGGTATAGAAAAACACTTCAAATATGGTATGGGTCAATACGGCATTTGCCACACTTTATCCCATGAGGAAGCATTGGTTTTACCAGGTGATGTTTATGTGGGAGGAGATTCCCACACCAACACTACTGGTGCATTGGGTGCGTTTGCATGTGGGTTGGGTCACACCGATATTGCATATGTTTTATTGAAAGGAAAGATTTGGTTCAAAGTTCCTGAAACTTTTTACTTTACGCTAAACGGAAAACTACCAGATCACGTGATGGCAAAGGATCTTATCTTAAAGATAATTGGGGACATAGGAACTGACGGTGGCGCATACAGAACAATGCAATTTGGTGGAAGTGGAATTGATGAGATGACTGTTGAAAGCAGGCTAACACTTTGTAACATGACAACAGAAGCCGGAGCAAAAAATGGTATTGTGGAACCTGATCAAAAAGTGGTAGACTATCTTACAAATAGAGGTGCTACTAATATTTCTCTGGTTAATGGTGACGCTGATGCAGAATATGCAAAAATATACGAGTACGAGGGCTCTGAAATAGAACCAATTATTGCAAAACCATTCTCTCCAGCAAATATAACCGTTGTAAGGGAAGCTCCAAATGTTGATTTGGATAAATCATACATTGGTTCTTGTACTGGAGCAAAATATGAAGATCTTGAAGCCGTAGCAAAAATTCTCAAAGGAAGAAAAGTAAAGATTAGAACCGAAATTTTACCAGCCGCTATTTCTATTTACAAACGGGCAATGGAGAATGGTCTATTGAAAATATTCTTAGATGCGGGGGCAACAGTTGGACCTCCAACCTGTGGCGCATGTTGCGGAGCCCATATGGGAGTATTGGCAAAAGATGAGATTTGCATCAGTACAACAAATAGGAACTTCCCAGGTAGGATGGGTCATGTGGACTCTCAAACCTATCTTTCATCTCCACTTGTTGCAGCTGCATCTGCGGTAACCGGTAAAATCACTGATCCGAGGGATTTGATTTGAAAGGAAATGTGATCAAATATGAAAGGGACAACATTGACACCGATGTCATAATCCCTGGGCAATACCTCAAAATCCATGATTATGCTGAATTGGCCACTCACGCTATGGAGGGACTAGATCCTAATTTTCATTCCAAGGTAAAAGAAGGTGATTTTATTTTGTCTGGTAAGAATTTTGGATGTGGCTCATCTCGTGAACATGCTCCAATAGCTCTCTCTCATTCTGGGATAAAGGCTGTTCTTGCTCTTTCCTTTGCCAGAATTTTTTATAGAAATGCAGTTGATGGTGCTTTTTTGTTACCTATAGAAATTGACGAAGACGCTTATCAAAGCATCTCTGAAAATGATGAGATTGATATTGATATTAGCTCAAATGAGATCAAGAATATTACAAAAAATCAAATTTATAAAATGAAACCATTTTCTGAAATAATTGGTAAAATAATAGAATCTGGAGGTCTCTTCAAATACAAACCAGATTAGGATTTAAAATGGGAAAAACACTTTTTGAGAAAATTTGGGACGAACATGTTGTTGTAGAAAAAGCTAATAGTCCTTCTTTGATATATGTAGATAGACATCTTGTTCATGAAGTAACCTCGCCACAAGCCTTTGATGGATTACGAATGAATAACAGAACTGTTAGAAGACCAGATCTTACTATTGCCACAATGGATCATAATGTTCCAACAAAGGATCGAGGTTTACCAATCTTAGACCAAACATCAGCAATCCAAATACAAACTTTAGAAAAAAATTGCAAAGACTTTGGAATTCAATTATTTGACATAAACAGTCCTAATCAGGGAATTGTACATGTTATTGGTCCTCAGTTAGGGATTACTTTACCTGGCACTACAATTGTTTGTGGTGATAGCCATACCTCAACTCATGGTGCATTTGGTGCATTAGCATTTGGAATAGGCACAAGTGAAGTGGAACACGTTTTAGCATCTCAAACCATTTGGATGGACAAGCCAAAATCTTTTGAAATTAGAGTTGAGGGAAAAAGAAAAAATCCACACGCCGTAACTGCCAAGGACATTATCATGGCAATTATCAAAAATATAGGCACAGCAGGGGGATCAGGCACTATTGTGGAATATTCAGGCCAAGGAGTATCAGACCTTTCCATGGAAGAAAGAATGACTATATGCAATATGTCAATTGAAGGTGGAGCAAGAGCAGGACTGGTTGAACCTGACGAGAAGACATTTGATTATCTCAGAAACAGAAAATACACTCCAAAAAATTATGAGTCTCTTGTAGAATATTGGCGAGAAAATCTTAAAACAGACTCTGATGCAAAATTTGACAAAACCTTTACCTTACGTATTGACAATATTGCCCCTCAGGTTAGTTGGGGTACTAATCCTAGTATGACTTGTGATGTTACCGAATCTGTTCCTTTTCCTGAAGATTACTCAAAAGGTGATCAAAATCAAAAAAAATCAGCAGAGAGAGCTCTTGAATATATGGATCTAAAATCTGGTACTCCTATTACTGAAATTAAAATTGATAGGGTGTTTATTGGATCATGTACAAACGCTAGGATTGAGGATTTGATCGAGGCTTCTAAAGTTATCAAAGGACAAAAGGTAGCTAAAAATGTTCTGGCTATGGTCGTTCCAGGATCTCAAATGGTAAAAAAAGAAGCAGAGGAATTGGGAATCGATAAAATTTTCATCGATGCTAATTTTGAATGGAGAGAAGCTGGTTGTAGTATGTGTTTGGGAATGAATCCTGATATTCTTTCTCCAGGTGAAAGATGTGCAAGCACCTCCAATAGAAATTTTGAAGGAAGACAAGGAGTAGGTGGAAGAACTCATTTGGTTAGTCCAGTTATGGCCGCAGCTGCTGCACTAGAGGGACATTTTGTTGATGTTAGAAAGTTGGACTGGGATTAATATGGAGAAATTTAAAAAAATCAAAACAATTGTTACTCCACTTGATCAGATAAATGTGGACACTGATCAAATTATTCCAAAACAATTTCTAAAACTAGTCCAAAAGTCGGGATTTGGAAAATACTTGTTTTATAATTGGCGATATGACGAAAATGAAAATCAAAAACAAGATTTTGTCTTAAATGACAATAAATATCAAAACTCAAAGATTCTGGTATCGGGTGAGAATTTTGGATGTGGCTCTAGTAGGGAACATGCAGTATGGGCTCTGCAAGATTATGGGTTTTCAGTAATAATTGCACCATCTTTTGGCGATATTTTCTATAGTAATTGCTTCAAAAATGGAATTTTACCAATACAACTAGAAGAAAGAATGGTTGAAAAATTAAAACACGAATCAGGGGAATTAGAGGTAGATCTTGAAAATCAGTTTTTAAAGACAAACACAGAACAAATTCCATTTGATATTAACTCTTACAAAAAGAGAATTCTTTTAGAAGGATTAGATGATATTTCCCAAACTTTACAATTACACGATAAAATATCTGAATTTGAAAAACATTCTAAAATCCCATCTGTCTTATGATTTTTTTTACTTCCTTTTTGTTTCTCTCTAATGTCATTGGAGACTCTATGTCTATCCACTGTTTGTCTCCAATATCATAAGCACTAATTTTTCCTTCTTTGGATAATTCTTGCAAAATATCAAATGATAAATTGACCTCTTTTTGTTTTGATTTTGCCTTTATCATTCTAATGACATCTTTTCCTAAAATGTATATTCCTAAACACTCTGACATTGGTAATTTCATAATTGGCTTTTCTTTGAATTCTTTTATTATTCCATTCTCTACTATGGCAAATCCTGTTTCTTCTTTTCTTTTTATTCTTGTTGCAATACATGCACTGCTCTTTTTTTCTTTAAAAAATTGGTACATTTTTTTGAGATCTATCGCACACAAATTATCTACAAACCACAAGATGAATTCTGGTTCATTTTTTAGCCTTTTTTCAATATGTAAAAGATCTCCTCCAGTTCCACTTTGGGAGTCTTGGACAAAAGAAATTTTTTTGCTAGTTTTTGGATTTTGATAATAATTTTTAATCTGACCTCCCAATCCACTGAAATCCGAAATGATGATTATTTCTTTAATTAAATCAAAGGAGTTTAGATATCTTACCACATAATCAATCAAAGGTTTTCCATGGATTGGAGTCATGGCTTTGGGAAAATAATCCGTATACGGTTTTCCTCTAGTTCCTTTTCCGCCAGCTAAAATGATTGCTTTCACGGTCTAACGGTATGATTTCTGTTTTCTTGTTCTAGCACTGGGACCGCCAAATTTCTTTGGTTCCTTTCTTCGTGCGTCACCACTAATCAAATATTTATCAAATTCCGTAATTCTTTGCCTGAGGTCTTCTCTTATGGATTTAGGAAATGGGTGGTCCTTTGGTTCTTCTTTGGATTTGGTCCATCCGGTTAATGCTCTTGAAATTCCAGTAGCTGCTGCACTTGCCTGGCCCATTACACCCCCACCTCTTACTCTAATTGAAATGTCAATTTTATCTCTCAATTCTCCAGTAATTTCTAGTGGGACCAAAATAACTTCTCGGGCTATTTCTTGAGGGATCATTTCAACTGGAACATTGTTAATTCTTACTTTACCTTTACCTTTTGTAATGTAAACATGAGCACGAGCAGTCTTTCTTGTTGCAAAATAAATTTCTGTTTTTGGTACTGTCATTCAGTCCACCCTATAGTTCTTCCAAGGTGCGCCATGGTTGTATAGTTAGATGAAGATTTTTTTATCATTGCTTTTTCGAATCTGATTTTTTTAAATGATTTTACTTCTTTAGGACTTCCGATATAGGTACGAAGTCGTTTGTGAGCTTGTTTGCCGGATGTTTTTTCTCTTGGCAACATTCCTCGAATCATCCTCTTCATAATGGTGTCTGGTCTTCTTGGATGTTTTGGTCCATGCTTCCAATGATTAATGCTGTTAATCTCTAAAAATTCTTTATATTCACTAATGATATTACTTCTTGCTCCGCTTATCATAATCTTGTCACAATTTACTATTGAAACTCTGTTTCCATTTAGCAACAATTTAGCCACATTAGAGGATAATCTACCTGCAATGTGGTCGGTGGCATCTACTACAATTGGTTTGTCAATTGAAACTGTATTTTCCTGATTAGCCAAGTAAAATAACTCCTTTTCCTGTTGGAAATTTCTCAATTAATTCTGAATGTGTGATTAATTTTCCACCACCTTCTATAATTTTGGTAGCTGCAGATTCTGAAATTGAAAATGAACATAGTGTTATTTTATGGGGTACATTTCCTGTTCCGAGGACTTTTCCTGGAAAAACTATTGTGTCATTATCTTTAGTCAGCTGACCTATTCTGTACAAGTTGATGTTTCTCCTAGCAACAGTTGGCTTTAAGGCATATTCTGCCAATTTGGCCCAGATTGGAGCATTGTTTTTAGAAGATGCTTTCTTTAGTTCTTTTGACATTTGTATCACTACCTTACTAGTCATGTGAATAATGCGGTTTAAAACCCAAATATAATATGTTTGCTTGGATTACTTTACGTTTAATTGTTCAATCATGTCTTTGAACTCTTCTATTCCGTTTCCAAGTTCCTCTATTCCTGCAAGGATTATTTCCTCAGGATGTAAGGCTCCAGTTGATTCAACTGTAAGAATTCTTTCATCTTCTTTGTTTGTCTCTACTAGTGTTGCAATGTTCGAGGAGTTCCATTTAGCATGTTCTCGTCCACGTCCAAGTCTTGCATAACATTCAATTTTCACCCTTTGTCCTGTTGCTAGTTGAACAATGGGAATTTTATCCGAAATCGGTTTGATAGAATCATCTTCTGATGTTAATTCATCTGTAAAAATCGTTTTAGGGCCATCAGAGGCCCCTGAATCTAACACAAGCATTACTTTACAATTTGAACATCCTGTCTTACTTTTGCAGTCACATTTTGCTGGTTCATTAAATCGTCCCAAGTCAGTCTTTATTGGTACCAGACCCAACCTGTGTGCTAGACCTTCATCTGGTAAAACTGACGAATTTTCTATTATGTCAATTGTATCTATTGCAAAAATTGGAACTCCATTTAGACATATTCGTCTTAGGGCATTTGCATATTGTAATGGTACACCTTTGAGCTTAATTGACATTTTACGCTCATCTTTTGAAATAATTGCTAAAGAAGGCAAATCTTAATCCAAAAATTTTAAAATCCACATAAAAATCTAGCTAGTTTTGCTTATAGATAAATAGCGAACTGTCTTACCTTTTTTTGTATATGGTTGATGTTACAGTGGTAAGGTATTCCTTTGAGGGAGAAAAATTTGAGATTTTAGTAAAGCCCGACCCAGCATTAGATTACAAACTGGGAAAGAAAAAAGACTTGTCATCGGTATTGGTTTCTGATGATATTTACACGGATTCTAGTAAAGGGACAAAACCTTCCACAGAAAAACTACTAAAAGCATTCAACACAGTTGATTCCGCAGAAATAGCTAAAAAAATTCTTCAAAAAGGTGTTCTCAATCTTACAACTGAACAAAGACGAAAAATGATAGAGGAGAAAAGAAAACAACTTGTAGAATTTATTTCAAAAACATATGTCGATCCTAGAACACATTTGCCTCATCCTCCATTAAGAATAGAACAGGCAATGAAAGACGCAAGAGTTTCTGTAGATCCTCAAAAAAGTATGGATGAACAAGTCAAGGAAATTGTAGAAAAACTACGTTCTATCATTCCTCTAAAGTCGGAAAGTCTATCTCTTGAAATTATTATCCCTGCGCAATTTGCGTCTCAATCATATGCAGTTTTAAAATCTGTAGGGTCTCTGAAAAAAGAGGAATGGCAAAATAATGGTTCGTTAAAAGCAATACTTGAAATACCCGCTGGAGCAAGGCCACACGTGATAGACAGATTAGGCTCTATAACCAAAGGTTCTGCTACAGTTGAGGTAATACAGTAGTGGATAATCGACGAAAATACGTTATACCCGGTGATGTAATTACTACCGGACCTTTCAGACCAGAGCAGAATGTAATTCTTGAGGGAAACAAAATAATTTCAACAATGATTGGCGTTACTGAAATCTATGACGATTCCGTTAAAGTAATTTCATTGACTGGAAAATACATTCCAAAAATTAATGATCTGGTTATTGGTAAAGTCATTTCTCATAGCTCTTTATCATGGGAACTCTATATCAACTCCTGTTATGTTGGATTCTTACCTGCTCAAGATGTATTTGGTCGTGATTTTTCAGCACATGCAGATGAGCTAAATTCAAAATTAAAAGCAGGAGATCTTGTGGCAGCTAGAATTGCAAATTTTGATAGAACACGTGATCCATTAGTTACAATAGCTGATAGGGATCTTGGAAAAATAGAGTCTGGAGACTTGGTAAAAATCTCTCCAAGTAAAGTTCCAAGATTAATTGGAAAAAGAGGAGCAATGATTCAGGCTATTGAAACTGCAACTGATGCCATTATCACTATTGGACAAAATGGATGGGTAGTAGTTTCATGCGAAAATCCCGAGGGATTATTAAAGGCAAAAAAAGCGATACAAATGGTTAATGAACAAGCACATGTCGCAAATTTGGCTGATCAAGTGAATGAAATGTTAGAATCAAAAAGTGAATCATAATGGGTGGACGAGAAAGTACTCTGGTGTTGTTAGACGAAAAAGGAATTCGCTGTGATGGTAGAAAAGTCGATGAACCAAGACGAATTATGATTAAAGCAGGTGGTTTGAAAAATGCTGACGGATCCGCCTATATTGAATTTGGAGACAACAAAATTCTTGTCGGAGTTTATGGACCAAGGGATGTACATCCAAAACACATGTCTAACACTGATACTGGAATTTTACGAGTAAGATATCACATGGAACCATTCTCTGTAAGCGAAAGAAAAAATCCAGCTCCATCCAGACGAGAAATTGAAATTTCTAAGGTAATTAAAGAAGCATTATTGCCTGCAGTAATGCTAGAAAAATTCCCAAGGACTGCAGTAGACGTTTTCATTGAAGTTCTTCAAGCCGATGGTGGAAGTCGTTGTGCAGCTCTCTCTGCTGCGTCGGTTGCTTTAGCTGATGCAGGAATTCCAATGAGGGATTTGGTTGCTTCTTGTGCTGCTGGAAAAGTTGCTGATACTATTGTTCTTGATGTAAATAACGAAGAAGATCAAGCAGGTCAAGCTGATATGCCGGTTGGATACATGCCACAACTTAAAAAAATAACACTTTTGCAATTAGATGGAGTTCTAAGTCCAGAGGAATTTAAGAAATGTGTTGAAACCGGAGTTAAAGGATGTGAGATAGTTTATGAGCTGCAAA
>Ga0209987_10000043_pt1 | contig 49644 bp, 44 predicted proteins | sample N074metaG_FD_182134 | JGI IMG/M metagenome (GOLD analysis project Ga0209987, IMG submission 182134) | Deep subsurface microbial communities from Kermadec Trench to uncover new lineages of life (NeLLi) - N074 metaG (SPAdes) (version 2) | ecosystem: Environmental > Aquatic > Marine > Ocean trench...
GGATGCTCAAGCCACTCAGGAGCCGGAGCTCTCAACAGTTTTGGAGAAAAAGGAAGAGCTGAGTCGGGTCCTTGGGATATTGGAAATCCTCCCTCCCAATCAGCAGGAAGTCATCCGTCTGAAATTTCAAAACGGTTTAAGTTATCGGGAAATTGGTGAAGTGACCAGTCTTTCGGTCAGCAATGTGGGCTTTCTGCTCCACACTGGACTGAAGACGGTCCGCCAGAAACTTGACGCCTGGCCGCGTTCGAGTTCCACAGCCATGAGGAGGATCAAATGAATATCGATCCTAAAGATCCGAGATTAACAGCCTATGCCTTAGGTGAACTGGAGAGTGAGGATGAGCGTATTGAAATCGAAAAGGCCTTGGATGGTTCTGAAGAGCTGACCCAAATAGTAGCTCAGATTGGCCAAACGGCTGCCCTGATGACCGAAGAGCTGCAAAAAGAGCCTTCTCCTGGTCTGGCGCCAAAGCATCAGCAGAGGATTGAGAGCGAACTGCAAGGGCCTGGGGGCTTCTTCTCCTTACATGTGGGCAAATGGGCTTTCGGTGGAGCGCTGGCTGCTGCCGCCTGTCTGATTTTTGCCGCTGTTCTAACGCCTAATCTCCTGCAATCCAAATCAGATGGGAACACCGTGTTTCAGCGGTTCCGCCAAGAGTTCAATGCCCTCTCCTCGCTCTCGAGCCCCTCGGATGAGCGATTGACTGAAGAAGCCGATCCCAACACGGATTTTGGGAATCGCCGATACCAGGCCGAGCAAACCGGTGCCCCAGTGAGAAACGAAGACTCAGAAATGGTTGCCCAAATCGAGGAGCCTGCGGCAGCCAGCAAGCTGAGAAAGACCGGGCCCGAATCCCAGCCTGCGGCGCCCAGTGCACCTGCTGCGGGAATGGTGGGTGGAGAGATCAGGGAGTCTGCCCAGGTGGGTCGGAGTCGAGCCGACATGCCGGCTCCTTCCGAGCGCGGTGCCGGCTCCTATTCGGACAGTTCTTCCAAGCTACCGAACAGAGAGGCGGAAACTCCGGCGGTTGTGGCAGACGCCAGGCCGCTCGATATTCCTGCGCCCGATTTCAACACCGAGGCCTATGACCGAATTGAGGACAATCCGTTTCTAGAAGTTTCTCAGAATCCCCTTTCCACCTTCTCCATTGATGTGGATACGGCCTCCTACGCCAATGTTCGCCGCTTTTTGCAGCGTGGAACGCTTCCCCCGAAGGATGCGGTTCGCATTGAAGAGATGTTGAATTACTTCTCCTACGACTACCCTGTTCCCTCGGGAGAGGGCCCCTTTTCGGCCAGCGTGGAAGTGGCTCAGGCGCCCTGGGCATTGGAGCACCGATTGGTCCGAATCGGGCTCAAGGGCAAAGAGGTGGCAATGGAAGATCGGCCCTCCAGCAATCTGGTTTTTCTACTGGATGTCTCCGGATCGATGCGGCCCTCCAACAAGCTTCCCTTGCTCAAGAAGGCGATGCGCCTGCTGGTGGATCGGCTGGGCGAGAAGGATCGAGTGGCCATTGTGGTCTATGCGGGTGCCTCGGGACTGGTTCTGCCCTCCACCTCTGCTGATCAGAAGGAGAGAATCCTGGCAGCTCTGGAGAATTTGGAAGCGGGAGGATCCACTAACGGGGGATCCGGGATTCGTCTTGCTTACCAGAGCGCCGTCTCTCACTTCATCTCAGGGGGAATCAACAGGGTGATTCTGGCCACCGATGGCGACTTTAATGTGGGGACCACCAATCAAGGAGATCTGACCCGGCTCATCGAAGACAACGCCAGAAGTGGGGTCTTTCTCACTGTGCTGGGCTTCGGAATGGGCAACTATAAGGACTCGACCCTGGAGAAGCTGGCCGATATGGGCAACGGAAACTATGCCTACATCGATAACATCAACGAAGCCCGCAAGGTCCTGGTCGACGAGATCAACTCGACCCTGATTACGATCGCCAAAGACGTCAAGATCCAGATCGAGTTCAACCCGCTTCAGGTCAGCGCTTACCGGTTGATCGGCTATGAGAATCGGCTGTTGCGCCAGGAAGATTTTAATGACGACACCAAGGACGCCGGTGAGATTGGCGCCGGCCATACCGTCACCGTATTCTATGAAATCGTACCCGCAGGAAGGGGACTGTCCATTCCGGGCGTCGATCCGCTCAAGTATCAAACCCCGATGGGTACGACCGAAGTGGCTCAAAGCGGCGAGCTCCTGACCCTTAAGCTCCGCTACAAACAACCCGATGGACAAACCAGCCGACTCCTGGAGTTTCCCGTTCGAGACGCTGATCAGGCCTACAGCCAGGCTTCGCAGGACTTCAAATTTGCGGCTGCAGTAGCTTCCTTCGGCATGATCCTTCGCGAATCTCCCTACAAAGGGAATGGAACCCTGGCTGCTGTCCTGGAATTGGCCCAAGAGGGGAAGGGAAGCGATCCCCATGGCTATCGTGGAGAGTTTCTGGAGTTGGTGAAACTGGCCAGGGCCTTATCGTCGGAGTCCAGGCCCACCCGGTAACCGTCGATATTCACACGACCAAGGAACGACCGGTTATTCTAGGAGTGCGAGTGTCTCGCTCCATAAATACGATGATGTTTGCTGATGGGGCTTGCGAGGGGAGATCAAGGAGCGAGGAGAAGGTGATGTCAGGTACATCGGCGACGACGAGTGACCCGCAAGCGGGTGCCCCGAGATCGCCCGCAACCCCCATCAGCCCGAAGGGTGGCGGCGGGACGGCATCGATTTCTCTGTCGCTCCTTCTCCGTGATGTACACTGACATCGCGTCGTCGTCGCGCCTCGATCTGGGCTCCGTCGCGCTCCCAACAAACGTCACCGTATTTATGAAAGTGAGTACTTAGCCGGCATTATGCATAATCCCGGCTAGGAAACTCTCCTTCCAGGGCTGTTCGATTTCTCTTGCGCCTGCTCTTCTGCGGGTTTAACATCGAGCAAAAAGGAGGTTTCTCATGGGAGTCAAACGATCCGCTCTGATTGTACTGGGGGGAGCCCTTGTGGGCACCGTTGGCTGTCAGGAAGCGTCTCAACCGACTCGGTTCGGGGTGCGGGTACCGGAGGGGAGTGGACTTCATGACACTCAAACCGTCCGCATCGGAATCAGTGCCCAGGCGGGTAGTGAGGTCCAGCTGAGGATGGAGCCCGAAGGGTGTGGGGTTCTGGCAGGTTCTCAAGTCACTGCGGATGAGCACAACACGGCCAACCTGGTGTTCACAGCCGGTGAGGTGGAGACCGACTGCCAGGTGACAGTCACGGGGACGTTGGGAGATCAGACTTCTGAAACCCACATCACGGTTCATCCTCCCAGAGTAGAGGCCCAGGTCACTCCCTGGACCGGTTCAACCCCCGCTCCTGATATTACGATTTCTCCCAAAGTGTCGCCGGATGATTCCACACCGGGTGTGAACCGGTTTGAGTACTTCATCACCCAGGATTCAAAATCGGCCATCCAGTCCATGAACTTAACCTTCGCTGCAGAGACGAATGTTCAAGTGATTTCGGCCCTGAGCACCGACTTCAATTTCCTGGAACCTACTCCGGCCGCGGAAAGCAACGACAGAATAAACTGGACGATCTCCGCAGAGACACCACTGAATTCCATTACTGTGGAAGCCAGCTCGGAAGGGAACACCGGCGGCACGGCGACCTTTGACATTACCCTAGGCCATTCAGAAGGAACCTCGACCCTGACCCTGACACCCGTCGGGCCCAGGTGATCAAGGTCGATCCAGGCGTTCTTTGTAGGGGCGCACGGCTGTGCTCCCTATAATCCGTTGATAAAGAAGGGTTTATGGGCGCACAGCCGTGCGCCCCACAAGCCCTAATCAAGACCAAGCCCAACAGGATGGCAAAGAGGACACCTCTCCGCCTGCTGGCCTTGAGAGCAAGGGTGTCTGTTTTTTTTGTCAGAGCCCTTGTCAGCGGACCTGTCTGCATATGTAATACACGGAACATGCAGATTTCCAGACAACACCTTGACGACCTCCGCTTCGCCAAGCAGTTGCTTGAGAGGCCCAGCCTGGCCGCCAGATTGACGGATAGGGTGGGAGCGCCGATTGAAAAGGGCTTCGCCCTGTTGCCGGAGACTTGGTCGGATACGATCCGCGAGGTGGTCAACAGCTCTTTGCACAAGTCCCTCGAAGTGGCGGTGAAATCACTGGGAAAGTCCAGCGGTCCCCCTCAGGACCGCTTCCACGCGTTGGCTGCCATCACGGTAGGGGCCACGGGAGGAGCTTTTGGTTTGCCCGGGTTGCTGGTCGAACTGCCCATATCCACCACCATCATTTTCCGCTCGATTGCCGACATCGCTCGCAGTGAGGGCGAAGAGATCGACTCCATTGAAACAAGGTTGGCTTGCTTGGAGGTCTTCGCACTGGGAGGAAGATCAAGCGCCGATGACGCTGTTGAAACCGGATACTTCGCGGTCCGGTCTGCCTTGGCGAAGGCCGTCAGTGATGCCGCTCAGCATATCGCCGAAAAAGGCCTGATTGAAAAAGGCGCACCCGCCCTGGTTCGACTCTTCTCGGCAGTGAGTGCTCGATTCGGCATCGCCGTTTCCGAAAAGGTGGCCGCCATGGCTGTCCCTGCTATTGGCGCAGTCGGTGGAGCATTGATCAATTCCATTTTCATCAATCATTTTCAGGACATGGCTCAAGGACACTTCGTGGTTCGGCGGCTGGAGAGACTATACGCCAAGGAATTGGTTCAAGAAGAGTATGAAGGCTTGAGCCTTGACACTGATCCAAATTGAGGGAGGTCGGCACATGCGTCAATGGCTATTGGGCTTTGGTTTCATTCTAGTTCTATTCCCAGTCACCTGGAAAGGAGAAGCGTTCGGCATGCCCATTCAGATTGAGAGAGTTAACCCCGCAGGGACCACCCAACCCACGGCTTACACTCAAGTGGTCAGGGCAGGGAAGACCCTGTATTTTGCCGGTCAGACTGCCGTCAACGAAAAGGGAGAGCTAATCGGCAAAGGCGACATGCGGGCTCAGGTGAGACAGGTCTATGAAAACCTGAAAAGCCTGCTCGCCTCTCAGGGAGCCACATTCGACCACCTGGTGAAGATCACCATTTACACACTCAATATCGACGAATTTCGAAAAGCAGGGGATATCCGGGAGGAGTATACCGGTGGAAGAGCTCCCGCCAGCACCTTGCTCCAGATTGACCGGCTCGCCTCCCCGGATTATCTGGTTGAAATCGAAGGGATTGCTGTCCTGGAGTAAGAGCGCACTTTTTGCGCGTTCCAGGTTCCAGGTTCCAACTTCCAGGTTCCAACTTCCAGCTGTCAGTCCTGCCTGCTCCTCTGTCTAGTTGTCTGTTGTCTGTTGTCTGTGGTCAGCTGTTTGCCGTTGCAGTGATACCCGTCACTGCAACAATTTTGGATACAGCGTAAAATATCCCTCAAGTTCTAGAGTTTAGGATACAGCCAAACATAATGGATTCCGGGAGATTATTATGAATAAAGGATTAATGCGTTATATAAAAGAAAACAAAGGGTTTTCTCTGATTGAATTAATGATCGTTGTTCTGGTTATCGGGATTATTGCCGCAATTGCGGTGCCCAATCTGGTCCAATCGAAAATGGCAGCCCATGAAAGCTCCGCCATCAGTGGGATGCGCACTCTGGTGACCGCTCAGATCACCTTCGCAACAAGATCCGGTTCCGGGAATTTTGCAGCGGACCTTACCGAACTGGAGGCTGCTAATTTAATCGACAGCGTCATGGGCTCAGGAACAGCGGAAGCCTATTCGTTCGCGGTTTCCGGGAGTGGCATTCAGTACACGATTGATGCCAGGCCTCTGGTCTATGGTTCCAGTGGCATCCGAAGTTTCTTCACCGATGAGTCGGGTGCGATCCGCTATACCACAGCCGATGCTGCGGCAACCGTCAGTGATCCGGGTCTGGGTCAGTAAGGTCTTAGGTCGAGACCCCACTCAACCGTCTTCGATCTCCAATCGACGGGTATCAGGATCGGCGTTGTTGTGGATACGAATCCTGAGTGGATTTTCCGGCTCCAGCAGCAATTTTTCCGCCCACTCGATAATGACGATGGAGTGGCTGGCAAGGATCTCCTCCAGACCAATGGAAAAGAAGTCCCTCGGGCCCTCCAGACGATAGAAATCGATGTGGTAAATGGTGCCTTCCTTGCCTGCATATTGATTGACAAGGGTGAAGGAGGGACTCCGCACCAGGTCGGGATCGTGCACGCCCAGACCCTGGGCCAATCCTCGAACAAGAACGGTTTTGCCCGATCCAAGTTCACCGTAAAGCAAGATCACCCGAGGTGGGTGAAGTTTCCTTCCGATGTACTCGCCAATCCGAAGAGTCTCCTGTTCACTCTTGGAGTATTGAATCTCCATCAGGGTCACTCTTCGGTCAGGGCCTGGTAGGCTTTGCCGAGATGAGCGGTCACGTCTCCGGCAGTCAGGGCTCGAAGACCCGTTGCTAGAGCCGCCAGATCACCCGCCAGAGAATGCAGATAGACGCCCACCAGAACCGCCTGCAAAACTTCACCGGGTGTGGTCATGCCCCGGGCTGCAAAGATCCCCAACAACGAGGTGATAGTGCCTGTTAAAACGTCACCCATCCCCGCGGTGGCCATACCGGGATTTCCCAGTGGACAGACAAACACTTGGCCGCCCGGTTCAGCAATCAGCGTTCGAAAACTCTTGAGGACCAACCAGACACCTGTTTCCTGAGCAAACTGGCGGGCAAGTTCCACCTTTTTGGGAAGAATTTCCTGGGTGGGACGTCCCAGGAGACGGGAGAATTCCCCCGGGTGAGGCGTCAGAATGAGAGGGTGCCCCTTGTCGTTTCGCAACTTGTTGGTCTTGCCCTCAAAGGCGTTTAAGGCATCGGCATCCAGGAGAAGGGGAAGGGTGGCCTTGTTGACCACGGTGTGGATCAGGTCAACGGTTTCCCTTTCTCGACCCAGTCCGGGACCTATTCCGGCTGCGTCTTTGTCCTGCAGAAGCTCCAGCAAGTGATTGGTCGCTTGCGATGCAAAGGCTCCCTGTGGTGTCGAAGCAAGACCTTCGGTCATGATTTCCGCCTGAAAGGATGCGACCACATCCTGGATCGCCTCAGGGACGCAAAGAGTAACCAGGCCGGAACCGGTCCGAAGGGCGGCCCTGCCACTGAGAACGGCTGCTCCCGATTTGCCGCGACTTCCCGATATCAGGGCCACATGCCCAAAGTGTCCCTTGTGGGATCGGATTTCCTGAGGAGGAAGGTAAGAACAAATCTGCTCGCGAGTCAGGAGGTTCAAGTCATATTCCGGGTTCTCCAGGAGTGATGAAGGGCTGCCGATTGGGACGATATGGAGTTCTCCCAGGGCTTTCTGATCCTCATTGAGGATATGGGCGATCTTGGGAGCGGTAAAGGTGACGGTAGCCTTGGCCTGGACGGTTGGAACGCCTCCGGTCAAGGAGTCGGAAAACATCCCGGAGGGGATATCCACGGCCAGGACAAAGGCCTCGCTTTGGTTGATTGTGGCAACGACCTTGGAATAGAGGCCCTCCAGAGGCTTACTGATCCCGGTTCCTAGAAGGGCATCCACGATGATGTCGTAACGGCTGAATTCTTTGCTCATTCTCTCCCATTCCGCCGTGTCGGAGACCTCTATGACCTCTTCTCCAGATTTCAGGTAGGTATCCAGGTTGGCCCGAGCGTCACCGGAGACATCCGTCACCTTGCTGAGTAAGTAGACGTCCGGATTGATTTCGCGCTGGACGAGGTGACGCGCGAGAACGAATCCATCTCCGCCGTTATTCCCTTTTCCGCAGATAATGGCGATGAGGCAAGAGTCCAAATCCTCGAAATATTTCTCCAGGGTCTTATAAAGATGCAGACCCGCGTTCTCCATCAACAACGAGCTGGGAATGCCGTGCTGCTCACTGGTGAGATGATCCACCTGATTGATCTGCTTTGCGGTAAGAATCTTGATTGAAGGCATTTCGGGGTGATTACAATTCCATTTTTGTTGATTGACCAACCGCTCTCAAACTAATCCTGGTTGAAGTGAAACATTTGGCGCGAGTTCTCGTCTGAATAGGTGACGACAGTAACAAACAATAAACGTGATGAAAAGATTGAATTAGGCTATAATGTAGTGAAGACTCAACAGGGGGCACACTGAAATGAGGCACCAAGCACAGAAAACGGTTGGATTCTTACTTTTTCTGGTCTTTCTGTTTCCCTTGCAGGCCTTTGCCGGACGGAAACATGAGGACGTGGAGGATATCGGGAACCGCAAGATCAACGGGAAAGTCGCCTTTTTCTTCCCAAATTTCATTTCCTTGGAGAAGGAAATTCAAATGGGCGCGGAGTACTCACAAGTTTTCGAGCAGACCGCGCGTCTTGTTGAGGATCCTGTGGTCACCGAATACATCGATCGATTGGCCCAGAACCTCGTGAAGCACTCGGATGCCAAGGTCCCCTTTGTGGTCAAAGTCGTTGATTCGGATGAGGTGAACGCCTTCGCCTTGCCCGGGGGGTACTTCTACATTAACAAAGGGCTCATTTTGGAGGCTGATAGTGAATCCGAATTGGCGGGTGTGATGGCTCATGAAATTGCTCACGTGACCGCCCGTCACGCCACTGAACGGATGACGAAGGGTCAGTTGATGCAGTTTGCCGCACTTCCTGCCATGTTCGTCGGTGGCGGGTATTGGGCCCAATACGGAATCAACGCTGCCTTGGGGATGGGGATGTCCCTGGCCGTTCTCGGGATCACCCGTAAATCGGAGGAAGAAGCCGATCAGCTGGGTACTCAATACTTGTGGAATACCGACTATGATCCCAACGCCTTCATTTCCTTCTTTGAGAAACTGCAGGCCAAGGAAGAGAACACACCCGGTAAATTCGCCAGCTTTTGGCGGACTCATCCCACCCATGAGTCCCGCATTGTAAAGGTCCAGGAGGAGATTTCCTATCTTCCTGTCAAGGACGAATATGTGATCAATAGCTCTGAGTTCGAGCGGGTCAAGGCCCGTTTGATCGAGATCGACAACAGCCTGCTTGCTCCCGGTTCATCCGCCGCTTCTGGTGGGGCCAAAAGACCCACCCTCAAGCGCAAGACCAATCGGGAAGGCACGGAAGGTGATTCAGAGGAAAAACCAACTCTTCAGAAGGATCGACCGACCCTCAAACGAGACGACGCTTAAGAACCGCAGACCACAGACCCTTTGTAGACTGCTTTCTCAGTGCGCGAAGCGTGCTAACTACCTGACTTCTGGATTTCGGAATTGCCGTCTGAGGCCTGTTTGAGCGGTTTGACGGTAATGAGATCCTTCAGCTTCAGGAACTTCTTTTCACCGATTCCCCGGATGTTCATCAGATCCTCGATTCGCTTGTAGGGACCACTCTTTTCGCGAAGCTCCAGAATGCGTTCAGCGATCACCGGTCCAATACCTGGCAGACCATCCAGCTGTGAGAGTGTTGCCGTGTTCAGGTCAATCTTGGGACTCTCTTCGCCCTTTACCGCTAGAACAAACAAAAGGAGTATCAAAGCTCCTATGGACACTCGGCAGGCAGATTCTCTTACTTTCATCACATTGTTCTCCCTTCATTGCTATAACGCGCAGATCGGAGAAACTACGAAGAAATTTTCGGGGCGGGGGCTAGCCACGAGTGGCTAGGCCGAGCAATGAGGATGGCACCCTCTCGTGGCAAGACGCAGTCAGAGCCGTGGGCTTTAGCCCACGGGCCCCGTAGGAGGTTGCTCTCAATGGCCCGCAGGCTGAAGCCTGCGGCTCTGACAGAAAAATCAGGTCAGCCACGAGCTGACCCTTGGGTACAGAGAATCTATGAATTGTCCCGGCTAGAATTGACTCAGGTAGAAAGAGAACACTTGGCGTCCCCAAAGGGTGCTGGCTATGGCACCCGCAGCAAGGAAGCTTCCAAAGGGCAGTTCATATCTGCGCCCTTTACGAGAGATCAAAATGAAAAGGGATCCCACCACGGCTCCCAACAGCGATCCTAGGAGTATGGTTAACCAGGCATAGCCCCATCCCAGAAAGGCACCCACCATCGCCATCATCTTGATATCGCCGAAGCCCATGCCCTCTATTTTCCTGACCCTGAAGTAAAGCTCGGCTACGAACCAGAGAAACCCTCCACCCACCAGAATGCCGATGGCGGAGTCCACGTAGTGGGTCCACATCACATTGGGGAGATCCAGGAAGCGAAATGGGTAAAAGAACTCTCCCGATTGAAAGGGTGACACCAAAAAACCGAAGACCGCGCCACCCAGGGTCAAGATATTGGGAAGAATCCTTTCGAAAAGGTCAATGAAGTTCAGAATCAGAAGCAGGCCAAAAAAGACCATGTTTACAAAGACGGGTGTGTAAAATCCGTACTTGAGAAAGAGGAGGTAAAAGGTGAGGCCGGTCATCACCTCCACGGTTGGATAAACCCAGGAAATTCTCTCCCCACATTGACTGCATTTTCCTCGCAGAATGAGATAGCTGAAGACGGGAATATTCTCCCAGGGTCGGATGGAATGATGGCAGTGAGGGCAGCTTGACCTGGGGCGCGTGATGGACTGGCCCTGGGGAATCCGATGGATGCAGACATTCAAGAAGCTACCGATCGCCAACCCAAAGGCGATCACGAACGCATCAACCATTTTTAGAGTATACCTTGAGGGTGCGGCGGTTAGTGCGGGTTCAAAAACAAATCCCAAATCCTAAATTCCGAATCACAAACAAGCTCAGCATGAAACAGTCCCTAAGCACCCTCAGAGGTTTTAAAGTTGGGATTTAGAATCAGAATTCGTTTAGGATTTAGGATTTAGGATTTGGAATTTCGAATTTCCGCTGACCTCGGTCAGCGGTGTCAGCGGGCTCCCCGAGCGCTGAATACCGCAGGAATGGTTCTCAACATGATTCGAATATCCAGCCAGAAGGACCAATTGTCGATGTATTCGAGATCCAACTCCATCCATCTGCTAAAGTCGATGTCGTTCCGGCCGGAAACTTGCCAAAGACAGGTGATTCCGGGCTTCACGCTCAACCGACGCCTCTGTTTGGTGGTGTAATGCTGGACCTCGTCGAGCAGCGGTGCCCGAGGACCAACCATACTCATTTCCCCTTTGAGGACGTTCCAGGCCTGGGGTATTTCATCAATGCTGAATTTCCGCAAAACTCGACCCAGTGGAGTGACTCGAGGATCATTGCGCATCTTAAAGACGGGGCCCCCCATCTCATTGAGATGTTTAATCTCCCACAGTTTGTCTTCCGCACCCTCGATCATCGTTCTGAACTTGACGAGCTCGAATTTTCGTCCATACAAACCGCATCGAACCTGTCTGTAGAACATGGGACCGGAAGAAGTCAACTTGATGAAAGCCCCTGTAATCAAGGCAAAGGGGGCGAATGCCACCAGCAGAACCAGAGCCACCAACACATCCACCACCCTCTTGGCGAGAATGCCGATGGTGTCCTCGGGAACCGGAGAAAAGGTGAGCATGGGCAGGTTCTCGAGGTACTCCAGTGAGACTTCGGAAGTGATATTGAGAAGGAAATCAGTGGCCACTCGAATTCGAATGCCGAGATCCTGACAGAGTTCAACCAGCCCCTCGAACTCTTCCAAATTTCTCCTTTGGGATCCCAGAAAGATGATTTCGTCGACCACATGCTCGTGCAGCAGACGCGGCAGTTCCTTCGTTGAACCGACCACTTTCAAGTCCTGCGGGGGTTCTTGGCCTTCTTCGCTGCTTAAGTAACCGACAACGTGGTAACCCCACATCTTGTAGCTCTCCACCAACTGACCGACTCGTCGTGCTCGGTCATCCGTACCGGCGATCAGAATTTTGATTTGACTGTGCTCGTTGGTATTGCCGGAGCGAAGAAGCCAATATAGGATCACTCGATTGAACAGAAGGATTAGCCCCGCAAAAATCCAGAAGGCAAAGAAAACCGGCCGGCTGACCAGGAGCTTGAAACTATAAGTCAGGAAGCCCATGAAGAAGCCGGTGGCCACGATGAATTGTAAAACCCGAAATGCCTGTACTCCCAAGGGAAGGCGCAGGACCGCAGAATAGCGCTGGGTCAACATCAAGAGAAGGACCCACAAAGGAGCGGAGATCAGAAAGTAGAGAAGATAGTCTCGGAAGGGAAGCAGTTCCGGATTGAAAAAACTACTGATCTCAAGAGGAGCGAAGCGAACCAGGTAGTAGCGTAGGTAGTATGCGAGATACAGTCCCCAGAGACCTGCCAGGACGTCAGCAGCCAAAAGAAAATTGGCATACAGTTGATGTTGGCGATGAAACATTTCAGGAGTCTCAATGGAACAGGGACGTTAAAGCTCTCACAGTGATATCACTTGATGATTGGGGCAAAACGGGTTGATCACATCCATTAATCGCTCGACCAGATCGGGACCTTCCTCACTCATAAACTGGTTGAAACTGATGACCCGTTCCTGAAGTTTCCCTTTGGGGTAAAGGTGAGAATACAGATAATCCAGGTGTTGCCCAAAGTTCTCCTGCTGGTTTCGGTGATTGGCAATAAATCTTTTTTGGACCTTCTCGATCTGATAAAGAATCTTCTTCTCAGCACCTCCCAGCATCTCTGCTACGGTCGGGTCAATCTTCACAATATCATTTCCTAATGACTTGAGTGCCGTTCTAAGTTCTTCCTGCACACTCTCCAGCTTCCCCAGAATCTTTTCCGGGTCTTTCCCTTCCACGATTCGACGAGAGATCTCCTGTGGGGTGCATTGTAAAATATCGGTGACGGTCAGCCCATATTTTCCTAGCAGCCGTTGAGCTTTTCGATCCACCAGGGTGATCCCCACTCGCGGAAAGACAGCCATTTCCTTGTTCCAGAACGGACCAATGGCACAAATCTGTGCATAATAGGCAACCTCCGCAGCCCCCCCCACATAGGCCACTGTGGGAAATAAATGGTCCTGAACAATGGGTCTCAGGAGCACGTTGGGAGCCAACCTTCCGGCTTGTTTGCCGAATTCCTCCAAGAGTTGCTGGCCGTTTAACTGCAATGGGGTACCGGTCTTCTTCTGATATTGTTCTCCTCGATACTCCAGTTTGTATCGCTCTTCACCCTCGGTCCAAAAAATGAGACTCTCCGAGTCCTGAACCCGAACCTGGGCCTCAAATCCCTTTTCTTTCAACACTTCTGCTCTTTTTTGCAAAGCTCGGACGATGTCCTGACGCTGTTCTATAGCTACGGAAAACAAAGATTCCAGTCCTTGCTTGTATTGGGGAAGAAGTGCATCAAAGAGAACCAGACCGTACGGTCGAAAGAGGTGGCTAAGCCATGAGCCCAAGGCTTCTCGGAAATTCTTTGTAGGAGGGTAGGTGTCCTGGAGTATCTGGAGGACCTCCTTCTGGAACTCTCCTTTTAGCCCCTGCTCTTGTAAATGGCTGAAACACTCCTCGACGGCGTCCAGAGGGATCGTTCCCACCATTCGTGAGCTATTCTTTTGGGGGCCCGGATAGCTTGCCGCAAACAACTCTCCACCGGCGTCGAAAAAGGATGTGGAGCGGACCTCCTGGAAGTCGGAGTCATCCGATGCCAACCAGAAAACAGGAACCGCAGAGTAGCCCTCCTCATTCAGAATCTGGGCCAGGCGAACCGCCGTGAGCGCCTTGTAAACGGTAAAAGCCGGTCCCCCGAAAAATCCGGGCTGTTGTCCCGTAACCACCGCTAGGGTCTTGGAGGACCGCAGCTTTTTGAGATTCTGAAAAACTTCCTCGCTGGCCCCAACTCTCTGGTTGAACTCAAGGGTCATGTCCACCAGCTGATCACGGGGAAAAGTCGGCGGATTTCTTAGAACCGAATCGGCTCGTTTCTTGAGATCCTCCAGGCTCAGATGCACCGGACAATCATAGAGGGTGGCCACTTGGTCGTACTGGTAGAGATATTGCGGAAGAATAGGATTCAGACCGGGCAGCTGCCGGTAATCGATACACTCGACTTTCATGCTTCTAGGTCACTCCCACTACAATTTACAGGTAAAGGTCCCAGGTTTCAATTTCCAGGTTTCAGGTTTCAATTTCCAGGTTTCAGTTCTGAATGTGGGATCACATACAAATCCCAAATCCTAAATCCCAAATCCTAAACAAATCACAAATTCCAAGTTCCAAATCACAAACAAAGTCATCATGAAACAGTCTGTGAACCCACATTCTCAGATGGTTTGAACTTAGAATTTAAAATCTTAATCTGTTTAGGATTTAGGATTTGGTATTTGTTTGGAATTTGGGATTTGGAATTTTGAATTTCCGCTGACCGCTGACAGCGGTCAGCGGTCCCACCTGGTTCTTGTACTGAAGCTGATAAAGCTTGTAATAAATTCCCCGCTTTTTCAGAAGGTCGAAATGGGATCCCTCCTCCCGGATTTCGCCTTTGTGCAGAACAATGATGCGATCGCAGTTTTGGATTGTGGAGAGCCGGTGGGCGATGATCAAACAGGTCCGGTCCTTCATGAGTTGATCCAACGCATCCTGGATGAGGAGTTCGGTTTCGGTGTCGACCGAGGAAGTGGCTTCATCTAACACCAGCAGTTGTGGGTCATGGGCCAGCGCGCGCGCGAAAGCCAAGAGCTGTTTTTGACCTACCGAGAGACCAGCCCCCCTCTCCGCCACGGGCGTGGTATATCCTCCTGCAAGAGCTTGAATGAATTCATGTGCGTGGACCTGCCGGGCGGCTCTCTCCACTTCCTGCTGTCTGAGGGGTCTCCCCCACAGACTGATGTTTTCTCCAATGGTACCCCTGAAGAGAAAGGTATCCTGAAGCACGACGGAGATCGACTGGCGCAAAAAGCCCAGGTCCAGATCTTGAATAGGGACTCCGTCCAGGAGGATTTCTCCTTCCTGGACCTCGTAGAATCGGCATAGAAGATTGATGAGGGTGGATTTACCAGCTCCTGTGGCTCCGACAATGGCCACCTTCTCTCCCGGGGTCACTCTCAGGTCGATATTCTTCAAGACCGGGGTGTCCTTGTTGTAGGCGAAGGACACCTTCTTGAATTCGATTCCCCCTTCTATCTTTGCGGGCCTGAGCGGTTGGGAAGGAGGGACGATCTTCGGTTGGGTATCCAGAAGTGTGAAGATACGCTCGGAACTTGCCATGGCACTTTGCAGGATGTTGACCTTCTCGCTGAGATCGCTGATGGGTTTATAGAAGCGTTCTGAATACTGGATGAAAGCCACCAGGGCGCCCAGGGTCAGAGTTTCCCCCAGAACCTGATTTCCCCCGTACCAGAGGATCAGGGCGATGGCAACAACCCCGAGCATGTTGACCACCGGGTAAAAGACCGCGTAGTAGGAAATGGATAGGAGATTGGCCTTGAGATACTCGGAGTTCCTCTCATCGAACTGGTGGAGTTTTCGCTTCTCCTGAACAAAAATCTGAACCACAGACATCCCCGTAATGTTCTCCTGAAGGAAGGCATTGATCTTAGCCACACTGCGGCGTACCCAACGGTAAGATCCGCGCACTTTGATCTTGAATATCATGGTGACAAGAAACAAAAGAGGCACAACGGAGAAGCACACCAGCGCCAGCCTCCAATCCAGCCAGAGCATGACGAGCACGATGCCGGCCAGGGTAAAGATATCGCCGAAGATGCTGACTACGCCCGCGGTGAAAAGCTCATTGAGGACGTCCACGTCGTTGGTGATTCGAGTGATCAGACGGCCGACTGGATTGCGGTCAAAAAATCCAATGTGCAGTCTCTGGATATGAGTAAAGATCTCCATACGAAGGTCGTACATGATCTTCTGTCCCGTCCAGTTCATGAGGTAGGTCTGGACGAACCCGACGCCGAACTGAAAAAGAAGAACGAGCAGGAAAAGCAGGGCGATGGGGGTCAGACCAGCGGAATCTCCGGTCATGATGTGCCGGTCAATGGCCACAAGGGTGAGATAGGGTCCCACCAGCCGTAATCCGGAGAGAATGATGAGCAGCAGGATAGAGATCGCCACAACAGGGCGATAGGGGCGCAGATACTTCATCAAACGCCGTGCCAAACGGCTGTCATACGCTTTCCCCAGGATTTCTTCTTCGTGGTAGGAATTCATTCCACGCCCAGTTCTTTCTTCAGCAGTTGCCTCTCATAGAGGGTGGCGTAGTGTCCTTCTGTTTTCAGGAGTTCGTCGTGGGTTCCCCGTTCTACGATCTCTCCCTTCTCCAGGACCAGAATTTGATCGGCCATCTTGACCGTCGAGATCCGATGGGAAATCAAGATGACGGTCCGATTTGTGAATTCTCCGGCAAGCCCCTGCAGAATTTTTTCTTCGGTATCGGTGTCGACGCTGGAAAGAGCGTCATCGAGAATGAGAATTCGGGGATTCACCAGAAGCGCCCGGCTAATGGCTATGCGTTGCTTTTGGCCTCCCGACAGGGTAATCCCGCGCTCCCCTACGAAGGTCTCGAACTTACGGGGAAACTCTTGTATATCGGGCCAAATGTTGCTGATTTTCGCGCTTTCCTGGATGGACTGAAGACTCGCTTCAGGTCTCCCAAAAGCGATGTTCTGCTGGACGGTCTCCGAGAAGAGAAAGGTTTCCTGAGGCACGTAGCCAATATGGGTTCGCAGCGTCGCCAGGGGGATATTGTTGATGTCGCTGCCGTCGATGAAGATGCCCGCTTCGGGAACTTGATACAGGCGACACAGTAGGTTCACCAACGTTGATTTTCCACTTCCTGTCCTTCCCACGATGGCCAAGGTCTGACCTGCAGGAATTTCAAAGCTCACGTTTTTAAGGACAGGCGTCCCGTTATAGGAAAAAGTAAGGTTCTTCACCTGGATGTGGCCCTCGAGTGTGGAGAGGGTGCTCGAGGATTCATCCCTGATCTCAGGCCTTGACTGAAAGATCTGATTCATTCGACCCATGGAAGCTGAGCCACGTTCAAAGATGTTGATCACCCATCCGAGAGCGATGGTGGGCCAGGTGAGCATGCTGAGGTAAGCCATAAAAGCAACGAAATCGCCCACCGTCATAGAGCCCTGAATGACCTGACGCCCTCCATACCAGAGCAGCCCCACCGAGGAGAGTCCCAGCAGAAAAGTCAGCAACGGGTTAAAGACTCCCCACACCCTGACTAAGGAAAGACTTCTGTCGACGTAGTCCTGATTGGCCTCCTGGAAACGTCCAATAAATGCTTCCTCCTGGTTGTATGCCTTGACCACACGAATTCCCGAGACATTTTCCTGGGCTAAAGTCGTTAGCGTCGCAAACTGTTCCTGGATCCTCTCAAATCGTTGATGGATTTGGTTGCCGAAATACTTCACACAGACGCTCACAGCCAAGAGAGGAAGGAGGGTGAGGATGGCCAGCTGCAGGTTGAGGGTCACCAGAATACTGATGGTCAAAACTGCCGTAAAAAGGGTGTTTATGGAGTACATGATTCCGGGTCCAAGCACCATGCGAACAGCGCTGAGATCATTGGTGGCCCGAGACATGATGTCACCGGTGGGGTTGCGTTGGTAAAAGCTGGGGGATAGGGATTGTAGATGGGAAAACAGGTCATTGCGAAGATCGTATTCAATGTTTCTGGAGACCCCGATCAGGATTCGCCGCATCAGGAAACGGAACAGCCCTTCCACCGCGCTGGCTGCGATCAGGAGTGACGCATAATAAAGAAGAATATCGCGGCTGACTTCCAGATAGAGCCGATCGATGGCGTTACGTAAAATCCAGGGCGAAACGACGGCAACGATATTGGTTAGGAGCACCATGGTTGCCCCAATGATGATCTTTGCCTGGTACTTCTTGAGATAAGGAATCAGGGTGAAGAGTTGCCGTTTGCGGGGATCCAGGCGAAGGGATTTACTCAACATCAAATCCTTCGACGTGGGGAACTTCCATGTCCTGGTCGTTTTCAAAAGTGACTTGGTAGCCGTACAAGAAAGGTGAATTTTCCGTGTAACGGAAGCTGAAGGACCCAGCCGAGAGAGCGGGGAGAGGATCGGGCTTGACCTGAACCGAGACCTCATCCAGAAGCTCGTGCTCCGACTTCCAGATGGAAACCAGGGCCTTCAACCCTCCCATCGGCTCCTGGGTTTGATTCCAAACTTCTCCCTCCAAAGAGAAGCCCTCGTAAAAGCGCTCGTAAGTCAGCAAGGTCAATCTCAATGGGCCTGTTTCCCGGGTGGGTTCAGTGGCGAAATTTCCGAAAAAAGAGAGAGGAGTAAAGCCGGCCAACAGAAAGCATACGAAGGCCAGCGCGACGGAAAGGATCAGCGCCTTGGTGGCCATCCGCACTCGATTGGACAGGGGCACGGCTCCCTCCAGCACCTCTCCCAGATCTTCCCCCTCAATCTCTTGTTCATATCGCTTTTCGAATTCGTAACGAAGATAATCGGCCAGTCCCTGTTTGCGCGCCTTGAGTCGCAGGGCAATGAAGCAGAGACTGGCAAGAAAAACAAAAAGAAAAGCCCACAGCGAGTATTCCAGGGACTGGTCAAGAATTTCTAGCGTTCGCTCATTCATTTCATCAGATCAAGGGACATTCGTGGTGGGTCAAGGTAATCTCTCAGGACCTACGATTCGGGGTACTCCCTGTCTTTTCTGTCCTGGGGCGTAAGCCGGGTCTCTTTCCCAGAAGCCCTTTTTCGGTTCCTGCAGGCTAAAGGTGTCACCGAAAAGGTGCTGCCCGAACTGGGTCAAGAGCGTCTCTTCCAGTTTTCCGTTGGTCTGAATCTCGATCCAGGTTTCCTTTCCCAGGTACTCGCGCTGTAGAGCTTGGATGTTTGCGTCCACCGTAACGACTGTCTCCCGTTCGGCGATCAGCTCTACACGAATTTCGAATTGATGTCGGACTCGAACCCAGTCGCCATCGATCAGCTTCGGTTTCTCACCGATTTTGCTGATGTGACTTTCCGTTAAGAGCCCTGAGCTATACTCACGAAAGCTGCTCAGGATGAATCCCTGACCTCGATTTTGACGGAGCAACTCAAACTCGTTCTTTCCGAGGGTCTCAACCATGCCATCCCACGCTGCTTCAAAAGGGATATAAAGTCGCAGGGGGGGCGGGACCAACTGCGCCCTGGCCGGTGCCCAGTCCTGCACCGCGGGAGCGAAAAGCAGAAAGAGAATCAGTAGCAGGTGTTTCCGTCCTATCATCCTCGTCTAGCCTGTATGCCACGAGTGGCAAGAATCTCCGGAATGTGGGAGGCACCTCACTTCGTGCTTTCGTTCGGATTTGGCACCTGAGGTGCCTTGGCACAAATGCCTCCCGCATTCCGGAGTCATTCCAATGAATACTCCCGGCTATAATTTTAGAACATTCCCGTTCTGTATGGAATTCTCATTGATGAATCCTATAGCCGGGACTCTCTGGATATCCCGGCGAGCCGCCGGTTAGCGCTGATACTGAGCGACGGCCCGGGTGTGATCCCGATAGCTGGTCGAGAAGAGGTGCCTTCCGTCGTTGGTGGAGACGAAATAGAGGTAGTCTGCTTTTGCCGGATAAAGGGCGGCATCAATGGATTCAAGTCCCGGGTTGGCGATCGGACCGGGGGGTAATCCGGGATAGAGATAGGTGTTGTAAGGAGAGTCCAGCTCCAGGTCGCTCTGGTTGATGACTCCATCGTATTCTTTCACCAGCCTAACGGCATAGATGACGGTCGGATCACAGGCGAGTTTGAGGTTTTTCTTGAGCCGATTGTGGAAGACTGCCGAGACCAGAGACCGCTCGCTGGAAAGAGCGGTTTCCTTTTCAATCAAAGAGGCCAGGGTAATCGTCTCTCTTGTCGTCAAAGCCAATTCTTCTGCTCTTTTCCGGCGCTCCGGAGTCCACACCTTCTGGAAGTTGGCCACCATGGCATCAACCATCTGTTGTTCGCTCATATCCCGGGTCACGAAGTAGGTGTCTGGGAAAAGATATCCTTCCAGGTTATCCCCGGCCACAGAATCCCAGTCGTTGATCAGGGAAGTACGCTTCATGGCTTCAAGAAATTTCTCTCTGGTTCCGAATCCCTGGGCTATAAATCGCTGGGCAATCTCATCCATGATCAGACCCTCTGGAATGGTCACACGGTACTGGTGAACCAGGCCGGTGCGTAGTTTCTCTGTGACCGTGGGAAGATTGATGGGTCCCTCAAATCGGTATTCTCCAGCCTGCAGTACCAAGGGTCGATGGGACAAGCGGGCATACCATTCAAAGAGCCAGGAAGAGCGGACGATACCATGAGATTTGAGAGTCCGGGCAATCTGAGGAACCATAGAACCCCGTTGAATGACAATCAGCTGGTGAGATTCCTCATAGCCCTTGTAGGGCTGATAAATCTGGACCATCAGCAAGATCGAGAAGGAGCAGGTGACCAGTCCTGCCAGTACTCCCAGGAGAATCAGATTCTTTGCGTCCTTGACTTTGTGGATCATCGGCCTTCCTCTAAATACCACTCGAGAATGACAGCTGCTGCGAATTCATTCCTTCTTTTTCTCCGTTCGGCTAGAGGCAAGGCCATTTCCGCCATAAGTCTCTCTGCTTCCTTGGTTGATAAGCGCTCTTCCGCGGATGCTATGGGAATTTCAAGGTTCTGTTCCAACCGCTTCACCAGAGGTTCGATGAGATCAGCGATGCCACTTCTCTCACCTCCTAGATGCCGGGGCATTCCCACAACAAGTCGTTCAATGTCCTGCTCGTCAATGAGCTCGCCGATTCGCTTAGCATCTGTATCTAAGTTTTCTCTCATCAGAGTCTTCAGAGGCCGGACCGTAACTTTCAAGGAATCCGTAATGGCGATTCCGATTGTCTTGGAGCCCACATCCAAGGCCATCCATCGCCTCATGGAAATCGCCTACACTCATAATCTACCGCATTTTCTTGCATTATTTCCGCAAAGTTCCTAAGCTAGTATCATATCGCGGCTGAGCCCCGGTTGTTTAGAGGAAATGGATGTTTCGTAAAGCCAAAATTATCGTCATCTTCTTTTCCGCGCTCTTCGTGGTTTATGGTTTAGTGGGTGGAATGCTGAACAGAGTTTCAGCAAAAGACAACGCCTATCAAGATCTAAGAATTTTCACTGATATTCTCAGCAAAGTCCGAGAGGATTACGTTGAGGAACCTGATATGGAGAAAGCAATGCAAGGGGGGATACAGGGAATGATGGAGGCCCTGGATCCCTATTCGAGTTTCATCGATCGGAAGACCTATCAAGAGATTCAGCGGTCCAGGGGTGAGCTGACTGCCTCACCCGGAATCATACTCTCCAAACGATATGGTTATGCCTATGTCGTCTCCGTTGTTTCAGGCAGTCCCGCACAGCAAAGAGGCTTGCGTACAGGCGATCTTCTCGAGTCCATCGATGGAGAGATGACCAGTCAAATGAGTCTGTGGGAGGCCCGCAAGTTGCTGCTGGGCACCGAGGAGAGTTCCGTCCATCTCCGCGTGATTCGGGCCCGTCGAAGTGCCCCTTCCCAGGTTGATCTGGTTCGCGAAAACCTGCCGCTGCCCGAGGTTTCCGCCCGTATTGTGGAAGAGGGGATTGGGCTTTTGTCGATCCCGCACTTTGAAGAAGGGGTTGCCCAACTCGTTTCAGCAAAGCTGAAGATGTTGCTTTCTTCCGGTATGAAAGGTCTGTTGGTGGATGTGAGGGGAACGGCCCAGGGGGCCTTTGAAGAGGCAGTCGAGATCAGTGATTTGTTTCTTCCCAAGGGCAAGAAGATTTTGACGGTGAGCGATCGAGAGGGCAACAAAACGGAATTTGTGTCCTTGACGGTACCGCTTGTTTCCGGTATTCGAGTCGTTTTGTTGATGGACCGGGGCAGTAGCGGCGCAGCGGAAGTTTTTGTTGCCGCTCTGAAGGATCATGACATCGCTGGGACGGTGGGAGAAAGGACCGATGGTCAGGGTTCAGTTCAGGACCTGATTTATCTCGAGGATGGTTCCGTCCTGGAAATCCTGACGGGGCTCTTTTATCGTTCCACAGGGGTACCCATTCAGAGCAGAAAACTGAACGATTCGGGGATTGCTCCGGAGGTGAGATCTCCCGATCAGGACTTTTTGACTAAATTTTATTTTGACAATACCCCTGATGAAGGCGAAACTGCTCTGCGAGATCAGTTTTACCAGGACCTCAGCGCCGCAATTCAAGCGCTGCAATTTGAGGAGGGACTCAAGGAAGTCCGAAGGCGATTGTTGAGAGAGGCTGCCTAGCCCCGCCAGCAAACGTTACCGTATTTATGAAACCAGAGAGACAAAGGGCGATAGGAATTCACTCGCCCATCAACTAACCCTAGAATCAGTAAATCACAAGGAGGAGAGATGAACAAAGGTCAGTTAGTTGAAGCCATTTCGAGAGACGCCGCCATCACGAAGACCCAGGCACAGGATGCATTGGATGCCTTTGTGAAGAACGTTCAAACGTCTCTCAACGGTGGAGATAAAGTAACCATCGTGGGATTTGGGACGTTCTCAGCGTCCACCCGGGCCGCTCGGGTGGGACGTAATCCCCAGACTGGAAAACCGATCAATATTCCGGCCAAGAAAGTTGCGAAATTTTCGGCCGGCAAGGCTCTCAAAGAAGCGATCCAATAGTGTCCCCGTGCATCGAGTGGCGTTATATCGCTGAGGGTGAGGAGTTATCCTGGGTCAACGGATGAGGAGAGTTCCTATCGGGAACAGGCAACTGACGGGTGACGTTGGGTGCGAACGAAGCGGCTCTCAAACCTTCGGTCATACACTACCGGAGGCTGTCGCGTTCTGGCGAGGGCCCGCAGGATGTGCAGCGCTTGGGACGATATAGCGCAGCTTTATGGCGGAAGATATTAGAACTCTACAACAGACAACGAGCCAGGGACTGGAGAAGGGTTTGTCCCTGGTGAGTTGTCTGTTGTAGGTTTTGGCAACAATCCGTAGGTGCGTAGCTCAGGGGGAGAGCACTTCCCTGACACGGAAGGGGTCAGCGGTTCAAATCCGCTCGCACCTACCATTTTTATTTTAGATAGAGGCAAGGTGTCGGATCTGAGGTTTAGGACCATCCACAGAGATGGGGAGGTTTTGGAGGTGACGGATTCCGAGGAGGCTCTGCAAATCCTTCGCCATTCCACATCTCATCTGATGGCGTTGGCTGTTACCCAGCTGTACCCCGAGGTGCATTTAGGAATTGGACCGGCTACCAGCGAAGGATTTTACTACGACTTTCAGACTCCTCGCCGGTTGACCGAAGAAGACCTGGAAACCATCGAGAAGAAGATGCAGGAACTCAGGAGCCAGGATCTACCCTTTGAGCCTTCCATAGTCAGCCAGGAGAAGGCACTGAAGTTCTTTCAGAAGAAAGGGGAAGATCTCAAGACCGAACTGATCGAGGAGCGAGACGGGGAGATTCTCTCTTGTTACAAGTTGGGAGAGTTGGTTGATTTCTGCACCGGGCCTCATGTGTGCTCAACTTCCCAACTGGGTGCATTCAAGCTGTTGTCCATTGCCGGATCCTATTGGCGAGGGGATGAACAGCGTGAACAACTGCAACGTATCTACGGGACCGCTTTTCCCCAGGAAACGGAGCTTCGAGATTACCTGGATAATTTAGAGGAGGCTCTCAAGCGTGACCATCGGCGACTGGGGAAACAATTGAACCTTTTCAGTGTTGCCGATCGAGTCGCCCCCGGCTTGATTCTCTGGCACCCCAAAGGAGCTAAGGTCCGAGAGCTGATCGAAGGGTTTCTGCGCCTGGAGCTGGAGAAACGAGGATATCAGTTCGTTTACACACCTCATATCGCCAAGAGTGACCTGTGGAAGACCTCGGGGCATTACGAATACTTTCGGGAGAACATGTTTACCTTGTCTCTCGATGAGGAAGAGTACGTGCTCAAGCCGATGAACTGCCCGGGGCATATTCTGATTTACCAGTCCAGCAAACGAAGTTATCGGGAGTTGCCTTTGCGGATTGCAGAGTTCGGCACGGTCTATCGGAAAGAGAAATCAGGAACTCTTCACGGGATGTTGAGGGTACGTGGTTTTACCCAGGATGACGCCCACATCTTCTGTCGTCCTGACCAGGTCATGGACGAAGTGACCCAGACTCTTGAATTGGCGGAATACATTTTGAAAAGCTTTGGCTTTGACCGTTATGAAGTGGCCTTATCCGTTTGGGATCCCGCCGCTGGCAAAGACTATGCAGGCAGTCCCGAGGACTGGGAGAATGCCGAATCCGTGTTGGTTCAAGCACTGGAGCGCAAGGGATGGTCCTATGAGCGATGCGAAGGAGAAGCCGCTTTTTACGGTCCTAAGATCGATGTGTCTTTGATCGATTCGCTGGGCCGTTCCTGGCAGCTTAGCACCTTTCAATTTGATTTCAGCCTGCCCGAGCGTTTCAATGTGACCTATGTGGGAACAGATTCCAGGGATCACCATGTGGTCATGATCCATCGAGCTTTACTGGGATCTCTGGAGCGTTTCATGGGAGTTCTCATTGAGCATTATGGGGGGGCCTTTCCGCTTTGGCTGGCCCCGGTTCAAGCGCTCATTATTCCGATCAGCGAAAAGAGTCACCCCTACGCGCTTGAGGTCCAAAAGGCACTCAGAGAGGTCGAGAGAGGGTCCATCCGGGTGGAAACGGACCTCAGGAATGAGAAGGTAGGATACAAGATCCGGGAGGCCCAGCTGCAGAAAGTTCCCTACATGCTGATTGTGGGGGAGCGTGAGGCGGAAAGCCAAACTGTTGCGGTGCGCAATCGCTTTCAGGGTGAGCAGGGAACCATGAAAGTTGAGGAGCTGGCCACCCTGATCCATGATCTTGTGGATAAGAAAGTAGTGGAGGAAGAGCATTAATAGAACTCGCATCAATCATCAGATCAGAGCCACTGAACTGCGGATCATTGACGCAGATGGAGAGCAGTTAGGAATCATGAAGCCCGGTCAGGCGCTTCAACTGGCGGACGAGCAAGGACTGGATCTGGTGGAAGTTGCACCCGGGGCCAAGCCACCGGTTTGCCGGATCATGGATTACGGCAAATACCGCTATGAGCAGAGCAAGAGGGCCCAGGAGGCCAAGAGGCATCAGAAGATGGTTCAGGTCAAGGAGGTCAAGTTTCGGCCCAAAATTGACAATCATGATTTTGAATTCAAGAAGAATCACTGTATCCGCTTTCTGAAGGAAGAAAACAAGGTTAAGGCTACGGTGATGTTTCGAGGCAGAGAAGTCACCCACGCTGATATCGGGGAAGAGATTTTGCGACGTTTGCTCGATGAGCTCAAGGATCTTGCGGCAGTGGAAAGAGCGCCCAAGCTGGAAGGGCACACCATGACCATGATCTTGAGTCCCAAGAAGCCGGGCACTTAGGACACTTCACCTCCAGCCACAAACGCCACCGTATTTACTCAACGAGACACTTATAGTGTAAGATACGGTTTGCAATTATGAAATTAAGGACAAAACGAGCGGCAGCCAAGCGGTTTAAGCTGACCGGATCAGGGAAAATAAAGAGGCGACGCAGCCATCACAGTCATATTCTGACCAAGAAAACGCCCAAGCGAAAGAGAAATATGAGGAAATGGGCGATCGTCAGTAAGAGTGATGTAAAGCGTGTCCAAAGGATGCTCAAACTGAAATAGAGTTGGGATTATGAGTCGAGTAAGACGTGGAAATAAACGGCTTCTACGCCGGAAGAAAATTCTGAAACAGGCCAAGGGCTATTGGGGAACCAAGAGCAAGCTGCATAAGGCTGCCAAACAGCAGGTCCTAAGGTCGCTCGCCTATGCTTACCGGGACCGACGTCAGAAGAAGAGACAGTTTCGCAGGCTTTGGATTATTCGTATCGCAGCAGCAGCTCGACAACATGGCTACTCTTACAGTCGATTGATCCACGGTCTCAATAAGGCGGGTATGAGTCTCAACCGAAAGGTACTTGCGGATTTGGCGGTGCGTGATTCTAAGGCCTTCGAGGAAATTGTGCGGACGGCGCAAGAGGCGGTCGCCACCCATCCTCAACCCCCCCTTGAAGCAACTTAACGAGGGCCATGAAATCCTCCCCAGACAGAGTTCATCCTTTATGGGACGAGTTTTGTCAAGACCTGGAGCCCGTTTCGGGTTCAGACGAACTTTCTGATCTCCAGGACAAGTACCTCGGTCGAAAAAGAGGGCTGATCAGCCTGGAACTCAGGAAACTCGGTGCTTTGACTCCTCAAGAACGATCCGAGGCGGGTCAGCAACTCAACGAGTTGAAGGCCCAGGTGCAGGCGGAGCTGTCTGAGCGACTGGCCAAGTTCAAGGAAGAAGAACGCCGCTTGCAACTGGCCACGGAGCGCATCGATGTCACCTTACCTGGATACGAGGCTGCGCGTGGCGGAATTCACCCGCTGCGGCGTGTTTGGCGGCAGATGGAGGAGATCTCCGTCCGGATGGGCTTTACCGTTGTGTCCGGTCCTGAAGTCGAATCGGACTATTACAACTTCGAAGCACTGAATATTCCCAAGGGGCATCCCGCTCGAGACGATCAGGATACGCTCTATCTTTCCGATACTTTGCTGCTTCGAACCCATACCTCTCCGGTACAGATCCGGACCATGGAAAAGCAGGATCCACCTTTGAAAATCGTTGTCCCTGGGCGGGTGTACAGGCGCGATGCAACCGATGCCACCCACAGTCCGATGTTTCACCAGATGGAAGGCCTGGTGGTTGATGAAGGGATCACCTTGGCTGACTTGAAAGGGACGTTGGAGGTCTTTCTTAAAGAGTTGTTCTCGGCTGACACTCAGGTACGCTTCCGACCCAGTTACTTCCCGTTTGTCGAGCCCGGAGCAGAAGTGGACATTAGCTGTATTTTCTGCTCTGGGGAAGGTTGCCGAGTCTGCAAGAGCAGTGGTTGGATTGAGATTATGGGCGCCGGGATGGTTCATTCCCGAGTCTTCGAGATGGTGGGTTACGATTGTGAAAAATACACGGGGTTTGCCTGGGGTATGGGGATCGATCGCATCGCCCAGCTAAAGTATCAGGTGGATGATGCTCGCTTGTTTTTTGAAAACGACATTCGCTTTCTTCGCCAGTTCTGATTCCACTGAGTCAAAGACATGAAAATCAGCTACCAATGGCTCGGGGACTTTCTAGACTTGGACGTCGACGCCAGTGGACTTGCCAACCTCCTGACCAAGGTGGGCTTGGCAGTCGAGGAGATTGAAGAACTGGAGAACGACTTCGTCTTGGACGTGGAGGTGACGACGAACCGTCCCGATTGCCTCAATCATCTTGGGATCGCTCGTGAAATTGCTGCCCAGCTTGGACTCCAGCTCAAATCTCCTGACTTTTCTCCTCCCCAGGATGAGGCAGATTCGTCCACTCCATTGTCCGCCGGGGTGAGCATAGAGAATCGCGAATTGTGCCCGCGCTATGCAGCACGGGTTCTCTCCGGGTTCACTATTGGAGAATCTCCGGACTGGCTCAAGGCGCGCCTGGAGGCTGTTGGACAAAGACCCATTAATAATATTGTCGACATCACCAACTATGTTCTGCTGGAAGTGGGACACCCGCTGCATGCTTTCGACTACCACAAGCTGGAGGAACATCGCATCATTGTTCGGGAGGCCAAAACTTCGGAACGTCTCACCACCCTGGACGGAGTTGAGCGTCAACTGGACTCCTCCATGCTGGTGATAGGCGATGCTCGCCAGCCGGTGGCCTTAGCTGGCATCATGGGAGGAGAGGGAAGTGAGGTTTCTCCCGACACACGGGTGATTCTGCTGGAGAGCGCCTACTTTAATCCTGCCTCGGTTCGCCATACAGCCAAGAAATTGGGTCTTCGTACGGAAGCCTGTTTTCGTTTTGAAAGGGGAGCGGATCCACAAATCCCGGTGAAGGCCTTGAATCGTACTTGCCGCCTCATTCAGGAGATCGCAGGTGGGGTTATGGCCGGGCCGGTTATTGATGAATTTCCCAATCCCCCTGCTCAGAACTCTGTGCAACTACGCTCCCAGCGTCTGGTAAAAGTGCTGGGAGTGGAGATCGATCCAGAGTTTGTCACCGATACCCTGTCCCGTCTTGAGTTTGAAACGGCTACAACCGAAAAGGGTATCTGGCAGGTACAGGTGCCGAGTTTCCGGGTGGATGTCCAGATCGAAGATGACTTGGTCGAAGAAGTGGCGCGGCACTATGGATACGATCGGATCGAGAGTACTTATCCAGCTACATCAAGCCTGGGGAAGTTTCTGCCCACCGACGAACATGACCGACGCTTGACTGAAACCCTCGAGGGGCTTGGTTTCTGGGAGGCATTTAACTACGTCTTTACCCACCCCTCCAAAGAGGCTGCCTTCTGGAACTCCCCTCCCTCGATGGCCGCTATTTCCAATCCTTTGACCGAGGAAGACACCCATCTGCGGGTCAGCCTTGTACCGGGACTGGTAGAGGCCTTGCGCCGAAATCTCAACCATGGGAACAAGAACGTCAGACTTTTCGAGTTGGGCAAGGTCTTTGCTCCCGGAGATGCAAAGGGCGGTGGAGACTTCAAGGAGACTTCACGACTGGGTTTGGTGGTGACAGGCACGTTCTATCAGCCTTTCTGGAACACTGCCCACGATGAATTTCACTTCCACCATCTCAAGGGAGTTGTCGAAACTTTACTCGGGAAGCTCGGTTGCAGGGGGGAGTTCGAAGGGACCTCGGATATATCGTTTCTGCATCCCGGGATGGCGGCCAGCCTCTCAGCGGATGGTGAGCCCATAGGGGTCTTAGGGCAGCTTCGGCCTGAGCTTCAGGAAGCCTATAAGTTCTTACAACCCGTCTTTGTGGCAGAGTTGTTTCTGGATCCCCTATACGGGCGTCCTCTCCCGGAGCCCCGATATGAAAGCTTTGAGAGGCTTCCCTCGGTGGAGAGAGACCTCTCTTTTATCGTTGACAAAGAGGTAGAATACGCTACAATGTTATCGGTTGTGGAGGAGCTCGGGATACCGGATCTCCGCGACATTCAGCTCATTGATCTCTACCAGGGCCCAACCCTTCCTCAGGGCAAGGTTAGCTTAGCTATACGGTTGACCTTTGTCAGTCCGGAAATAACGTTAACGCAGGAGAAAGTGAACCGTTACACCGAAGAAATTTTCTCGGTGTTGAAGAAGACTTTCTCCATGCAAGCTCGAACCTGAGTCCGGATGATGCATCGTCCGGGCTGGAACGTGGGTGACCGTGTCAAATAAGTCACTTGACCAGTTGGAATCTCGCGTCACCCAGGTGGTTCAGCTTGTGAGCAGTCTTCAAACTGAAAACAAGGTTCTTGAGGAGGAGGTTGAAAAATTAAGAAAAAATGTGGAGGAAGTCAAAAAAGATAACAGCACCAAGAATCAACTAATTCAACAATTTAAGAATGACCGTCTAAGGATTCGGTCCAGGGTGGAAAGAATTGCAGCGAAAGTGGTTGCCTTAGAGGAGTTCAGTTAATCGTAGGTTGGATGGGAAATGGGTGAGGATTCAAAACAGGTTACAGCCGTTAAGATTTTCAATCAGACCTATCAGGTCAGCAGTGGCGGTGATCCTGAGTACGTCAAGCAGCTTGCTCGTTACGTCGATCAGGTGATGACAGAAGTTTTTGAAAATACGTCTGCAGTGGATAGTTTGAAAGTAGCCGTGTTGGCGGCGTTGAACATTGCCGATGAGCGTTTCGCGGCCCGGCAACAATTGGAAACGCTGGATGATACAGTGACTGAAAAGAGTGAGGAAATGATTACCCTGCTCGACCCTTTGGTTGGGTCCAGTCCCTGATGAATGCCTTTGGATAACTGCGACTCGTGTTTTCCCTCGCCTGTTAGGCTTGTGAGGGTTCGTAAACTCTAAGCCCACCCCTTGGGTATCCAGGACTCTTGCCTGTCCCCCCCCTTAAGACGGCCTCTTAGAGAAAAAGTGGGAGTGTCTTATGGAAATCACCACTGTGATCGGTTTTGCGATAGTGGCTGCGGTGACAGTTGCGATCTGGTTCGTCGCGAAGGTCCGGTTCGCAGACCGACGTATTGCAGAAGCTCGGAACAAAGCCGAAGAGATCGAGAAATCCGCTCAGCAAGAGGCCGAGAGGTTGAAGCAGGCGAAGCTGGTGGAGGCTAAAGATCAGATTTTTGACTGGCGTTCTGAGGCGGAGAAGGAGATACAGGAACGCCGAAGAGAATTCAACCAGCTGGAACGGCGACTGAGTAGGACAGAGGATAATCTGCAGAGCAAGGAACAAGCCATACTGCGCAATGAGAAGGATAGCAACCTACGCCTCCAGAAGCTCCAGGAAGGGGAAAGGAAATTAAAGGAAAGCAAACAGCACCTGGAGGAGGTCCTTGAGGAGCAGGTCAGGCGATTGGAATCGGTAGCGGGGATGACCGCTGAAGAAGCCAAGAGAGTTCTTCTTAAATCCATCGAGGAACAAGCCCATCATGATGCGGCGATGATGGCCAAACGAATTGAAGATGAGGCTCGAGAAAACGCTTCCCGTGAGGCACGGAAAGTGCTCGCCCAGGCCATGCAGCGCTGTGCGGCCGAACATGTGGTGGAGTCCTCTGTTTCTGTGGTGGATCTTCCTTCCGATGACATGAAGGGGCGAATCATCGGAAGAGAAGGGAGAAACATCCGCGCCTTGGAGCAGGCGACGGGCGTTGACCTCATCGTCGATGACACTCCTGAGGCGGTGATCCTGTCAGGATTCGATCCGCTACGCCGAGAAATCGCCCGATTGTCCATCGAGCGCCTCATCAAGGATGGGCGAATCCATCCAAGCCGCATCGAGGAGGTGGTGAATAAGGTCAAGAAGGAGATGGAGGAGACCGTTCGGCAAGAGGGAGAACAAGTGGCTCTGGAGCTGGGAATTCACGGCATCCATCCGGACCTTCTTCGATTGGTTGGCAAGCTGAAGTATCGGACCAGTTACGGTCAAAATGTTCTTGCTCACAGCAAGGAAGTGGCCTATCTGGCGGGAATCATGGCCCGTGAGATCGGTGCCAACGTGAATGTCAGTAAGCGAGCCGGGTTGCTTCATGATGTGGGCAAAGCGGTCGATCGGGATATGGAGGGCACCCACCTGCAGCTGGGAGTGAAGCTCGCCCAGAAATATAAGGAAAGTCCCGAGGTGATTCATGCCATAGAAGCCCATCACTTCGATGTGGAGTTTCGCACCGTTGAGGCAGTCCTGGTACAGTCTGCCGATGCCACTTCCGCTGCTCGGCCGGGAGCTCGCCGGGAAGTCCTGGAAAATTATGTGAAGAGATTGGAGCGACTGGAAGAGCTGGCGACTTCATTTTCCGGAGTGGCCAAAGCCTTTGCTCTCCAAGCGGGTCGAGAGGTCCGCATCATCGTCGAGAGTAGCCAGGTTTCCGATGAACAGGCCTTTTGGCTGACCAAAGATATCACCAAGAAGATTGAAAATGAACTTCAGTATCCCGGGCAGATTAAGGTGACTCTGATACGAGAGACGCGGGTCGTGGACTATGCCAAGTAGGTCCCTGCCATGAAAATTCTCTTCGTGGGCGATATCGTGGGGCGGGCCGGACGAACAATAGTGAGAGAGAGGCTTGCTCAGATCCAAGAGGAGCACGAAATCGAATTTACCATCGCCAATGTCGAAAACGCGGCCGGAGGATTTGGAATCACTCCTGCGATTGGAGAGGAGATTCTGGGTTACGGAGTCGATGTCATGACCTCGGGCAATCATATCTGGGATAAGAAAGAGGTTTATGATTATCTGAGCACCCAGCCCCGCCTGCTGAGACCGGGTAACTATCCCCCAGGAACACCCGGAAACTATCAGTTTATAGGAGAAACCTCTACCGGTACTCAGGTGGCGGTGGTGAATCTCCAGGGACGTGTCTTTATGCCGATCATCGATTGTCCCTTTCAACTCGCCGAACGTGAAATTCCCAAGCTGGCCAGACAGACTTCGTCGATCATCATTGATTTCCATGCTGAGGCGACATCAGAAAAAGTAGCCTTTGGTTGGTTCATGAATGGCAAGGTGTCGGCCGTTCTCGGAACCCACACTCATATTCCGACTGCTGATGCGCGGGTTCTTCCCGAAGGAACGGCCTATATTTCCGACGTGGGAATGACCGGTTCTTATGAATCGGTCATCGGGATGCGGATCGAGGGCTCACTCTCCCGCTTTCGCACGGGATTACGGTCTTACTTTGAACCGGCAACAGAAAATCCCTGCCTCTGTTCGGTCATTCTCGATGTCGACGAGTCCAACGGATCGGCCCGATCCATCCGGCGCGTGGAAGTCCGGTAGCCATTAAGTGGCAACAACCTCCGGCCCGCAGGCTGAAGCCTGCGGCTCTGACTGCGTAGCGGGGAACACTCAGAGCGGTGGGTTAACGAGGGACAAACAGAGCCGTGGGCTTTAGCCCACGGGCCAGCCTACAGATACTTTTTCAAAAACTGCCCCGTATAGGAGTGTTCCGCAGCCGCAATGGCTTCCGGAGGCCCTTCGGCAACCAATTGCCCTCCCCCGTTGCCTCCCTCCGGTCCCAGATCGATAATCCAATCGGCGCTTTTGATCACGTCCAGATTATGTTCGATGACCACAACGGTGGCGCCCTGAAAGATGAGTCGATCAAAAGCGCGCAACAACTTACTGATATCAGCGAAGTGCAATCCGGTGGTGGGCTCATCGAAAATGAAGAGAGGGCGTTTGGAGGTGGGTTTGGAAAGGTAAGAAGTGAGTTTGATTCTCTGGGCTTCGCCCCCGGATAGAGTTGTTGCCGACTGACCCAGGCGCAGATAGCCGAGACCGACCTCGTCGAGAATCCGGAGCTTTCGCACCAGTCCGGGATGAGCTTTAAAGAACTCCAGGGCCTCCCTCACCGTAATTTGCAGAACTTCGGCGATATTTTTTCCCTTATAAGTGATTTGCAGGACCCTCTTGGAGTAACGGGTTCCATTGCAGTCCTCGCACAGGAGTTCGACATCTGCCAAGAACTGCATTTCCACCGTAACCGTCCCAGCTCCTTGACAGTTTTCACATCGGCCACCGGGAATGTTGAATGAAAAGTGTCCTGGGGACAAATTGCGGGAACGGGCCTCTCGCTGGGAAGAGAAGATCTTGCGAATCTGATCGAAGACCTTGATGTAGGTCACAGGGTTGGATCGAGGTGTCCTGCCAATAGGGGCCTGATCCACCAACAGGATCTCACTCAGCTGTTCTTCTCCCTCAATGGAGTCGAATTCGCCCACTTTGTCTTTCCATTCTCCCCTGAGTTTCTTGAGTCCCGCGTAAAGAACGTCTTGAACCAGTGTGGATTTTCCGGATCCGGAGACTCCGGTGATGCACACCAGGACTCCCAAGGGGATGCGTACGGTCAGGTCTTTGAGATTATGTTGACGGGCTCCCCGAATGGTCAGAAAGCTCCCGTTGCTGGAACGTCGGAAAACCGGAGTGGGAATGGTTTGCTTTCCCGTGAGATATTGGCCGGTAAGGGAATTCTCATTGGTCAGTAGTGAGGCCAGATTCCCGCTGTGCATGACCTCTCCCCCTTCCTCACCCGCACCAGGCCCCATGTCGATGATGCAATCCGCGGCCTCGATCATCGCTTTCTCGTGTTCTACGACGATGATGGTGTTTCCCAGATCACGCAGCTCCTTGAGAATCTCAATCAAGCGCCCCTCATCTCTGCTGTGGAGGCCAATCGAGGGTTCGTCCAGAACGTAGATAGTACCTACCAGCGAGGAACTCAACGAGGCGGCCAGATGAATACGCTGCATCTCCCCTCCACTGAGAGTCGAAGTCAATCGATCCAGAGTGAGGTACTCCAAGCCAACCTTCATCAAGAATCTCAGACGCTGTTGGATTTCCCACAAGACCTTCTGTGCGATCTGCTTCTGAGTGGGGCTGAGATCGGGTTCTGAGAAGAAGGTCTCGATTTCGGAGATGGGCAAGGCGGTTAATTGGCTCATTCTTCTACGACCCACATAGACGTCTCGCGCTTCCTGACAAAGACGCTCGCCGCCACAGTCCGGACACACGGTGTATCCACGGTACCGGCTGACAAAGATGCGAAGGTACATCTTGTATTTTTTCCTCTCCAGAGTGGCGAAAAATCCTTTCACACCGGGGAACTTACCTTCTCCATCCCAAATTCTGCGGCGGTCACTCTCGGGAAGTTGGGCAAAGGGCGTGTCCAACGGAATCTTCTTCTCCTCGGCGTAGGCTTCCAGCTTTTTCTGAAAGCGACGATAACGAGGCTTGGTAAAAGGCTCAATGGCACCTTCACGAAGAGTCTTATCGGGATCGGGAATAATGAGTTCAGGATCCAGGGTGATGGTATTTCCAAAACCCTGACAGGTCGGGCACGCACCGTAAGGGTTGTTGAATGAAAACAGTCGAGGGTCGAGGGAACGGTAAGCAATATTGCAGTACTGACATTCAAATCTCTCTGTGAAGCGAAGCGAGCGGGTTGCCTCGGAATCGGATTCTTCCTCGAAGATGTGGATTTGGGCAATTCCATTTCCCTCTCGATAGCAGAGCTCAAGTGAGTCGGTAAGACGATCTTCGACATCCGGCTGAATCACCAGTCGGTCGAGCAAGATTTCGCTGTGCTCAAGTTGTTCAATGGAGTGAAAGCTCTGGTCGGGAAGCTGACGAATGGAGGACTTTGAAATTTTGCCTGCGATGAGGCGGCGGAACCCTTGTTTCAGAAGATTTTCCAGGATTGAATTCAATGGAAATGGACTCCCGTCGTTGTCTGTATTCAGGTCCAGACGGCTGCCCTTGAATGGAAAGGTAATGTAGATACGGGTACCTTTCCCCAGAAGCATGAGCTGCTTGGTGACCTCATCAATGACATTTCTGGTGACTTCTCTGCCGCATTGGTGACAGATGATGGTACCCACCCGTGAATAGAGAAGCCGCAAATAATCGTAAATTTCCGTGGCTGTACCCACTGTAGAACGTGGATTTCGGGAAGTGCTCTTTTGGCGAATGGCAATGGCCGGGCTGATGCCCTTGATCTCACGCACGCGGGGTTTGTTGATCCGTTCCAGGAATTGACGGGCGTAGGCGGAAAGGGACTCGACATAGCGACGTTGTCCCTCCGCGTAGAGTGTGTCGAAGGCCAGACTGGACTTTCCTGACCCGCTGACTCCCGTCACCACGGTCAGACGGTCGATGGGGATGTCCACATCGATGTTCTTCAGATTGTTTTGCTGGGCCCCCAGAATGTGAATGTACCTACCATGAGGGGTGTTTTTCCGCATACCGCAACCCTGAGTACTCCCTTTCATAAATACGGTAACGTTTGCGGATGGGGCATGCGAGGCGAGGTCGCGAAGAAGAGGAGGAGGCGATGCAGGGACATCGACGACGACGAGAGACAAAGAGATCGCCCGCAAGCCCCATCCACCCGAAGGGTTGGGGCGGGACGGGCCCATCTTTTTGTTGCTTCCCCTCGCCGATGTCCCTGCATCGACTCGTCGTCGCGCCTCGATCTGGGCTCCGTCGCGCTCGACAAACGTCACCATATTTATGAAAGTGAGTACGTAGTCTACCATGAACGTTTTTGGTGGGGGATTGGCCCCATGTTATAGTTGGGCCCCGATGAAAATAAGAGCCGTCAAGCCTGCCATTACACTGCCTGGAGGAACCGTTCGAGTGGAGGTGGAAGGGCTCGAAGATCCCTCGGAAGTTCGGGTCGATGTGGGCGATGTCAAAGCCGAGATTGCAGGAGCTTCCCCCAGGGTTTTGACGGTCAGGATTCCCGAAGGGTGTGGGGACGGTTTGGTGATTCACAACCATGGGGAGCAGCGCATTGATTTGAAGGTAGGCCGGGTCATCGCCTCCGAGCTCCATCCGGTGGCCAATCCGGTGGTGGACTCGATGGGCAATGTGTACGTGACCGTCAGCGGTACGCGAGGGGAAAAGGTTCCCTTCAGCGTGTTCGTGGTCCATGCCGATGGGAGTAAGCATCCTTTCCTTGCTGATGTGATCAATCCTACGGGTTTGGCTATAGGCCCGGATGACTGTCTTTACATCACCAGTCGACACACAGGTGCCGTGTACCGCTCAACTTTCGATAAGCAGATTGAGAAATATGTGGATGGACTTGGGCTGGCGACGGGATTGGTCTTCGATTCCCAAAAGAACCTCCTGGTGGGAGACCGGGGCGGCAAGATATACAAGGTGAGCCCCAATAAGGAGATCTCTGTTTTGTGCAGTTTGGAACCCAGTGTTTCTGCCTATCATCTGGCAGTGGACCCGGATGATACTCTTTTTGTGGCGGGCCCCACGCTGGCAACTCAGGACTCCATTTATCGGGTGTCGAGGGAAGGTGAAGTTGAGGTGTACTTCAAAGGGTTTGGACGCCCCCAGGGACTGGGGTTTGACCCCCAGGGACAGCTGCAGGTGACCGCCTCCTGGCAGGGCAGAAAAGGACTTTACACCCTTCGAAATGGGACTCCCGAGCTGACCGTTTCCGGTCCCATGTTAGTGGGTTTCGCTTACGACGACTCAAGCAATTCCCTCTATCTGGTGGACAGCGCGAATCTTTTCCGCATCGAGCTAGGGGAAAAGCTGACAGCTGATAACTGACAACTGACATCTGAAAGGCTGACACCTGACAATAATTACGAGACCGGGCTCCGCGCCATCAGCTTACAAACCGCCCATTGCTGTCAGCTGTCAGTTGTCAGCTGTTAGCTGATTCCCCATGTCTTTTTCCTTTCGAGTTCTGGCTCGAGATCAGAAAACCCATGCCCGTCAGGGGGTGCTGCAAACCGGGCGAGGAGAGATCGAAACTCCGGTCTTCATGCCGGTCGGCACAGCGGGCACGGTGAAGGCCATGCCCCAGGAGTTTCTGGAAGATCTGAAAATTCAGATCATCTTGGCCAATACGTACCATCTCTATCTTCGCCCCGGAGAGGAGGTCATCGAAAGTCAGGGTGGGCTTCACCGCTTCATGTCCTGGGAGCGGCCGATTCTAACGGACAGTGGAGGATATCAGGTCTTTAGTCACCGGAAGCTCAGAAAAATCACAGAAGAAGGAGTCCAGTTTCAATCCCACCTGGATGGGTCTTCTCACTTCTTTTCTCCGGAACAGTCCATCCAGTTTCAGCAGACCTTGGGCGCAGACATCATCATGATGTTTGATGAGTGTACACCCTATCCGGTGAGTGAGCGGGAAGCGAGAGAATCGATGCTCCGTTCCATGCGTTGGGCACAGCGTTGTAAGGATGTCCATAACAACCCAGGGCAGGCTTTGTTCGGAATCCTTCAGGGAAGTGTTTTCTTGCAGCTGCGCCAGGAGAGTTTGGAGCGCCTTTGTGAGATTGATTTTCCGGGACTCGCGCTGGGTGGATTCAGTGTGGGAGAACCGAGGCTGCTGATGTACGAGCTCATTGAACGTCTGGAGAACCTGATGCCGCAGGACAAACCCCGTTATGTCATGGGGGTGGGAACTCCTTTGGACTTGTTGTTCTGCGTCAAACAGGGAATGGATATGTTTGACTGTGTCTTACCGACTCGAAATGCACGCAATGGCACACTCTTTACTTCGGTTGGAAAGATTCGCATCAAGAACGCCTGTTATCGGCATGACCAGGGCCCCCTGGATCCTCACTGCGAATGCTTGGTGTGCAAGCGATACAGTCGAAGCTACCTGAGGCATCTTTTTGTTTCAGGTGAGATTGTTGCAAGCATTTTGAATACCTATCACAATCTGCATTTTTATCTTGACTTAATGGGCAAGATTCGACAGAGTATCGCGCTCAATTCACTAACCGAATTGGAGGGACATTTCCGAGAGCAGTATGCCGAATCTGCTTGAGGATCTGTGCTATACTCGGCGTTTCTTTCGAGACCCAAAAAGTAGTTGTTATTCATCATGATTCCATCGATATTGGCGCAGCAAAGCCCGCAGCCCGGGATTGTCGGACTGTTGCCCTTCGTACTCATCGCGGGCATTTTCTATCTATTGATTATTCGCCCCATGCGCAATCGTCAGAAAAGTCTGGATGCGTTGATCGGCAGCTTGAACAATGGGGACAAAGTGATTACCAACGGTGGGGTCTATGGAACGATTGCAGGAGTCCGAGAAAATACCTTCATTGTTAAGGTGGCGGATCAGGTGAAGATCGAGGTGGCAAAAAAGTCCATTGCTTCGTTACAAACCTCTTCTGAGGATTCAACCGCCAAGTAAACTGCGATGAAGCGAAATTTACAATATCGGCTCATTCTCATCTTGGTGGTTCTGCTGGGCAGCATTTTTCTCTTTTACCCACCCTCCCAGAAAATTAAGTTGGGTCTGGATCTCAAGGGTGGCATTCACCTGGTGTTGCAGGTGGTGACCCGTGACGCCCTGGAGGCAAAGGTCGCCCAGCTCCGGGAGCAGATCGAAGTGGACCTCAGAGAGAACGACGTCGTCTTTACCCGCACCCGGGTAACCGAGGATCTCGAGATTGAAGTCTTGGGAGTCCTTCAGGATCAACGGGCGCAATTGGAAGAGAACCTGCGCTTGCATTCCGCGGATTGGACCTATCAGATTCAGTTTCGAGAAGGAGAGGTCGATGCCGTTTTGTCCATGACTGAGGCCGCCAAGTTGAGGACTGCCGATGAAACGGTTCAGCAGGCCAGGGAAACCCTTCAGAGGCGAGTGGATCAGTACGGTGTGGCTGAGCCGACGATCACGGTGTATGGAAGCGGCCAGTTGAAAGACCAGATCATCGTGGAATTGCCGGGCGTGGAGGATTTTGATCGTGTCCTTAACCTGATCAGGACGACGGCAAGACTTGAACTCAAGCTCGTCCACCCCAGTCAGGGAGGTCCCTATGCCACTCGGGAGGGGGCTCTGCAGGCCCACAGTAATAACCTTCCTGCAGACTACGAAATCCTCCCCTTTCGTGAACGGACGGAAACCGGGGAGCAGACCACGTATATGGTGGTCCGCAAGGCCCAGTCGATCGGTGGAGAGCATCTCAAGGATGCCCGTCGCGCTCAGGACAGTTTCACGGGGCGTGCGGAGATCGAGTTTTTCCTAAAAGCCGAAGGGGTGAGGCTGTTTAGCCGGGCCACCGAACAGAACGTGGGAAATCGGCTGGCCATTGTGCTGGATGATGAGATTCGCTCGGCGCCCAACATCAACGAGAGAATCGCCAGCGAGTCGGCTCGAATCACGGGAAGTTTTACCGCGGAAGAGGCTGACGATCTGGCCCTGGTTTTGCGCTCGGGAGCTCTTCCAGCTGCCATTCGAATTCTAGAAAATAGAATCATTGGGCCTTCCCTGGGACTGGATTCCATCCGGAGGGGAGTCTTCGCATCGGTGGTGGGCCTGATTTTGGTGGTGGCAGGAATGCTCGTCGTGTACAGACTCTCGGGGATTAATGCGATTGTCTGCCTGGTTTTTAACCTGCTCATCCTGCTGGGAGTGTTGGCCTATTTTAACGCTACCTTGACCCTACCGGGAATTGCCGGGGTCATTTTGACGATCGGCATGGCCGTGGATGCCAATATCCTGATCTTCGAAAGAATCAAGGAAGAGCTCGGTCGGGGAAAGACGGTTCGCAGTGCTGTCGCTGCAGGCTTTGACCGAGTGTTTTCTACCATCATTGATACCAACACGACGACTCTGGTTGCCGCGCTTTTCCTTTTCCAGTTCGGAACGGGCCCGGTACGCGGCTTTGCAGTGACTCTGGGAGTCGGTTTAATGGCCAATATCTTCACTGCCGTCTTTGTTTCAAGAACGCTCTTTCAGTTGGTTTTACAACGACGTGAGGTGGCGAGGCTGTCCATCTAAGTGTCTCGGTCCATAAACACGATGATGTTTGTGGAGCGAGAAAAAACGATCAGGGAAACAAAAGGACAACTTTGGTGACTAAGTGATAAGAAGGAAGTTCCGTCACTAGGAACGAGTATGGATATTGTCAAGAATCCAAATATCGATTGGCTGGGCATGAAGTGGATCTTCGTCAGCATATCGCTGATTCTCATGGTTATTGCAGGAGTGTCGGTGATGCTTGGAGGGCTGAATCTGGGTGTGGATTTCACTGGGGGAACGCTGGTTCACGTGAAGTTCAAGGATGAGCCTCAACTGGAACGGATTCGTGAGATCCTAATTGAAGCAGCTCTGCAAGCAGAGCAAGTCGTACGCTTTGACGAACTCTCTCGAAACGAGGTTCAAATCCGCATGGTCAGCGTTGAAGGTGAGGAGGCCCAGGGCCTGACTCTTGAGAGCAACCAGATATTTGATGCCCTTCGTCAGGAATATGATCAAAGCCAGTCGGAGTCGGGAAAGCTCGATCTCAATAATGTTTCCAGGAGCGTACTGTCGGCCCGCTTACAGGAACTGAATCCCGAGAATACCAGCGAGGAACAGCCCCTCTCGGAGTTGTCTGAGCATTACGGCGAGCTGGCTGACAAGATCATCGATTATCGAACCGATCACAGCGGGATGATCCAGGATTTTTCCGAACTGGATCCCTTGGGGATTCCGGCGGCTGTTCTGGAGACCCTGAGTGAGGAATCCTACCTGGGTAGTTTTACCGTCATCAGTGTGGAAAGCGTCGGACCCAAGGTGGGCCGGGAGATGCGGACGCGAGCCCGTGATGCCATCGGCTTTTCCCTGGTGGGGATGTTAATTTACATCGCCGTTCGGTTTTGGCCCATTTACGGGGTTGCCGCGTTGGTAGCCCTCTTTCACGACGTGTTCATCACGGTGGGAATCTTCTCCTTAACCGGGCGGGAAATTTCCCTCACGGTGGTGGCGGCCCTGCTGACTCTGGTGGGATACTCCATTAACGATACGATCGTCGTGTTCGACCGGGTGCGGGAGAACTTGCGACTCATGCGAAAAAGTGATCTTGGGACGATCATCAATGCCAGCATTAACCAAACATTGAATCGCACCATTATGACTTCCGGGATGACTTTCCTGGCCGTCTTTTCTCTCTATTTATTTGGTGGCCAGGTCTTGCAGGGATTTTCATTTGCACTGGTGGTCGGTATAATTGTGGGCACCTATTCATCGATTGCCATTGCCAGTCCCATTGTTCTTTGGTGGCAGAGCCATTTGGACCGGAAAAATGCACGTTCCTAAACCGTTTTATTGGCTGTTGACATAGCTTAACTTGATATGTGTGAGTATATTATGTGAATGACGGGAAGGATCTTGACTCGACTGGAAGCCAGTAGTAATATTGCGCGATCCAGAGAGAGTATTCCTTAGTTGGGGGTTAAAGAGTCAGGATTTGGAAGGGGAGCGTAGATGTTTGAGAACCTGATCGAATCTTCGCCTGATCGAATGGGTCGCGATAAAAAGGCACTGTTCGTTTCTTTTGTTGTCCACATCGTCCTCATTACGACGATGGTACTGATTCCACTGATTTATTACGATGTTTTGCCTCAAAATGAACTGTTGACGTTTCTGTCCGCACCACCGCCACCGCCACCGCCACCGCCACCACCACCGCCGCCGACGGCACCTCCTCCACCCGTTCAGCAAGTGCAGGTGGTCAAATTGGATCCGACACAGTTCGTGGCACCCATTGAAATTCCCACCGAGATTCCTCCTCCCATGGAGGATATTCCGGAAATCACCAGTATCCTGGACCCCAATGCGGGAGGCCTGATGGGTGGAGTTCCCGGAGGTCTCGTGGGTGGAGTGATCGGTGCAATTCCCAACGCCATGCCGCCTCCTCCACCTCCTCCCAAGAAGAAGGATCCGATTCGGGTGGGTGGGAATGTTCAATCCTCTAAGCTCATTGTTCGGGTGGAACCGAAGTATCCGGAACTTGCCAAACGGGCTCGGATACAGGGTATCGTGTTGCTGCAGGTCACGATCGGTGAGACAGGGGACGTAGTCGATATCAAAATCATCAGAGGTCATCCGTTATTGAATGACGCAGCCGTATCGGCCGTGGGGCAGTGGAAATATTCGCCCACACTGCTCAATGGGGAACCGGTGCCGGTCATTGCGACGGTGACCGTAAATTTTATTCTCAGATAGGTATTTGACTTTGGGTTGTGGATTCGTAAGATGATCGTAACTTTTTCAGGGAGGTATTACATATGAGTGGGTTTATGGAAATGTGGGACCAGATGGGACTTCTGGCGAAAGCTATAGTTTTTGTCCTGGGGATCATGTCGGTCTGGTCCATTTCAGTGATGATTGAGCGCTATCTCAAGTTTTATGCGGCCCGCAAGCAGTCGCGGGAGTTCGCTCCTGCTGTTTCGGAAGCTTTGAAAACGGGAAACATTCGTGAGGCCATTGAGCTGGCCGAGCAACATGAAAAGAGTCACTTGGCCAAGGTCGTGGTTGCCGGTCTTCAGGAGTTTCAAGCCCACGAAGGTTCCAGCGCCATCCCTGGCGAGATTGTAGAAGCCTCACGACGAGCGCTTCAGCGGGCGACTGCCATTGGGATCGAGGAGTTAAAGAGAGGCCTGGGAGGGTTGGCGACCATCGGTGCCACTGCCCCCTTTGTGGGACTGCTGGGTACGACGGTCGGTATCATTAACGCCTTTCTGGGCATGGCCACAGGGGAAAGCGTTGGACTGGCCGCTGTGGCACCAGGTATCGCTGAGGCACTGGTAGCTACCGCTTTCGGACTATTTGTGGCCATTCCGGCAGTGTGGATGTACAACTACTTCACTGGGAAAATGGAATCTTTTATCGTGGAGATGGACAACTCTTCTTCCGAGTTGATCGATTATTTCCTGAAGCGGAGAGCCGAAAAGCATGGAGACTAGGCGCAGAGGCGGGTCAGGAGTCACCGCAGATATCAACGTCACTCCCATGTGCGATGTGATGTTGGTGCTGCTGATCATTTTCATGATCACCGTTCCGCTGTTGCAACAAGGAATCTTTGTCAACAAGCCCAGGGCCAGAAATGCCCGGGAGGAACCCCTGGTGGATGACGAGGATGCAACCATGGTCACCATTACACGCGTTGGAGACATCTACATCAATCGTAAACCCGTCGGTCCCAACCAGATTGTGGAAAGGATTGTCGAGCGCATTGCTATAAAACCCGAGTTACCGCTCTTTATCAAGGCCGACGTGGCTGTGCTCTATGGCACTGTCGTGGATCTTGTGTCCAAGGCCCGAGAAGCGGGAGTGGAACAAATCGGTTTGATGGTTGATCGGCAAGAGAACCCGGGGAGGTAACTATGGGAATGGGCGGAGGCTCCGGCAAGGGGCCCAACTCCGAGATCAACATCACACCTTTTATCGACATTCTCCTGGTGTTGCTCATCATCTTCATGGTCATTCAGCCCATGATTCAGTATGATCTGCAGGCTCGCGTTCCCCAGAAACTTCCCGATGAGCTTCCCCAAGATTTGATCATTAAGTCGGATGCCATCGTGGTTTCCATTGATCGACAGGGCGCTTATCGTATCAATCAGGAAGCCGTCACCTTTGACCAATTGGGAATCAGACTCTTTGATATCTACAGCGCCCGCGCCAACAAGAATATGTTCATCCTGGGCGATGTGGATCTTGCTTTTGATGATGTCGTCAAGGTGATCGACATCGCCAAGGGAGCCGGGGTAGGGGATATCGGGCTCTTGACACCGGAGGACAGTCCGGGTGGATAACAGACGACCGGAAGATCCAGGGTTGGAGGCAAGAATGGGAACGACTGTTCCGAATAGGAAATCTCTCTTTGCGGCAATGCTGATGTTGGTTGTGACGGCCTCGAGTTGTGGCTGGCTCGACAGTTTGAGTGCCCGTAGTGAGCTCAACCAGGGAGTGGCTGCTTACACCAGTAAAAAATACGATGAGGCGATTGAGCACTTCCAGGAATCCATTGAAAAGGATCCTGATCTAGTCCGAAGCTATCTCTATTTGGCCATAGCCTATCGTGCCCAGTACATACCCCAGGGGACCAGTCCCGATAATATGGATCGGGCTCGAAATGCGATCAAGACTTTTGAACAGGTGATCGAGAAAGCTACCGATCCAGTGGATCAGACTACGGCCATGGCCAACCTGGCCGGTCTTTATAGTGGAATGGGCGATTACGACATGGCCAAGGAGTGGTATCGCAAGCGTCTGGAATTGGAACCGGACAATCCAGTGCCGATGTATGGGATTGCCACCATCGATTGGCAACTGGCCTACGATGAGACGGGGATGACCGGTGAGAGCGTCGAGTTTCTCAGTGAGGAGAGAAGCGCAGAAATCAATCAGCTTGTGGATGAGGGCATAGCCTCTTTAAAGGAGGCTTTGGAGATCGATCCAGAGTATGTGGATGCCATGCAATACCTGAATCTGCTTTACCGCGAAAAGGCCAAGCTCACAAATGAGGAAGAAGAAAAGAGGACCTGGGAGCGAGAAGCTGATCAGCTCGCTTTACGGGCACTGGAGCTCAAGCGTGAACAGCAGGACGCGGAAGCAGAAGATCGTCGTCGGCTGCTGGCAGGGGAAGAAGAGTAGCTCACCCATCAGCATCGCTGGAGATTTTGAGGAGAGGGAGCGACCCCTCTCCTTTTTTTCTGTCCAAGCCGCGCCTTGTCAGATCGGCGCTTTCGTCACTCCGTGACGAGAACCTATACAGAACCCGGGCTATTGAGGTGGTAAAATAGGTCAAGGCCGTTATGATTCGTTTCGAGGACTTGGAGGAACAGGTTCAAAAATATCATCCTGAGGCAGATCTGGAACTCCTCAGGAAGGCCTATGTCTTTTCTGCCCGTGAGCACAAGGGACAAGTTCGACTCTCCGGGGAACCCTACCTCTCCCACCCCTTAAAGGTGGCTCATATTCTGGCTGAGATGAAGCTCGATGTGGCGTGTGTGAGCGTGGGGCTCCTTCACGATGTGGTCGAGGATACCCTAACCAGCCTCGATACCATAAGAGAATACTTCGGCGAAGACATCGCCCATCTGGTGGATGGTGTGACCAAAATCAGCCAGATCCAATTCGCTTCACGTCAGGAAAAACAAGCCGAGAATTTCCGTAAACTGCTCCTGGCTATGGTGGATGATATCCGGGTGATTTTGGTGAAGTTAGCCGATCGTCTTCATAACCTGAACACCTTACAATACCTTCCTGCGGACAAGAGAAAAATGATTGCCCAGGAAACGCTGGACATCTACGTGCCCATCGCCCACCGCCTGGGAATGGCTAAACTTCGGGGTGAGTTGGAGGATTTGGCCTTTCAGTACCTGGAACCGGGCGCCTTTCAGAACATTTCTGCTCAGGTGGAAAAAAGGAGGGCGAATAGCCAGGAGTTCAGCCAAGAGGTGATGAAGGTCATGCAGGAGCGCTTCCGAGAGCAGAACATTGAAGCCGAAATGAAGAGTCGTATCAAAGGGATCTACAGCACCTACCAGAAGATGAAACGTCAGAAAATAAGCATTGACCAGGTCTATGACTTCAATGCCATTCGGGTTCTGGTGAACACGGTTCGTGATTGCTATACCGTGTTGGGTATTGTGAATAACATGTGGAACCCGATTCCGCGTAGAATTAAGGACTTCATCGCCAGTCCTCTTTCCAACCGGTACCAATCTCTTCACACCACCGTCATTGGGCACGATGGACACCCCTTCGAACTGCAAATTCGCACTCACGAGATGAACCAGGTTGCTGAAAAGGGGATCGCGGCCCACTGGAAATACAAGGAGGGAAAGCTGGAGGAGGATAAGGATGACAAGCGTTTTCAGTGGTTGAGGCAACTTTTGGAATGGCAGCACGAAGTCAAGGACCCCCATCAATTCTTGAGCAACCTCAAGATTGATCTGTACCCGGAAGAGGTCTATCCCCTCACCCCAAAAGGAGAGGTGATCACTCTTCCCCGTGGTTCTACACCGGTTGATTTTGCCTATGCCATCCACACCGAAGTGGGAAATAAGAGTGTAGGTGCCCGGGTCAACGGCCGAATCGTCCCCTTGAAATACAGGGTCAGTAATGGAGACATTATAGAGATTGTTACCTCCAGTGAGGCTCATCCGCGTAGAGACTGGTTGAATTATGTCAAGAGTTCACGGGCTCGAAGCGCGATCCGACGCTGGATCAATGTGAAGCAGAAGGAAGAGGCCATCGAGATGGGGAGGAAATTGCTGGAGACAAATGCTCGCAGCTACAAGTTGAACCTCAAGAATTATAAGGACAAGCTGGAATCGATGCTTTCCGATTTTAATGTTTCCCAAATGGAAGATCTGTTTGCGCGCATCGGATTTGGAAAGATCTCCCCTCGCCAGGTCTTGAAGAAACTGGAGCCCGGTAAGGTCGAGGAACAGGAAGGCGAAGAGAGCGGAACCTCGAGGGTGACCCAGATGGTCAACAAGGTACTCCGACGCTCGGATACCGCCATTCAGGTTAACGGCTACGATGATCTGCTGGTCTATCGAGCCCAGTGTTGTAACCCCATTCGGGGTGAGGAAATTATCGGTTACATCACCACCGGCCGAGGGATCTCGGTCCATTCGGTGGACTGTCCCAGCGTTGAAAAACTGCTCTTAAACCCGGAGTGGAAAGTCCAGGTGAAGTGGACCGAGGATGGGGGAAAAGGTATCTATCCCGTCCGTCTGCTTGTTTCTACCGAAGACCGGACCGGAATTTTGGCGGATGTCACTTCGGCCGTCTCCCAAATCGACACCAACATTGTGAACGTGAACGCACAGACCGTCGACGATCGCTACGGAGTAATCGATATGACCGTTGAGATTAGCGATATCCACCATCTCGAGGAAATCATGGATTGCTTAAAAGCCATCGAGGGAGTGCGTGAAGTGGAGCGAGCCACCACCCGGGCTAAAGAAAGAAGAAGGGGATAGTAAATTGCGGACTGTCCCAAGAATTCTCCCAGAATTCGGGGACTGTCCTTAAATTTTCTACGCTATGGAGGGTTTCTGGACCTTTCCAGACTTCAAGCACTGAGTACAAACACGCATGCGGCGGATGGTCCCATCGACGACCGCTCGTACACGCTGTAAATTAGGATTCCAGCGACGTTTGGTCACATTATGAGCATGTGAGATGTTATTGCCGAAGCGGGGTCCCTTCCCACAGATCTCACAAACCTTAGACATGTTTTCTCCCTATATCCTTCTGAGAGAAGCGATTAAAACATTCTTCCTCTTCCGCTGTCAACCGGGGGAGAATTTGGGGACTGTCCCCAAATTCTCCCCCGGAAATTCAAAATTCAAAATTCCAAATCTCTAACAAATTCCAAATCCGAAATTTCAAACACGAAATCCTTCAAAGACCGAAGGAGGAAGCTAAAACCCCACAACGGAGGTGCCTCTACGGTTAGGATGGCCCCCGCTTGTGGTAGGACGCAGTCAGAGCCGTGGGCTTCAGCCCACGGGCCGTCTTCTTTCGTAGGTTTCTCATTTCGGACGTTATAGTCCTTGCGATACACTAAGAAAATCATAGTCAGGGGGTATGTTCTAAAATAGGGAAAACAGCCAAACAGGAGAGGGTCTTGAAAAGAGAAAGAGGAAAAATTATGAGCGAAGATCAGAACAAGAAGCGGGCCATCGAGATGGCCCTGACCCAGATTGAACGCCAATTTGGGAAGGGGTCGATCATGAGGCTGGGGAGCCAGAGCGTCTTGAATGTCCCGGTGATCTCCACGGGCTCCCTGTCCATCGATGCGGCGCTGGGGATTGGTGGGTTCCCACGCGGGCGGATGACCGAGGTCTACGGCCCGGAATCGAGTGGAAAGACCACCGTTGCCCTTCATGCCATTGCCGAGTCTCAAAAAGAGGGTGGAACCGCTGCCTTCATCGATGCCGAGCATGCGATGGATGCCGGATATGCCCGCAACCTGGGCGTCGATATTGACGAGCTGCTGGTTTCCCAGCCCGACAGTGGAGAGCAGGCCTTAGAGATCACGGAAATGCTGATACGCAGCGGGGCCGTGGATATTCTCGTCATTGATTCAGTGGCCGCTTTGGTCCCTCGTGCTGAATTGGAAGGGGAGATGGGAGACTCCCACATGGGACTGCATGCCCGACTCATGTCCCAGGCCTTGCGGAAACTGACCGCTATCGTGGCCAAGTCGCAGACTTGTTTGATCTTTATCAATCAGATTCGAGAGAAAATCGGAGTCATGTTCGGCAACCCGGAAACAACCACGGGTGGGCGAGCCCTGAAGTTCTACGCCTCTATTCGTCTGGAAATCCGGCGAGTTGCTTCCATTAAGGAAGGGGATCTAAACATCGGCAACCGCACCAAAGCCAAGGTCGTCAAGAATAAAATGGCACCGCCTTTCCGAGAGGCTCACTTCGATATCAACTTCGGCCAGGGGATTTCTCGAGAAGGGGAACTGCTGGATTTGGGCGTGGAGCACGAAATGATCGAGAAAAGCGGTTCGTGGTTTTCCTACGGACAGGAACGATTAGGGCAGGGGCGTGAGAATAGTAAGGTGTTTCTGCGGGAAAACCCCGAAATCAGTGGCGCTATCGAGCACAAGTTGAAGGTGGCCATGGGAAGTGCAAAGCCGTTGCAGGAAGTGAAAACAGCTGACAGCCGGAAGACCGGCTAAAATCCTAAATCCTAAATTCCAAACAGCGGAATTGTAATTTGAGATTTGAAATTTGTTTAGGATTTGTTTCTAGCTTTACATCCCCACTTCTTGTCTCGCTCTCTGGATCAGCATAGGAATTCCGCTGGTGTTTCCATGAGTGGACCGATAGAGTTGGTTGAGCTGATCTCTGGCATCCTTTGAACTGGGCCCGTTCAATACAACTGCTTTGGCAAAAGATAGGTTTGCCTGATCTATCCTCCCTGCGGTCCAATAAATGAAACCCAGGCGATAGTGCGCGAAGTCGTTGGTGGGGTCGTGTTGCGCCGCTGCTTCGAACTCTTTGCGGGCCGTACGCATGTTCTTACCCACGTAAGCCTGCTCGCCCAAAGCCCGGTGACAATAACCACGAACCTGATTCAGTTGTGCTGTCCACTGTTGATCCGTCTGCCCCTCGGGCTTCTGGAGCTTGTCGGCGGCTGCAAGCGCCTTCTTGGCATACTCCACAGCCTTGGTGAGATCGTTTCCACCCCAGTAAGAGCTGGATAAATCGACTAATATCGGTAAATTGTTGGGATCGTATTGAGCGGCGCGCTGCCCCCACTTCCGGAAATTGGCCTGGTCGTTCAACGCTTGGTAGGCCTTGGCCACGAAATAGGCAGTGGTGGCATTGGGTGAGTCGGCGTACAGCTTACTGCCAAAGTCCACCAGCTTTCGAGGGTTGCCCAGTTTTTGGTAAGCCTGGGTGGCAGCCTGAATGGATGACGTGTCATCGGGTCGGTATCGCAAGAAGTCCTCGGCTGTGGTGGCCAGCTGTTGCCATTGACCCTGTTGTCGAAGACCTGGATAGAATTGTGCATAGAGATAGGCGATGTTCGGGTCCAGCGCGGATTTCTTGTAGGTCTTCACGAATTCCAGGAGTAAAGCCTTTTGCTTACTACTATTTTTCTCCGCCTCGGCCTTCTCGTACAAATCGTATTCTTCATTGTAGGTGTCACTGTCCTGAAAACCCAACAAGCCGGGAATGAAGCTGATAAAAACCGCCAGGACCAGAATTTTGGATACCGTGCCTCTCATTGCGCCCTCCTCAAAGAGTTGATTTCCCCCTAAAATAGCACACAATGAGCCGGGTGGCACGCAAATCCTTGGACATCCGTCTCTACTCTGAAGGCTGCCTGAGAGCGCTTCACTTCAGAGCAGGCTTGAGATAAGATTCCCATGCTCCGCTTGTTCGGGGATCGTCTAATAGGCAAGACAGCGGCCTTTGGAGCCGCCGATCCAGGTTCGAGTCCTGGTCCCCGAGCCA
>Ga0209987_10000044_pt1 | contig 49333 bp, 46 predicted proteins | sample N074metaG_FD_182134 | JGI IMG/M metagenome (GOLD analysis project Ga0209987, IMG submission 182134) | Deep subsurface microbial communities from Kermadec Trench to uncover new lineages of life (NeLLi) - N074 metaG (SPAdes) (version 2) | ecosystem: Environmental > Aquatic > Marine > Ocean trench...
TTTTCGATTCTCACTGATCGCCATGAATGGATTTAAGAACGCAAATGCCTGGCACAACCAGCCGAAATCTGCACGGCCGTTTCCGGTTGCGGCTGACGTATCCAGTCACGCGCGGCAATACCCCCGATCGGCATTGCGGTTCTGATCAGGAGTCACTAAACATAAATCCTCACCGGTCCGGCGCGCCCAGCGATCGGCATCGAGGCTGGTCATTGCGGTGCTTCGCGGAGATCACTAATGGTAAGTTCTCACCGGCCCGGCGCGCACGCGTCGTAGTCGAGGGAGAACCTGGTGCTCGGGTGACACAGGCACCGGCTCATTACGCTGTGGACTTGTCCGTGATTGCCGCGTTCTGCGCCGGCCTGTATCATCGTCGCACTTTGCATGGGCTGAAGCGGCATGTCCTTCTTCTCAGAACTCAAGCGACGCAACGTTTACCGGGTTGCCGCAATATATATCATCGTCGGCTGGGTGGCGCTGCAGGTCGTCGACCTGTTCATGTCGTTCATGCCACTGCCTGAATGGACCAGTCGCCTCGTGTTCGTATTGCTGGCGGCAGGATTTCCCATCGCGATCGTTTTCGCCTGGGCGATTGACTTGACACCCGAGGGCATCAAGCTCGAGACATTGGAAGGGGGCACATCTGCAACCCGAAGACGGGGAGCAGATCTCCTTACCTATGGTGTTTTGAGTGTCGTACTTATCATCTGGCTATGGAATCTTGACTGGTGGCAGCAGGTAACGGATGAAGAGTCCGCCAAAATCAGATCGCTGGTTGTATTACCACTCGATAACCTGATGCATGATCCTGAGCAATCCTATTTCGTCGAGGGAATGCACGAAGCATTGATCACGGAGCTATCAAAGATCAAAGCGCTGCGTGTCATATCCAGAACATCGGCGATGAAGTATCTGGACTCGGGCAAGTCCGTGCCGGAAATCGCTAAGGAGCTGGGCGTTGATGCAGTGATCGAGGGCTCAGTGCTGCGTGCCGGTAACACGGTGCGAATCACCGTACAGTTGATCGAGGCGCAAAACGACAGGCATCTGTGGGCAGATAATTTTGACCGTGAACTGACCGACATACTGGTGCTGTATGCCGATGTAACCCGTGAAATCGTCGACCAGATTCGTATCGAGGTGACACCGGAGGAAGCAGCCAGGCTTTCCGCGCCGCGTGCTGTCGATGCGGATGCTTATGAGCTCTATCTGCAGGGCAAATATTTCTGTGACAAGTGGGGGCCACAGGAAATGCTGCAGGGTGTCGATTTAATGCGCCAGGCTGTCGCAGCAGATCCTGATAGCGCCTTAGCTCGATCCGGGCTCGGGGTTTGCCTGCAGTATGCAGCTTTTTTTGGTTACGTCCTGACCGAAACTATTGTGGATGAAGCCAACAAGGCGACGGAACGGGCTATTGCGCTGGACAGCGATCTGGCTGACGCTTGGGTAGCATTTGCGGGTGTTCGCTATTACCTCAATTTTGATATGGTCGCCGCCGAGCTTGCAGTCGAGCGGGCGTTGTCACTAAACCCATCGCACCTTCGCTCGCTCGTTCATTACTCCTGGCAACTCGGAGAGGCGGGGTATTTCGATGCGGCGCTGGAGCAGGCGCACAAGGCGATAGCCCTTGATCCACTCTCGGGTACCGTGCGCTCCACTGCTGCACAGGCTTATTACCTGAACAGGGATTTCGATACAGCGCTTGTCGAATGGGAAAGAATTCTCGATCTGGACCGCAGTGATCCGTCGTTTCATTACTATCTGGCCTGGGTGCACGAACAGAAGGGAGACTATGAGGCAGCCATCGCTCTTCATGAGCGGGCAATAGAGCTTTCCGGGCGTGCGCCCTTATACGTCGGCGGTCTCGGTTATGCCTATGGGCTTGCGGGCCGCAACAGCGAGGCTCAGCTGATTCTCGATGAGCTGGTTGCCCGCGAAGCTGACGGTCTTGCCGGTCCGTATCATGTTGCCATCGTGCATATCGGACTCGGCAACGACGAGCTGGCGATCGACTGGCTGGAAAAAGCATTCGCAGCTCGTAGCAGCCACATGCTCTATATCAAGCAGGGCGCGCAGTTTGATCCGCTACGCGATGACCCGCGTTTTATCAGCCTGATTCAGCGCATGGGCTGGTAGGCATAAATTCCTGACCGGGCAGAACTGGTTTCTCTGGGGGCCTCGATGTGCTGCTACAGAGAAAATCGACGATATCTACCCTGATGCAAAAACCAGGCGGGAAAGTAACGGGACGGAGTACCAGTATTGACAGTGATCAGATAGTTCTGATTGGTGCCCAGGGCGAGACTCGAACTCGCACATCCGTAAGGACACGGCGACCTGAACGCCGCGCGTCTACCAATTCCGCCACCTGGGCAGGCTTGAAGCGCGTACAATTGCGATTCATTGCGGGTGGCGCACTGTACTCAAACGGGCCCGAGCCTGTCAATCGACCACCCAAATCCCATGGAGCAATCTGGCTTGTCAAAGCATAAGCAGTCCACATCCGGACGTCGTAAATCCTACAAACACCCGATTCCAAAGCGTGCAGCGATCCTCGATTTCCTGCGCGATGCCGGGCGGCCGCTGCAAGCGCCAGTGATCATGAAAGGCTTCGACCTGACGGGTCCGGCCATGCGTGCCCCCCTGATGGATCAGTTGCACAAGATGGTCAGGGCGGGACAGTTAATCGAGAACCGGCGAGGCGAGTATTGCCTGCTGGAAAAGCTGGAGCTGATTACGGGCACCGTCAGCGGACATCAGGACGGTTTCGGTTTCCTGGTCCGGGATGACGGCGGTGAGGATATTTATCTGTCGGCACGCGAGATGCGCGCAATATTCCACGGCGACCGGGTCGCAGTCCGGCCCGCCGGACTGGATCGCCGCGGCAGGCAGGAAGGGCAACTGGTTGAAGTGCTCGAACGCGGTGTCAGTGAAATTGCCGGTCAATTTATTCGCGAGCGTGGCATCGGCGTGGTGATCCCGGACAATCCGAAAATTGCGCATCGCATCCTGGTCGCGAAAGGCGAGGCCGGTTCGGCGAAACATGGCCAGATTGTGGTCGTGGAAATCCTGGATTTTCCAACCCACCTTGAGCAGGCAACCGGCAAGATCGTGCGCGTAATCGGCGCGCCGGGCGAAAAAGGGATCGCCACTGACATTGCGATTCATGCGCATGGCATTCCAACCGACTGGCCGCAGGCGGTACGGCAACAAGCCAAAATGCTGGGTCGCGAAGTATCCGCGGGCGCCACCAGAAATCGTGTTGATCTGCGGGACCTTAATCTGGTTACGATCGACGGCGCCGATGCGCGCGATTTCGATGATGCGGTCTTCTGTGAGCCCGCGGGCAATGGCTACCGGTTGCTGGTTGCGATTGCCGATGTGGCGTACTACGTCGAAAAAGGAACGCCGCTCGACCAGCAGGCGATCCGGCGTGGCACATCTGTTTACTTCCCGGATCGAGTGGTGCCGATGTTGCCGGAGGTCCTGTCCAACGGTCTTTGTTCACTGAAGCCCAGGGTCGACAGGCTCTGCCTGGTGTGCGAGATGCATGTCGGTGCGGAAGGCGAGGTATCGCGGTCAAAATTTTATGAAGCTGTCATGCGTTCATCTGCGCGGCTGACCTATGGCCAGGTCAACGACTTTTTGACCGGACAATCGCAAAAGCAAATCCCAAAGTCACTGCGTGAGGACATGCAACACCTGCACGATGCCTTCAAACTTTTCGCAAAAAACCGCCGCAAGCGCGGTGCCATCGAACTCGATATTCCGCAGACGAGAATCAATGTAGATGAACATGGTGCAGTGACCGGCATCAGTGCCGTGCCGCGTAATGATGCGCATCGCCTGATTGAGGAGTGCATGATCGCAGCCAATGTGCAGGCGGCGAAGTTTTTACGCAAGCACCGTGTCGCAGGCTTGTACCGTGTGCATGCGAAGCCGGATCCCGATCGCTTCGATGAGTTGCGCCAGTACTTGTTGGGGCTCGGCCTCAAAGTGCCACACTCCGATCACCTGCAGCCACGGCAATTGACTAAACTCATGGATCAGGTGAAGGACAGGCCTGACAGCGTCGCAATTTCGATGGCCTTACTGCGTTCGATGTCACACGCGGAATATACGCCAAAAAACATCGGGCACTTCGGACTTGCGCTGGACGCTTATGCGCATTTCACATCGCCGATTCGCCGTTATCCGGACCTGCTGGTGCATCGGGCGATTCGTCACATCCTGCACCGCGGAAAGGCCGGAAACTATGCGTATGATTACCGTGCGATGGAGCAGCTCGGCGGTGTCTGTTCGGAGCACGAACGGCGCGCGGAAGACGCAACACGAGAAGTCGACGCCTGGCTCAAATGCCAGTTCATGGAGGACAAGGTCGGCGAGCAGTACGAGGGCGTTATCACGGGTGTCACAAACTTTGGCGTGTTCGTCCAATTACCCGAATTGCAGATCGATGGCCTCGTACATGTGACCAGTTTGCGGAACGATTACTATCGATTTGATGCCGGCAGCCAGTCGTTGATCGGAGATCGCAGTGGCACGCAATATCGGTTGGGCGATCAGCTGAGCGTGGTTGTCTCGCGCGTCGATCTCGAGTCGAAGCGTATTGATTTTCAACTGGTGGCCAGAACAACAGACAAGAAGCGGAAACGATGAGCAAGGCGAAATATGTCACAGGCCTGCGTGCGGTCGAGCAACTCCTGTCACGCCCGGCGGCCGGGATCGTCAAACTTTATGCCGAGTATCGGACGGCAAACCCGCGGGTCGAGTCGATCATTGCGCAGGCGACCACGCGCGGCGTCGAGATTCAACCGGCCAATCGGGCGCGATTGCAGCAAATCAGCGGTGAGACGCGCCACCAGGGCGTCGTCGTCGAGCTGCAACGCGACTCCATCCTCGATGAGGCCGGATTGCGGACGCTGGTCGAAAACAAGTTGACTGGCGAGGAGAGCGGTCCGGTTTTGCTGCTGATCCTTGATGGCATCCAGGACCCGCACAATCTTGGCGCCTGCCTGCGCTCCGCGGATGCCGCTGGCGTCGATGCTGTCATTGTGCGCAGGCATGGTGCGGCGGGACTCGGACCAACGGTCAGCAAGGTTGCTGCCGGTGCGGCGGAGAGCCTGCCGTTTGCCGCGATCAACAATATCGGCAAAGTGCTGGGCTGGCTCGGTGATTACGGCATCACAGTCGTGGGTACCAGCGATTCCGCGGAGAAGACTGTCTACGACGTCGATTTCACCGGGTCCGTGGCCCTGGTGATGGGCGAGGAACATGGTGGCATCGGCAAGAGCCTGCTTGATCGCTGTGATGAACTGGTCAGCCTGCCGATGCAGGGCACGGTCGCCAGCCTCAACGTATCGGTTGCCACGGGGATCTGCCTGTTTGAAATCGTCAGGCAACGTCGCGGGTCTGTTCGCGGCTGAAGCCGCTCCCACAGGCTAAATAGCATTCGCGGGAGCGGCTTCAGCCGCGAATATTGCTTGCCTGGACGCCGCCGCTTGGTTAGGATGCGCCTCCCCATTTGATTGGGGAAACCTCTTGCTTCACCGGCAGCACCGGGAAGCTGTAATCCGCAAGGGCATTCTGTAGTCATATCAGGGTACCCGATGGGATTTCATCCAAAAGGGAAGACTAATGAGACATTATGAAATCGTGTTTCTGGTTCATCCGGACCAGAGCGAGCAGGTACCTGCCATGGTAGAACGCTACCAGGGTATGGTCACCGGATCCGGCGGTGTCGTTCACCGCACTGAGGACTGGGGCCGGCGGCAGCTGGCACACCCGATCAACAAAGCTCACAAGGCGCACTATGTCCTGCTGAACATAGAGTGCGGTCATGCGGTGGTCGAAGAGATCACGAGCGCTTTCCGTTTTAATGACGCGGTGCTTCGCCATCTCGTGATTGGCCGCAAAGAGGCCATTACGGCGGCATCGCCGATGGCACTGGCGGTCGAAGAGGAGAAGGTCAAGGAACGCGAGTCGCAGCGACGGCGCGATGCCAAGGCTGCTGCAGAGACTGCGATGCTGGCCAGGGCCGATAGCGACGCGGCGAAAGAAGATGCAGCTCCGCAAGCATCAGATGCTGAGCCCGCAGAAAAAGCGCCGGCGGAAAAAACCAAAGAGAAGCCTGCTGCCGAGGCCGAAGAGAAGCCTGCTGCCGAGGCCGAAGAGAAGCCTGCTGCCGAGGCCGAAGAGAAGCCTGCTGCAGAGGCCGAAGAGAAGCCTGCTGCAGAGGCCGAAGAGGCTCGGGTAGCTGACACAGAAGCCGTTGCCGAAAAGACGTCCGCGACCGATGCCGGGGAACCAGCAGCAGCAAGCAGCGAAGATAAACCTGAAGCAGAGGCAGCCGGGGAACCGGCGGCCAAAGCAAAAAGCGCCTGACGGAGAATTAAATCATGAGTCGATATTCACGCAGACGTAAATACTGCCGCTTCACCGCAGAGGGAATCGAAGAGATCGATTACAAGGATCTGGGGTTACTGAAGGCTTACGTTACGGAGACTGGCAAGATCGTGCCAAGCAGGATTACCGGGACCAAGTCGCACTATCAGCGGCAGTTGTCCACGGCGGTTAAGCGAGCACGTTTCCTGGCATTGCTGCCGTACACCGACCGGCACTGATCAAAAGTCTGCCGGAGCGTTAGTCGTGCAGCCAATAGCCGCGTGGCTGGTAAGGCACCCACAGAACGCCGTCCTGGGGCTGGCGGCAACCTATATCCTGTTTCTGCCGCTCGCGGGAATTTTCAGTGGCGCAGTGATGGTGCTCCTGGTGCTGCACCACGGTGAACGCCGGGCGCTGACGCAGGCATTGCTGGCGGCAGCCATATTGGCCCTGATGGCGTTGCTGGCAGGCGGTTCGGCGCCACAGATGGCATTGGCTGCGTCGATGACCTGGATGCCGGCCTTTGTGTTGGCAGCACTGCTCGGAAAATGGCGTTCACTGACATTGGCGCTGCAGGCATCGGTCATTGTTGCATTGGTCGGGTTGTTGGGTTTTTACGTGGTCCTTACGGACCCGGCAGTATTTTGGAGTGGCTGGCTTGCCGATGAAGCCGCCACGCTGTTCAGGGAAATGGGCCTGCACGAGCAGGCCGCAACGCTGCTTGAAAATCAGGCAGCGATTGCACAACAGATGACGGTATTGTTCGTATTTACGATATGGTCGCTGTACGCATTTGGATTGTTGCTTGGCTACGCTCTTTATCAGGCGTCGCTGGGGGAAAAGGCAGTTTTTGGCCGGTTTTGCGATTTGAATTTCGGTCGCGTGCTGGCACTAATAGTGGCAGTTGCTTCGGTTGCCGCCGTGATAAGCGGAGCTACCTGGCTACGGAATTTCGCGTTCCTGGTGTTCGTGATTTTCTGGATACAGGGACTGGCAATTCTGCACTGGTTACGTGCCGAAAGGCAGTTTCCTGCAATATTGCTGGTTATCGCATATGCGCTGATTCCGCTGTTAAGCGCATTGCCGGTGATTTCGTTTGCCGTCGTTGGATACACAGATGCGTGGTTCGGTTATCGGACCCGCAGCGCCGGCCGATGAGCCGTTGTGGTCGGGACAAGTCAATAGAAAGGTCTGAAATATGAACGTCATTCTTCTGGATAATGTTGAAAACCTTGGCGGTATCGGCGACCTGGTGTCGGTCAAAGCCGGATACGGGCGCAATTACCTGTTGCCACAGGGAAAAGCGGCGCTGGCGACGAAGCAAAACATCGCCGAGTTCGAAGCGAGGCGAACCGATCTCGAAACAGCCGCGGCCGAGGATCTGAGTGCCGCCAAAGCACGCGAAGAGCTCATACAAGGTATGGAACTGGTCATCACTGCGAATGTCGGCGCCGAGGGCAAGCTGTTCGGCTCGGTCGGTCCGATAGATATCGCAGACGCCTTTTCGAAAGTCGGTGTGGAAGCCTTGCGCAGCGAAATCCGTATGCCCGAGGGACCGATTCATGAGGTCGGCGAGTATAAGATCGGCGTGCATTTGCACACGGAGATCAATGTTGAGGTAACCGTAAAGGTTGTCGCCGAAGAATAAGTTTTCTGTGGTACGGTAAGGGACTACCGGCAAGAATGGGGTCAGAGCCCTGTTCCATCATCGATTTCTTGCTGCCATTTATTGCAACAGGGCTCTGACCCCTGTTGTGTCGCAGGCGAGACGCGCCCAAGGGACACATTTATGGTTCGAGCGCTGGATGACGGGGTAGGGATCGAAGCAGCCGAACACCGGCTGAAAGTACCGCCGCACTCCATAGAGGCTGAGCAATCCTTGATTGGCGGTCTTATGCTCGACAACTCGGCCTGGGACAAGGTTGCGGACCTGATCGTCGCCGATGACTTCTACCGCAAAGACCACCGCCTGATATTTTCCGCAATTAGCGAACTCGCAGAGAAAGGCAATCCTTGCGACGTCGTGACGATTTCTGAATTTCTGGAAAATCGCAATGAGCTGGAGGCTGGTGGTGGACTCGAATACCTGGCAACGCTCGCCAATGAGACCCCCGGTGCGGCCAATGTCAGGGCCTATGCAACTATCCTTCGCGAGCGCTCGACCCTGCGCTCACTAATCAGCGCCGGCAATGAGATCAGCGGCAGCGCCTACACCACTGAAGGGCGTCCCGCATCTGATCTGGTCGATCAGGCAGAGCGCCTGGTGTTCGAAATTGCCGAGAAAGGATCTCGCGGCAAGGCTGGGTTCAAAGCATTGAAGCAGATTCTTCCGGACGCTGTCGATCGCATCGATTTGCTGCATCGGACCGGCGGCGACATCACCGGCATTCCGAGCGGCTTCAACGAGTTCGACAAACTGACGGCCGGCTTGCAACCAGGCGACCTGATTGTGGTCGCGGGACGCCCGTCGATGGGCAAGACGACGTTCGCGGTGAATATCGCAGAAAACGCAGCCATTGGCGCCAGGGTTCCGACTGCTATTTTCTCAATGGAAATGCCGGCTCAGCAGCTGGCGTTTCGCATGATTGCGTCCCTCGGCCGCGTGGATCAGACGCACCTGCGGACGGGAAAATTTCCGGACGAGGACTGGTCACGCATTAACACCGCGGTGCAGCTCATGTCCGACGCGCCAATTTTCATCGATGATTCGCCGGGTCTTTCACCGACCGAGATTCGTGCCAGGTCGCGACGCCTCAAGCGCGAGAGGGGCCTTGGGCTTATCGTGATCGACTACCTGCAATTGATGGAGGTCCACGGAAATACGGAGAATCGTGCTACCGAGATTTCCGAGATTTCGCGCTCGCTAAAGGCGCTGGCGAGGGAACTCGAGTTGCCGATCATCGCTTTGTCGCAGCTCAATCGTAGTGTCGAACAACGAACGGACAAGCGGCCGGTGATGTCTGACCTGCGCGAATCCGGCGCAATCGAGCAGGACGCCGATCTGATCATCTTTATCTATCGGGAAGAGGTCTATAAACCGGATACGCCGAGAAAAGGCATTGCCGATATCAGCATTGCGAAACAACGTAATGGTCCGATCGGTGATTTTCCGCTGACCTTTGTCGGCCGTTACACAAGGTTCGAAAACTGGGTGCCGGAAGCCTACGCGGATGAGGCCTATCAGTGAGTTTCGGAGCTCGGGCGCTCATCCGGCTCGACGCAATCAGGGACAACTTCCAAACCATTAAAGAAAGGTCGCACGGCGCCCGGATGATGGCCGTGATCAAGGCGAATGCCTACGGCCATGGACTGCTGCCGGTCGCCAGATGCCTGACCGGCGCCGATTGCTTTGCCGTTGCACGGCTCGGGGAAGCTGCCGATCTGAGAGAAGCCGGGATCGACACACCAATCGCGTTGCCGGGCGGCGTTTTTTCCGAGACGGATCTTGGCAAGGCTCTTGATCTGGAGTTGCAACTGGGGGTGCACACCGAATCACAGCTTGCATGGCTGGAGCAATTCGGTCAGGCAAATGCCACGATCTGGCTGAAAATTGATACCGGGATGAACCGCCTTGGTTTTCGGTCGCATGCTGCGGCATCTCTGATCGACCGTTTACAAAACTGCGCGGCAGTTGGTGATCTGCGGGTCATGACCCATTTCGCCAACGCAGACGATGTGGAAGACGACACGACGGTATCGCAAATCGGTCAATTCAGGAAAATTGTCGATGCGTTCGATGGCGACATCAGCATCGCCAACTCAGCCGGAATCCTCGCTTGGGAAAAGGACCTGGAGGTATTTGCCGGGCATCGCAGCAACGGCAGATTTTGGGTGCGACCCGGTCTGGCCCTGTATGGCATTTCGCCGTTCGCCGATCGGTGTGGCGCTGATCTTGGATTAAGACCTGCGATGCGATTTGAATCGCAGCTCATTGCCATCAAGGCGTTGGGCAAAGGCGAAACAGTTGGCTATGGGGGCGCGTGGCGGTCGGGGCGAGACACGCTGCTGGGCATTGTCGCCGCCGGGTATGGCGATGGTTACTCGCGATTCATTCCTGCAGGATCACCAGTCATGGTCAACGATCGCCGTGTAAAGATCGCCGGGCTTGTGTCAATGGACCTGACCGCGGTTGACTTAGGTCCCGCGGCGACTGATCAGGTCGGCGACCCGGTCTTGCTGTGGGGTGACGAGTTACCGGTCGAGGAGGTCGCGAAACACGCAGGTACGATTCCCTACCAGCTGGTGTGCGGCATTACAAACAGGGAAGAATCTGTCTACGAAGACTAGCTCGCGAAGAAACCCATCTTCACTCCGGCCAACTGCAGCACGTCATTGTCAATCAGCTTACGCGCCTGTGCGCCAATCGGTTGACCGTTCACCAGCGGATAATCGCCTTCCTCGCCACTTTCTACGTGTACGACGTAATACCCTTCGGCCCGACGCGTAATTGCGGCAACCTGCACACCAGGGCGCCCAAGCGTCGTTAACGCTTTGGTCAGTTCCAACTCACGTCCCGCAAATGCGCCACTTAAGACCTGTAATTTTGCGAGTGGCAGCGCGGTTGGTGCGTTGCTTGAATCGATGCCGGCGGAGGTCGCGACATGAGCCGCCGGTTCGGGTTTGGATTCAGCGACTGTTTCAACCACAGGACTCGGTTTCGGCGTCGATTTCTGTTCGGGCATATCGACGCGGACATTGATCCTGGATTCAGCAACTGCAGGAGCAGGCTCCGCAGATTTGGCAGCGGCGGCGTCGGCGGACGCAGCCACGGCTGCTGCCTTTTCGGCTTTCGCAAGCAGAGCGGCGTCCTGCTGTCCGGCAGGAATGACCATGGTCTTTTCGAACTCATCTTGCTCGGCTGCGCCAGTCTGCTGATCGGCGAAACGAAGCTGATGGTGACCAATCGTGATGACATCACCATGCTGCAAAGCGTGTTTCTTGATCAGCTTGCCGTTGACGTAAGTGCCGTTGGTGCTGTTCAGATCCTCGAGAAAAGAATCGTTCAGAATATTGATGATCAGGGAATGGTGGCCACTGACAGCGGGATTATCGATGCGCACATCGTTGTCAGGAAGGCGTCCAATCGTGTAACGCTCTTTGGACATGTTGTACTCAGCCAGAACCTGGCTGTCCAAACTCAGGATTAAACGTGCCATTTCAGTATTGCCGCTCTCAGTGCTTCAGAATAAGTCGCAAAGTACATGCCCTGATCCATTTTCATGCCTATGACCGGAACAGGCTTATCAGCTTTGCCAGCAGGCTCTTCTTCGCTGCGAACGATTCCAGAACCTGGGTCAGCATCACCGACACGTTGTCCCGCCCTCCATGATCATTGGCGAGTTTCACAAGTTGTTGACCGACCACATCAAGGCTAGCATTAAACGTCCTGATAGTTAAGTGAATATCCTCATCTTCCACCATGTCAGGCAGGCCATCGGAACAGAGCAGATAGATGTCGTCCGGCAGCACATCGAATTCCTGTACTTCGACCTCGACCATGGGTTCCACGCCTAATGCGCGGGTCACGTAATTTCGATTCGTCGATCGCTGCGCTTCCTCCTCGGAATAGAAGCCACGGTCGACCAGTTCCTGCAGTAATGAATGATCTAACGTCAGCTGCTCGAACTGGTCGTTGCGCAGCCGGTAGGCCCGGGAGTCGCCGACGTGAGCGATCGATACCGTATTGTCGTAAAACATCGCGGCCACGAGGGTGGTGCCCATGCCCTCGCAATGGGTCTGGCTCTGGGCTGTCTGGAAGATGATCTTGTTGGCCCTGGATATGGCATCCCGCAGCACGATCGTCTGGCGCATCAGGCCGGTGGTCGGGTCGCGATCATTTCTGTCCTCGCGGGACGCGCCTTCGGCCGCCAGCTCGGTAATCGTCTGTACGGCGATTTCGCTGGCTACCTCACCCGCATTGTAGCCGCCCATACCATCGGCAAGCACCATGAGCCCCATATCCTCATCTGAGCCGATGGCATCCTCATTGTGCTCCCGAACCATGCCGGTATCGGTGATCTCAGCGAATTTTATTTTTCCACGCAGGCTCATACGATCGCTCTGCTCTCTGCCTCAGGACGCATATTTAGCACAATTACGCAGCGCAATGGCCATTTCGCCACCATTGGCGAAGCGTTTTTCCGGGCGCTTTGCAAGTGCCTTGAAAAGTACCGCGTCCACGCTCGGTGGGATGCCTGGCCGCCGATTTGACACCGGAGCCGGATCTTCCGTGGTGATCCTGGTCATCAAGACAGCGATATTGCTGGCCTTGAATGGAACCTCCCCAACCAACAGCTCATATAGCGTAACACCAAGGGAGAATAAGTCCGAGTGGCCCGTCAAATCATCTGCATTGAGCTGCTCCGGCGACATATACATAGGGGTGCCGAGAACAATCCCGGTCTTGGTGCGGTTGTTGTCAGTGAGACGCGCGACACCGAAATCACTGATCTTCAACATGTCACTCCTGAGACTGTACAGGATGTTTGCCGGCTTGATGTCCCGATGAATGACACCCTGATTGTGTGCGTAGTCGAGTCCCTCGGCGGTTCTTGCACAAAGCTCCAGCGCCTTCTTGGGTGCCAGCAGTTTCTTGGGATCGGTAAATGTTGTCAGGGAAACTCCCTGCAGATATTCCATGGCGATGTACGCGAGATGTTTGTCTTCGCCACAGTCATAGACGGTGATGATGTTCGGGTGCGTCAGTCTGCCGGCAGATTCCGCCTCACGGAAAAAACGCAGTCGCGCTTCTTCAAGCTCCTCGTCTTCGAATTCCTTCTCAATCGGAATAACTTTCAATGCGACCGCACGATTGATCCGTGGATCACGCGCCAGGTACACGGCGCCCATTGCGCCTTTGCCGATTCTTTTCTCGATGACGTAGCGCCCCAATCGTTGCGGGATTCCGTTATTTGGCCGCGATGCAAATTTGCTCAGCGAACCCGTACTGCTGTGTGTTCTCTTCATCCACTGGAGCACGGCTTCGGCGCGTTCCGGCTTGGCCTGCTGTTCAAATGCGAGCGAGAGTTTGTACATGACGGTGGCGAGTGGTTCGTTTAGTTCGCAGCGACGGAATTCCGCGAAAGCCGGTTCCAGTCTGCCAGCGGTCATGAAGTCGCTGCCACGCTTGAACGCATTAACAGACGCCTTCTCCACACCGCCAGCCAGCCACCAGCTGAGAATTCCGATGCCGAATAAGATAATCACAGGCCGTCCGAGATCCAGCCGCACGCGGCCAATTAGCAGGAACATTGCCTCGATGACGAGCAACGTCACGACCACGACGGTCACGACCAGCACGATGTCGCGGCGCTTGCGGCCTGGCAGGAACAGGAGAGCGACAATTGCCAGCAATGCGGGCACCAGCCAGTCAAGGGCGCGTACCCAGGTCGGTGCAATGACAGTCTGTTGCTGTTCGATGTTGGCGAGCAGGGTGGCCGTGATTTCCGAGCGTGTGACGAACTGCCTTGATGGCAGCATTGCGGCCGCACCAACCAGTGGCGGTTCCGCATCGAGGAATACTGTCTTGCCGGCGAGTTGACTGCCCTGAAAGTCTGGCGCGAGGATTTCCTCTGCGCTTAGCCTGTCAACCGGATTGTAGTTTGTCAGGTAGATCGCGACATCGGATTCCGAGATTCGCGAGTCACTCGCGTAGTCCTGATCGTGCAGCGCCACCGACAATGGCAATGATGGCGACATGATGCCGCCTTGCAGATGCCACAGGCGGGACCGTCGAAGTACATCGTCGGAGTCAGGCTGCAGACTGAGAATGCCCGTGGTGGTGGCCACATCGGCCAATCGATGATCTGAGGGCACGAAGACAGGCACACCAGAGGACAATGCGGCGGCCCAACCCGGAAGCTCAGCCGCGCTGTCCATGCCGGGGGCCTGCGAAATGATGATGCGTTCGACGTTATGCTCCTTGAAGACCTGCAGGACCCGTCCATACTCGGCTGTCACCTCGTCCGCCGATTTGTTTGACGGGTTGATGCTGACGATCAGGCCGTTCTCCAGCGGCGCATTTCTCACATGGGTTGCGAACTGGTCAAACAGGAATCGGTCGGCCCCAATGAACCAAGGCGCGCCGGGCCCATAGATCAGGATCAGCAATACGCTGACGAAACTAAGGGTGACCAGGCGGTCGCGATGCTCTTTTCGGTGTTTGTCCAAAGTCGGGGTTCTCTACATAACGTGGGAAGTATAGAAAATAGCAAGCGCTATTAGTGAGATACGGTTTGCAGTTTTGGTGCCGTGACGGCCTTGACGGCGATGCTATGATTGGAATTCTGTTACCGGATAGGTCGGAAATTCGCCGCTTCTGTATTAAATTGACCGACCGGTAAAAAACTTTGGATGCAATCGGGAGGTTTGCGGGTGCCGCGGACAAAAACAGCGTACGTCTGCAAGGAATGCGGCGCCCACAGCGTGAAATGGCAGGGCCAGTGCCCGGATTGCGGTGCCTGGAATACCCTGGGCCAGACAACACTCGCCAGCGGGGCAGTGGCGCGGCCTGCGGGCCCGGAGCCCCTGTCCCTCGGTGCTCTGACTGAGGACTTAAGCGTTCGCTATGCAACCGGCTTCGATGAGTTCGACCGGGTGCTCGGTGGCGGCTTGGTACCCGGCTCCGTGGTATTGCTCGGTGGCGACCCGGGGGTCGGCAAGTCCACTCTGTTGCAACAGGTGGCGGCACAGCTGCCTGCCGATCTGCAGACCTGTTATGCAACCGGCGAGGAGTCTTTGCGGCAAATCGCGCAACGGTCGCAGCGGCTCGGGCTCGACAATCCGGCACTGAAACTGCTGGCGGATACTTCACTCGACAATATTCTCGAGCAGGCTGCGGCGGGACAGACCCGGGTACTGGTGATCGATTCCATCCAGACATTGTCGACGTCTGATCTGTCCTCGGCACCCGGCTCCGTCGCCCAGCTCCGGGAATGCGTCTCACGCATCGTCCAGTTTGCCAAGCAGAAGGAAGTCGCAGTATTCCTGATTGGCCATTTGACCAAGGAAGGCGCAATTGCCGGACCACGCGTGGTCGAGCACATGGTGGATACTGTCTTGTATTTCGAGTCCGATCCGGCGAGTCGTTACACAATCGTTCGCGCTGTGAAAAACCGCTTCGGCGCCAGCAGCGAAATGGGTGTTTTCGCGATGACCGAAGCCGGATTTCGAGAAGTGAAGAATCCGTCGGCCATCTTTCTGTCGACAGGCAACGAGACGGCATCGGGCAGTATTGTTTCAGTTGCGTGGGAAGGCAGCCGGCCTTTGCTCGCCGAAATTCAGGCCCTGGTCGCCGATGCCAACAGCAATTACCCGAGGCGCCTGGCGCAGGGCATTGACCAGAACAGGCTTGCGTTGCTGGTCGCAGTCTTGCAGCGGCATGGTGGCATCACGCTTTCGGGCGAAGACATTTTCGTTAATGTCGTCGGCGGACTGCGCATCGGCGAGACGGCAGCCGATTTACCGGTGGTGCTCGCCATCGTTTCCAGTTTTCGTGACCGGCCCTGTCGGCAGAAACTATTGAGCTTCGGTGAATTGGGGCTTGCCGGTGAAGTGCGGCCGGTCAAATTCGGGACCGAGAGAATCCTAGAGGCGGCCAAGCAGGGCTTCACGCATGCAATCGTGCCGGCCGCAAACGTGCCGCGCAAGAAGATAAAGGGCATCCAGATTGTCGGTGTGCGGAAACTTGCTGAAGCGTTAGCCGAAGCGTTTCATTAAATCGCCCGCTGGGGCGGACTCCTGCGAGACGATTCTATAATTATTGGCGCAGGAGCTCGCCCTAGCGGGCGATAAGCACCGTCAACCGGTGGTTTCCGCAGTGTCGTTGAGATAAATCCGGGCCAGTTGCACTCGATTGTCCTGTGCCTCGACGATCTCGATCGGATAGCCCTCGACTTCCAGTCCGGTCCCGGGTTCCGGAATCGTTTCCAGGTATTCGAGTATTAAACCATTCAATGTCTTGGCGCCGTCCGTTGGTAAATGCCAGTTCATCACGCGGTTCATCTCGCGAATGTTTGCGGTGCCGTTTACGAGGAATGTCCCTTCACTTTCCCTGATGATATCTTCATCGTCGGCTGCCGGATCGGTAGTAAATTCACCGACGATTTCTTCCAGAATGTCTTCGAGTGTCACGATACCCTGAATGTCTCCGTACTCGTCAACGATCAGGGCAATCCTTTGCCTGCGCTTCTGGAACTGCACGAGTTGCGTGCTGAGCGGGGTGCCTTCAGGAACAAAATAGGGCTCGACCAGTAATCCCTCCAGGTCATCTTTGGCGAATCCCGAGCGACTTGTGAGGTTCGCCAAACGGCGGAGATGCAGCAATCCTATGACCTTGTCGATGTTGTCGCGGTACACCGGCAAGCGAGTGTGCTCGCAATGTTGAATCAGCCTGGCGATATCCTCGATATCGTCATCAAGATCGATGCCGACAATTTCATTGTGCGGCACCATGACGTCGTCGACAGTGACTTTCTCGAGATCGAGAATGTTGGTCAGCATTTGACGGTATTTCTGTGAGATGTGAGCACCGGCTTCATTGACAACGGTACGAAGCTCTTCGCGACTTAACGCGTTGCCCTCGGCGTTGCCCTTGCGCAGGCCCAACAGAAACAGGACGCCGTTGGCCATGAGGTTGGTCATCCACACGAGCGGATACAGGAGCTTGAGTAACGGGACGTAAATGTAGGCTGCGGGGAATGCCACGCGTTCCGGATGCAATGCGGCCAGGGTTTTCGGTGCGGTTTCGGCGAAAATCAGAATCACCAGGGTCAGGCCCGCAGTCCCGATCGCAAATCCCAGTTCGCCGCCGAGTCGGACTGAGACGACGCCGACGAGGGCCGAAGCTGAAATATTGACGGCGTTATTGCCGAGCAGGATCAGGCCGAGCAGCCGATCGGGCCGCTGCAGCAGCTTGTCCGCGAGTTTTGCGCCACGGTGACCGGCACGCACCTTGTGCCGCAGCTTGTACCGATTCAGGCTCATCAAGGCGGTTTCCGAGCCGGAAAAGAACGCGGAAAGGAGAAGAAGGACAACAAGCAAGCCGATAAAGGCCGCTAGCGGTATGTCATCGCCCAAAGGATGGGCACCTCGTTAATGGAATGGACGTCGCTGAGTTCATCAGGACCTGCGGGATCTGTCAAGGATCTTAATGCCAACTACGGCCCAGGATGACCTCGAGAATGTAGCGGCTGCCGAAGTAGGCCAGGCAGAGGGCGGCGAATCCCCAGAGATACAAATAGACGGCGCGCTTGCCGCGCCAGCCGGCGAATTGGCGGCCGGCAAGCAAAATGCCGAAGAGAGCCAGTGCCAACAGCGATAACGCCGTTTTGTGTACAAGGTGCTGAGCGAAAAGGTTCTCGAACAGGGCAAACCCGGACGACACCGCAAGCAGCAGCAACAGGAAACCTGCCGTCGTTATACCGAACAGCATTTTCTCCGTGGTTTCCAACGGCGAGAACAGCTGGTTGATCGACGTTAGCTGCCCGGCCTGCAAGCGCTTTTCCTGCAGCAGGGCAAACAGGGCAACGATGGCCCCGACCGTCAACAGGCCGTAGGCGAATAGCGAAATCAGGACGTGCGCCTGAACCTGCCAGCTCAGGGTCGCCGCCTCCGTTGCGGGTGAAGGCGAGCCGGTAAGGCTCGCAGCCCCTGCAGCCAGCACGAGGAGCCCTCCGGCGAGACCGCGAAAAGTCGGCTGAAGCCCTCCGAGCAATGCGACAAGCGCGAGCTGTAGCCCTATAAGCGACGCCGTATTGCCGATCGTCAATGACAGTCCGTCGTGCACCAGGGTCAGGTTCCAGAGCGTCTGGCCGTGCCAGGCAAGTCCGGCAACGCCGGTCAGGAACGCCAGGCTGAGGAGTATTGTGGAACGTGAGGCGAACCTGGGCAGGCGGCTCAGGGCGAAGGAGACACCAGCAATTATGTAGAAAAAAAGAATTGTGATTTGAAACACAGAATCCTGACCGCCGATACCCTAGTTTTTGCAGGAACAATCATCCCATATGGTGCTGTGCATTAGAACCCTGGTTCCAGCCTGGTGCCTTGAGGCTACAACGGTATGCGTATACGAATATTGGGCTGCAGCGGTGGCATCGGTGCCGGATCCCGTACCTCCGCAATGCTCATCGACAACGATGTCCTTCTTGATGCCGGTACCGGTGTCGGCGACCTTGCACTCGAGGATCTGCATTCGATTCGGCACGTGTTCCTGACCCACGCTCACCTCGACCATATTGCCGGGTTACCGATGCTGATCGACGCAAATTTCGAAGAGGACTTTGAAGTCCCGGTTTCCGTATATGCGCGGCAGGAAACGCTGGACGCATTGAAGGCACACCTGTTTAACGATGTGATCTGGCCCGACTTTGCCAGGATACCGGATCCGGATAATCCAATGCTGCGTTATGTCGTCTGTAATCCGGGCGACACGGTGTCCATCGGCCAACGTGACTTTCACGCGGTGGATGTCTTACACAGTGTGCCGTCGCTGGGATATACGGTGCGAAATTCCGGCGGCGTATTCGCGGTGAGCGGCGATACCAGGACCAACGAGACTTTGTGGCCGGTTCTTAACGCCTGCGACGATCTCAAAGTGCTGGTGATCGAGGTATCGTTTTCTGACGAACACGAAGAGCTTGCGACGAAGGCGGGACACTACTGTCCGAGCACAATGTGCAGGGATCTCGAGTTGCTGAATCACAACCCTGATATCTGGCTAACCGGCATGAAACCGGGCCAGGAGGAAATAATTCTCGCGCAGGTTATTGCCGCTGTGCCCGGAAAAAATGTTCGCATGTTGTCGCGGGGCACGATCATTACCGTCTGAAAGGAATCGCGGCTCGTCGCTCACGCACATCCATGTGCTGCGCGACATAAGTACATCCATGTACAAAAAGCCGCTCCCACAATCTTTCTATTGGCACTGTGGGAGCGGCTTTAGCCGCGATTCCTTATATAATCGAAAGCATGTTCGATAATCTTTCCGATCGCCTTTCACAGGCGGCACGCAATCTTTCCGGCAAAGGCCGTCTCAGCGAATCCAATATCAAGGATACGCTTCGGCAGGTACGCCTTGCCTTGCTGGAAGCAGACGTCGCGCTGCCTGTCGTCAAGTCATTTATCGAAAAAATTCGCGAGCGTGCAGTCGGCGAGGAAGTCGGCAAAAGTCTGACCCCGGGACAGGCGCTCGTCAAAATCATCCACAGCGAGCTCGTTGCAATTCTCGGCAGCGACACCGTACCGCTGGATCTCAAGGCGCAGCCGCCGGTTGTCATTTTCCTTGCAGGCTTGCAAGGATCCGGCAAAACGACAACGGCCGCAAAACTTGCGCGAAGACTCATTGAGAAAGAAAAGAAGCGCGTGATGATGGTCAGTGTCGACGTGCACCGGCCGGCCGCGATCCTGCAACTGGCAATACTCGCCGGCGAGGTTGGCGCTGAGTACTGTGACAGCGCGGCAGAAGAACAGCCGGTCGACATTATCCGCCGCGCCCTGGATGAAAGTCGCCGCTCTCACATGGATGTGCTGATTATCGACACCGCAGGCCGATTACACCTCGATGACGACATGATGGCGGAAGCCGTCGCCATTCATAATGAAGCGTCCCCGCACGAGACACTTTTCGTCGTAGACAGCATGGCGGGCCAGGATGCCGTCAATTCGGCTCGCGTGTTTGGCAATTCATTACCTCTGACAGGCATCATCCTGACCAAGGCGGACGGCGACGCCAAAGGCGGCGCCGCGTTGTCAGTACGTGAGGTAACCGGCAAGCCAATTCGTTTTGTCGGTACCGGCGAAAAAACCGACGCACTCGAGGTATTTCATCCGGATCGCATGGCATCGCGAATTCTTGGCATGGGCGATGTACTGTCACTGGTCGAGGAAATCGAAAGTAAGGTTAATCGTGGCCAGGCAGACAAACTTGCAAAGAAACTTAAAAAGGGCAAAGGATTCGATTTGTCGGATCTGAGGGATCAGCTGGAGCAGATGCTTGATATGGGGGGTATGGCGGCAATGCTCGAGAAGCTGCCGATTCCCGGCAATGTGAACGCGGCCGCGCTTAAGAGTTCAGCCAATGAACAGCAATACACGCACCAGATTGCAATCATCAACTCCATGACCGTGGGCGAGCGGCGTTTTCCGAAGTCCATCAACGGCTCGCGGAAGAGACGCATTGCGAGGGGCGCGGGGCAGGAGATCCAGGACGTCAACCGGCTCCTGAAACAGCACCTGCAGATGCAAAAAATGATGAAAAAACTGTCCAGGGGCGGCTCGAAAAATATGCTGCGGGGCATGCGGGGAGGTGGGCTTCCGCCGGGCCTCGGCTGAGGGAAAAACCAAAAAAGGGGGTCAGAGCCCTTTTTTTTGGTGGTACCCACGTCATTGAAGAATAAGGGCAAAAAAGGGCTCTGACCCGCTTTTTTTTCTTTTTTTTTGGTGGTACCCAGGTCATTGAAGAATAAGGGCAAAAAAGGGCTCTGACCCCCTTTTTTTCTTCACTTTTCCCCCAGAATCAGTACAATGCGCCGTCTACTCGGGCCGGGGTCCGAGCGCAGGCATGCCTGCAGGTCATCAATTTAGCGGAACAGAAATGGTCAGTATTCGACTTTCGCGCGCTGGCGCGAAAAAACGTCCTTTTTACCACCTGGTGGTCACCGATAGTCGCAATCGTCGGGACGGCCGGTATATCGAACGTCTTGGTTTCTTCAATCCTGTCGGCACCGACAAAGAAGAGAATCTCCGGATCGATCTCGAGCGGGTCGACTACTGGCTGGGGCAGGGCGCCCAGCCCTCGGATCGCGTGGTGTCGCTGATTAAGTTACAGCGCAAGGCGGTCGCCGACGCCTGAGGGACGCCCGCTAGCTAAGCGATTTTAATGCGGCAAAATTTGCGGGTGCTGACAGAGAGTAAACCGGTGATTCTCGGCCGGGTGACCGGTCTGTACGGTGTCAAAGGGTGGATCAAGGTGCATTCCTACACCGAACCGCGAGAAGCAATACTGGATTACAAAGACTGGTTGCTTCTGCGGGACGGCGATCGGCAATCGGTCAAACTCGCCGAGGGAAAGCGGCACGGCAAGGCGGTAATCGCGAGGATCGATGGTGTCGATGACCGGGACGACGCAGCCGGCTACGTGGGTAACGACATTGCCGTTCCACGGGAGCGGTTGCCGGATACCAGGTACGGCGAATTTTACTGGGCGGACCTCGAAGGTTTGCAGGTCGTCCACAGTGACGGCAGGATTTTAGGCAAGGTTGCCTACCTGCTGGCGACAGGTGCCAACGATGTACTTGTGGTGCATGGGGATGAGGAAATACTGATCCCGTTTGTGCAGGAAGAGGTGATTAAGGACGTTGATCTCGCCGCTGGTGTCATCAACGTTGATTGGGAATGGGACTGATGCGATGCACATGCAGGTCGTCACGATCTTTCCCGAAATGGTGCGCACGATCGCGCAGTTTGGCGTTGTGGGCAGGGCGGTCGAACGGGAACTCATAACGCTCGATTGCCAGAACCCGCGCGACTTTACGCTCGATGCGCATCGAACAATTGATGATCGGCCGTATGGCGGCGGGCCAGGCATGGTGATGAAGTATGAGCCGGCCGCTGCTGCCATTGCTGCGGCGAAGGCGAAGTTGCCTGCCGGCTCACCGGTGGTGTGCATGTCACCGCAGGGTGCGGTGTTCGATCAGGCCATGGCGCAGAGATTCGCGAGGCTGCCTGGCATGATTTTACTGGCCGGCAGGTATGAGGGAATCGACGAACGGCTGATCGAGTGGCAAGTCGATGAAGAGCTGTCGCTGGGTGACTTTGTGATCAGCGGTGGTGAGATTGCGGCCATGGCCGTAATCGATGCGGTAGCACGGTTGTTGCCCGGCGTACTCGGAGACGAAGCGTCGGCGTCGCAGGACTCCTTTGTGGATGGACTGCTGGATCACCCGCATTACACAAGGCCGGAAGAAATAGATGGCCGCCGTGTACCGGCGGTGCTGTTGTCAGGAGACCACGCGCGAATTGCAAAGTGGCGCTACCAGCAGGCACTGGGCCGGAGCTTTGAGCGGCGGCCGGACCTGGTGGAAAAACTTGATTTAAACGATGAGCAACAAAAGTTGCTTGACGAATATTTGGAAGAACGCAGATGAGCAAAATTATCGACGCGCTCGAAAAAGAGCAGATCAACACGGAAATCCCCGATTTTTCAGCGGGCGACACGGTCATCGTCCAGGTCAGGGTGAAGGAAGGCAGCCGGGAGCGGTTGCAGGCTTTCGAGGGCATTGTGATCGCAAAGCGCAACCGCGGTCTGAACTCCTCTTTCACGGTGCGCAAGATTTCTCACGGCGAGGGTGTCGAGCGCGTCTTTCAGACGCATAGCCCCGCGGTCAGCCAGATCCAGGTGAAGAGACGGGGCGATGTTCGCCGCGCCAAGTTATACTACCTGCGTGGCCGTACCGGCAAGGCCGCCCGGATCAAGGAAAAGATCTGAGCTGCCAGGGATATTTCTACCGTACGGAACCTTGTTCCCATATATAGTGGAATGCGCCATAACGGCCTGAACCAAAACCCTGTACAGGGGTCTGTCGAGGCATGAGCACATTGCAAGGAATCGGTGCGCGAATCAGCCGCCTTAGTGTGATCGGCATCCTGTTGCTGCATACCGGATGCGCGTCCCTGATGTCATCCGCTGTCAGTGGATTTGCTGATAATCTGTCAGCTGCGGTCCTCAACCAAAATGATCCGGAAACGGTGCGCGATGGTGCGCCGGCCTATCTGTTGCTGCTCGATAGTTTTCTCGAGGGCAGTCCGGAGGATCCGGCCCTTTTGTCTGCGGCTGCCAATTTATATGCAACCTATGGCTCTGTGTTTACGGATGATCCGGAACGTGCTGCGCGTCTGACCGAAAGGGCACGCGGTTACAGCGCGAAAGCGATTTGCATTAGTTACCGCAAGGCTTGTAGTTGGGATGGCATGCCATTCGAGGATTACGAGGCAACGCTCGACGATTTAACAAAACGCCATGCGGACGTGGTGTTCAGCCACGGTTTAGCATCACTCGCGTATATTCGTACGCACAGCAGTGATTACACGGCGATCGCCATGTTGCCATACAGCCAGGCGCTACTCGAACGGTACCTGGAGATCAATGATGGCTCCGATGATGGAACCATCCATACCTATCTCGGGATACTGAATACCTTGCTGCCGGCATCACTGGGTGGCGATCCGGAGATAGGGCGGGCACATTTTGAACGTGCCATCGAATTGTCGGGAGGTCGCAACCTGGGCGCTAAAGTCGAGTTTGCGGAGGGCTACGCACGATTGCTTTACGAACGCGAGCTGCACGACTCGCTGCTTAACGAGGTGATGGTGGCCGATCCGATCGCGCCCGGCAATACATTGCTCAACGTGCTTGCACAACGCCGGGCGGAGGAGTTGCTGGCGAGTGCTGACGATTACTTTTGAACGGGAACCCCGGTACGCAGTCTCATCGGAGTATGAAGATGCAAATAACTAAACTCTTGTTCGTTTTAATGTCCGGCGCGTTGTTTATCGGCATGCCGCCGGCATACGCAACCGACATCAAGATCGCCACGATTGCGCCCAACCAGTCGACATGGATGATCGATATGCGGGCGGCTGGAAAAACCATCAAGGAACGAACGGATGGCAGAGTCAACCTGAAATTCTACGGCGGTGGCGTGCAAGGCGCATCGCCGAAAGTCTTGCAAAAAATCAAAATTGGTCAATTACATGGCGGCATGTTTGCACCCATTGATTTCATAAAGACGTATGTCGACGTCAGTCTGTACGGACTGCCGTTTGCTTTCGAATCCTGGGAAGAAATGCGCTACGTGCGGGAGCAGATGGATGCGGATCTGGCGGCGGGCTTTGAGGAGCGCAACTTTGTGATCTTCGGTTTCGTCGGGTCGTTTGCGATGATTCTTTCCAACCAACCCGTACGCAACCAGTCCGACTTGCGCGGCAAAAAGGTCTGGTTACCGGAAGGTGACCTGATTAGCTTCGAGGCATTGAAGGCGCTGAATCTGTCGCCGGTTTCGCTGCCGGTGACTGACGTGCTGATCGGACTGCAGACAGGCCTGCTGGATATGGCGGCAATCCCGCCGGAAGTCGCTGTCGCCCTGCAATGGCACACCCGCGTCAGGTATTTCACGGATATGCCGCTCCTGTATGCGATGTCGTTCCTCGCGATCGACAAACGAACGCTCAACAAGCTGTCGGCAAATGACCAGGCGGTCCTGACTGAAGTGCTTTCTGAGACCTATGCCAGGATGGACGCCAGGATGTCGATCGAGTCACTGGATGCAACCGAGGCGCTGGTCGACGTCGGTATCCAGAAAATCAATCCCGACGAAGGCATGCTTGGTAACCTGCTTGTCAGCATGAATGAAACCAATCGCGACATGGCAAAGAAAGGATTACTTCCGCTCGCCCTGTTCGAAACCATGCAAGGGCATATCAGTGATTACCGTAACGGTAACCCGCAAACAGAAGTCGGCGCGCTAAGCGGGAACTGATTTTGTCCGCAACAACGGGGCTCGTGGACCGCCTGGAGCGCTGGGGTACCGCAGCTGAGAATGCAGCTTTGGTTATCCTTCTCGGGGCATTGATGCTCCTGGCCGTCGGCCAGATCGCGATGCGAGTGTTTTTCAGTTTCGGTTTCATCTGGGCCGACGAGCTGGTCAAGCTCCTGGTGCTGTGGATAGCCCTGGTCGCGTCCATTGCCGCAAGTCGCAGTAACCGGCATTTGCGCATCGACGTGCTGTCGAATTTCGTTGCCGCAAAGTATGCACGTTTCCCAAGACTTATCGTCGATGTGTTCGCCGCGATAATGTGTGGCGTGCTGGCATGGCAATCCTGGCGATATGTGCAGCTGACCATTGAGTTTGAGGACACTGTTCTCGTGGACCTGCCGGCATGGATCGCCTACGGCATTTTGCCGCTGTCATTCGGATTGATGTGCTATCGCTTCCTCCTGACATCAGGCGGCGAACTGATGCGGATTTTCCAGCCTCAAGCTGATGCGGAGCAGGAAGAGTGATCCTCCTGAGCATTGGCTTGATCCTGCTGGCGATATTCGGCGCGCCGCTTTTTACAGTCATCGCCGCCAGCGCCATGCTCGGCTATCACCACGAAGGCATCGATCTGATGGCCATCGCGATCGAGGTGTTGGGCATCGCCAGCATGCCGATGCTATCGGCGATTCCGCTGTTTACTTTCGCGGGTTACCTGCTGAGTGAAAGTAACGCCCCGCACCGCCTGGTGCGTCTTACTGACGCACTGCTTGGCTGGATGCCCGGCGGCCTGGCGATGGTTGCGCTCGCTGCGTGTGCATTCTTTACCGCATTCACGGGCGCGTCCGGGGTCACGATTATTGCACTCGGTGCGATCCTCTATCCGGCGTTGAAGCAGGACGGTTATCCGGACAATTTCAGTCTCGGACTGGTCACGACCTCAGGCAGTCTCGGCTTGCTCTTTGCGCCGTCACTGCCACTCATCCTGTACGCAGTCGTGGCCGAGGTTTCCATCGACAACCTGTTCCGCGCCGGGATATTGCCGGGCCTGCTCATGCTGGTTCTGTTGTCTGGCTATAGCCTGTGGATCGCGCGCAACACCAGCAAAGAGCTCAAGCCGTTTTCCTGGAGAGAACTCGCCTCGGCGCTCAATGCCGCCAAATGGGAGCTGCCTTTGCCAATCGTGGTACTCGGCGGAATATACTCAGGTTACTTCGCAGTATCTGAAGCAGCGGCGGTCACCGCGCTTTATGTGCTGCTGGTCGAGGTCGCTATTCTTCGGGAAATCACGTTGAAAGAATTGCCCAAAGTCATGCGAGAATCGATGCTGCTGGTTGGCGGTATTCTGATTATCCTTGGCATGTCGCTGGCATCTACCAATTACATGATCGATGCAGGAATCCCGCAGCAGCTGCTGGGATACATCACCGAATACGTTTCGAGTCAGGGCAACTTCCTCATCCTGCTGTTCGTTTTCCTGCTGCTGCTGGGCGCGATACTCGACATCTTTTCGGCGATTGTGCTCGTCGTACCCCTGATCTTGCCGATCGCCATGCTATATGGCGTCAACGAGTATCATCTCGGCATCGTATTCCTGGCCGCGATGCAACTTGGCTACCTGACGCCGCCGGTCGGCCTCAACCTGTTTATCGCCAGCTTCCGTTTCGAACGGCCGATAATGCATGTCTATGCGGCGACTTTCCCGTTCCTGATCATTCTGGCAGTGTCGGTGCTGATTATTATGTACCTGCCTGCCCTGTCGCTGCTGCTGGTGCCGGATTGATGGCAAGAGCTCGCCACGTTTTAAGTTTTAACAAGGATTGAATGTGGGCTACGCTAAAACTGCATTACTCATCTTTATCGGGCTGGTCATCAGTCTCGATGTGTCGGCACGGGCAGAGTTGAATCTGTCGGACATTCAACTTCCACCCGGATTCTCGATCGAGATCTGGTCTGATGAGGTACCGAATGCACGCTCGCTGGCGCTTGGTGATAAGGGTACGGTATTTGCGGCAACGCGGCGCGATGGCCGTGTCTATGCGTTAATCCCGCATGCTGGTGCCAGCCCGAGCGTCATTACGCTCGCCGAGAACCTGGTGATGCCGAATGGCGTCGCCTTCCACGAAGGTGATCTATACGTCGCCGAGAACCACAGGATCACGCGATATCCCGATATCGAGGCAGCTCTGCCGGACGTGCCTCAAGCAGAAGTCGTCATCGACACGCTGCCGACAGAGCGCCATCACGGCTGGCGGTACATTGATTTCGGACCGGACGGCAAGCTCTATATTGCCATCGGCGCACCTTGCAACATTTGCGACAGGGAAGGTTTCGCAAATATCAGCCGCATGAATGCGGATGGCACGGAGCAGGAAATTGTTGCCGCCGGAGTCCGCAATTCCCTTGGCTTTACCTGGCACGCCGGGACCGGCGATCTTTGGTTTACTGATAATGGCCGTGACCTGCTCGGGGACGATGTACCGGCCGGAGAACTCAATCATGCGCCACGGCTCGGAATGCACTTCGGATTTCCGTATTGTCACGGCGGCGACATCCAGGATCCCGAGTTCGGAGATCAGGGCGATTGCGCTGACTTCGAACCGCCGGCACAGAAGCTGGGCCCGCACGTCGCCCCCCTCGGAATGCTTTTTTACGATGGGACAATGTTTCCGGACGAATACAAGGGGCAGGTATTCATCGCCGAACACGGGTCCTGGAACCGTTCGCAGAAGAGTGGATACCGGGTGACGCTGGTTAGAATGGAGCGCGGCAAGGCTGCTGGTTACGAGGTATTCGCGGAGGGCTGGCTGCAGAACGAAGAGGTGTCCGGCCGACCTGTGGACCTGCTGGTCATCGGCGATGGTTCACTGCTGCTCAGCGACGACCAAAATGGAGTTATTTACCGCATTAGTTACTCGCGCCCCATGGATGAAGGTGTAGCATTGCCGTCCGGAATATCGAATCCGGAACCATGAAATTCGTTTTGCAGGAGCCCGTCCCCAGCGGGCGATTAAAAATTGCAATCATTGCCAGGAGTTCCAGATGAGTAATCGCGTGTCGTTCGCAAGAATCTTTTCGGTCTTGTGGTCGGGCATAGACGGTGTACGCAAGGTGCTACACCTCTTTATTCTGTTGTTCATTTTCTCGATCGTGTTTGGCGCACTATCGTCGCAGGTACCGAAGATATCTTCGCAGACGGCATTGGTCATTCGACCGGTCGGCAACCTGGTCGATCAGCTCGCCGGCGATCCGTGGGATCGCGCGTTGCAGGAATTGCTCGGCGAGGAGAATCCGCAAACGCTGGTGCAGGATATTCTCGATGGGCTGGCCTACGCGAAAGACGACAACCGCATCAAGGTGGTGGTGCTGGATTTGTCCGCGATGCCTGGCGGGGGCTTGAGCAAGCTGCAGCGGATAGCTGCCGCGATCGATGACTTTCGCTCCAGCGGCAAGCTGCTTATCGCGAATGCCGACTACTACGGACAGGGCGCGTATTACCTGGCTGCGCATGCCGATGAGGTGTACATGCATCCGGATGGTTTGTTCCTTTTGCGTGGCTTCGGTATTTATATAAATTATTACAAGGGGTTACTCGATAAACTTCAAGTAGATTGGAATGTATTCAAAGTTGGCACGCACAAGTCGGCGCCGGAACCTTATACCCGGGACAGCATGTCTGCCGAGAACCGGGAGGCAATGTCCAGCCTGCTCGAGCAGCTCTGGGGTCTCTACAAGGACGACGTTATGGCGGCCCGGGGGCTCGAACAAAACACCATTGATGACCTGATGAGCAACCTGGTGGAGTACACCGAGACACTGAATGGCGACCTGGCGCAGATGGCCCTTGATTTCGGGTTTGTGGACGGATTGCTGACACGTGAAGAGTTTCGCGCGCGGATTATTGAGGTATCAGGCACCGAGGTAGATGAGCACGGCGACTATCCGGCCACGGATCTTGATGATTACCTGTCCCAGATGCGTCTCATCAAGGGCGATGCTGAAGCGGAAGAAAATATCGCAATCGTGGTTGCCGCTGGTGAAATTCTCAATGGCTCGCAACCGCCTGGAACTATTGGTGGCGATTCGACTGCCAAATTGCTGCGCAGGGCACAGAATGATGAATCCGTCAAAGCGGTGGTGCTGCGCGTGGATAGCCCGGGCGGCAGCGCGTTTGCATCGGAGCTTATTCGCAACGAGGTGGAGGCATTGAAGGCAGCCGGCAAACCGGTCGTCGTTTCAATGAGTAGCGTTGCTGCATCCGGCGGCTACTGGATTTCGATGGCCGCTGACCGCATTTTCGCGTCGCAGTACACGATTACCGGGTCGATCGGTATATACGGCATGTTCCCGACCTTTCAACGCTCACTCAACGCGATCGGCATCACCACCGATGGCGTGGGATCGACGTTCTGGGCGGGCGAGTTACGCCCCGACCGCGAAATGACCGACGAAACCCGGACGATGTTTCAGCTGATTATCAACAAGGGCTATGACGATTTCATCAGCAAAGTCGCGATGCATCGCGGCATCGATAAGCATGATGTAGACACGATCGCGCAAGGCCAGGTGTGGACCGGCAACGAAGCATTTGAACGCGGACTCATTGACGAGATCGGCGACATGGATGCCGCCATCGCATTTGCTGCAGAACTCGCGGAACTCGAAAGTGGCAGTTATGGTATGAAATATTTCGAAAAAGAATTGAGCCCTGGCGAGCGGTTCGCACTCGATCTGATGGCCGGCGTTAAGTGGCTTGGATTCAACCCGGCCAGCCTCACCTCAAAACGGACCTCTGTCGAACGCGTCGCCAATGTCCTGGATGACGCAATATCGCCGCTGCTGCGCCTGAACGATCCGAAGGGTGTCTACGCGCGCTGCTTCTGCGTTTTCGAATAAAAGGGCTCAAGCCCTTTTAATCGAAAACGCGTGGGAGCGGCTTCAGCCGCGAATTTTGACTGGAGATAAGTAAACTGTCCCCTTTTTTATTCGAAAATGCGTGGGAGCGGCTTCAGCCGCGAATATCTCGAATCTGGTTCGCGGCCCATCGCTCTCGCCGCCGCCATTCCTAATCCCAGTTCAAAATAATCTTGCCGGACTGACCGGACTCCATCAACTGGAACGCCTCTTCGTAATCTTCGAGCGCGAAGCGATGTGTGATGATTGGCTCAATATTGAGGCCACTCTGTAGCATGCTCGACATCTTGTACCAGGTCTCGAACATTTCGCGGCCATAGATGCCTTTTAATACCAGGCCCTTGAATATCACCTGGGTCCAGTCGATCGCCATCTCCTCCGACGGGATGCCGAGGAGGGCGATTTTGCCCCCGTGGTGCATCGTACACAGCATGTCGCGGAATGCAGAGGCGTTGCCCGACATCTCCATGCCAACGTCGAAGCCTTCTTCCATGCCGAGAGCTGTCATCGTCTGATCCAGGGAGCCGCTGGTGACATTCAGTGCAACAGAGGCGCCCATTTTGCGCGCGAGCTCAAGCCGGTATTCGTTGATGTCGGTAATGACAATATGCCGTGCGCCGGTGTACCTGGCGATTGCCACTGCCATAATGCCGATCGGTCCTGCGCCGGTAATCAAAACATCTTCGCCGACCAGGTCGAATGACAATGCCGTATGCGTGGCATTGCCAAGCGGATCGAGAATAGAAGCCATCTCGTCGCTGATCGCGTCGGGCAATTTGAAAACATTAAATGCCGGAACCGAAAGGTAGTCTGCAAACGCGCCGGCACGATTGACTCCGACACCGACTGTATTCATGCAGAGATGGCGTCGTCCCGCACGGCAATTCCTGCATATACCGCAGGTGATATGTCCTTCGGCAGATACCCTGTCTCCAGTATTGAAGCCTTTTACTTCGATGCCACATTCGACCACCTCGCCATAGAATTCGTGCCCGACAGTCAGGGGCATCGGAACCGTATGACTCGCCCAGTCGTTCCATTGATATATATGCACGTCGGTGCCGCATATTGCAGTTCGCCTGACCCTGATCAGCACATCGTTGTGCCCGACCGTCGGCCTGGTGACGTCCTGGAGCCAGATGCCGCGTTCGGGTTTTGCTTTGACCAATGCGCGCATTGCTGTTGCCCCTAGTGTAGAACGCCGAGATCGCGGCCGACTTCACCGAATGCGTTGATGGCACGGTCGAGATGTTCGCGTGTCAATCCCGCAGACATCTGGGTGCGAATACGCGCCTGACCTTTCGCCACGACGGGGAAAGAGAAACCGACAACGTAAATGCCATGGTCAAGCAGGCGATCGGCCATCATTGATGCCAGTTTCGCATCACCGAGCATAACCGGAATGATCGGGTGTTCGCCCGGTTTTAACTGAAAGCCGAGCTCCGTCAAACCTGCCCGAAAGTAAATTGCATTGTCCATCAGTGTGCCGCGAAGTTTATCGTCGTTTTCGAGCAAATCCAGTACCGCGATCGATGTGGCCACAATTGCCGGTGCCACTGAATTGGAAAACAGGTAGGGTCTCGATCGCTGCCTGAGCCAGCCAACGATTTCCTTGCGTCCCGAAGTGAAGCCGCCTGATGCACCACCCAATGCTTTGCCAAGCGTACCGGTGATGATGTCGATCCGGCCCATGACTTCACGATACTCATGCGTACCGCGGCCCGTTGCACCAAGGAAACCGCTGGCATGGCAGTCATCGATCATCGTCATCGCATCGTAACGGTCGGCGAGATCGCAGATGTCATTGAGATTCGCGATTGTGCCATCCATCGAAAAGACTCCATCGGTTACGATCAGCTTTGCCCGACAGTCGGCAGCGTCATTCAGTTTGGTCTCGAGGTCATCCATGTCATCATTCTGATAACGGAAACGCTGCGCCTTGGAGAGGCGGATGCCGTCAATAATGCTGGCGTGATTCAGAGCATCGCTTATGACAGCATCCTTGTCGCCAAGAATCGTCTCAAACAGGCCGCCATTTGCATCGAAGCAGGATGGGTAGAGAATGGTATCTTCGGTGCCCAGAAATCGGCTGATTCGCTCCTCGAGCTGCTTGTGGATCGTCTGCGTTCCACAGATGAAGCGCACCGAAGCCATGCCGAAACCGTAGTCATCGAGTGCCTTATGGGCGGCCGCTACGATATCCGGGTGATTCGCCAGTCCGAGGTAGTTATTTGCGCACAGGTTCAAGACCTCCACGGTTCCGCCATCATCATCATTCTTGCGAATCTCGATGGCTGCCTGTTGTGGACCTGTTATCAATCGTTCGTTCTTATACAGGCCCTCCGCCTTCAATGCCTCAGCCTGACGGGCCAGTGATTGCAAAAAATCTGTGGGCACGGGATTGCTCTCCGGTTCGAAAGGCCGCAAAGTATATCAGGACCATCTACATTGAAACCCGCCAAATGAGTGACAGGAACAACGAATCATTGCGCATCGACCGATGGTTGTGGTTCACCCGCTTTTACAAAACGCGTGGCCTGGCGTCTGCTGCCGTGACAGGCGGGCACGTCAAGGTCAATGGCGAAAGGGCAAAGCCGGGCAGCAAGATCAGGGAGGGTGACGTCATCGAACTCGTCCGGGGACAATTGCCGTTCCGGCTCGAAGCGGGTCCGTTGCCGGCGAGAAGAGGACCCGCGAGTGAGGTAAAGCTGTGCTATATCGAGAACGGTGAAGCGCAACAGGAGCGGCAGGCGATAATCGACGGAATTCGTCAGGATCGGCAGCAAATGCCGAGAACGAGGGGCCGGCCCGACAAACATACGCGGTGTAAGTTGCGGCAACATGGCAGGCGCGCTGATTAAAGCGATACGTTTAGGAAACCGTAATGGGATTTGTTGATCAAAGTGCGTTCATGGTGGCTCCGCTGGATAACATCAGCCGACGATACCTTGCCGACGAACATGCACTCGTCACTGAACTGGCCGAAGAAGCGGACGTCGGCGAGCTGGCGCGCGAAAAGATTCAGGCGACTGCTGCGACCCTGGTGCGGGCAGTACGCAAGCATGCAGGCAACGAATCCGGGATCGATGCATTCTTGCAGCAATATGATTTGTCCTCCGAGGAAGGCATATTGCTAATGTGCATTGCCGAGGCGCTATTGCGGATTCCTGACGCCGACACTGCGGATCGGCTGATTGCGGACAAGATCACTTCAGCCAACTGGGAAGACCATCTTGGCAAAAGCGATTCGCTTTTTGTCAACGCATCGACCTGGGGGCTGATGTTGACGGGGCAGCTATTACAACTGGATGAAGCATCAAAGAGCAATCCCGCCAGGTATCTCGGCAAGCTGGCCAGCCGCACCGGGGAGCCGGTTGTCCGTGCAGCAATGCGCCAGGCGATGCGTATTATGGGTTTCCAGTTTGTCATGGGCCGATCGATTGCGGAGGCGCTGATTCGCGCGCGGAAAAAAAATAATCGGAAATTCCGTTATTCCTTTGACATGCTGGGCGAGGCAGCGCTAACGGTCGATGACGCTGCTCGATACTTTGAGTCTTATGCCGCGGCGATAGACAGCATTGGCGAGAGTGTGGACTCGGCGACTGACATATTTTCAGCGCCCAGCATCTCGGTAAAACTGTCTGCGCTGCATCCCCGTTACGAATATGCGCAGCATGATCGCGTCATGCGCCAACTCGTACCGAAGGTTCTTGAGCTGGCGGAGCAGGCAGCCGGACTCGGCGTTGGCATTACTATCGACGCCGAAGAGGCGGATCGGCTGGAGATCTCGCTGGACATTTTTCAGCGGGTCTATCGGAATAAATCGCTGGATGGCTTTGACGGTCTCGGGCTTGCCGTACAGGCGTATCAACGCAGGGCCGCCGATGTCATTCGGTATCTCCGGAAAATTTCCCGGGATGTGGGGCGTCGAATTCCGGTGCGCCTTGTTAAGGGAGCTTATTGGGATACAGAAATAAAGCTTGGGCAGGAGCGGGGTCTTCAGAGTTATCCGGTTTTTACGCGCAAGTGCCACACGGATGTTTCGTACCTGGCCTGCGCGCGCTTGATTCTGAGCGCCGGCGACAATTTATACGGACAATTCGCGACTCACAATGCACATACGCTTGCGAGTGTCATGCACTTCGCCGGCGCCCGGCGCGACTACGAATTTCAACGGCTGCATGGCATGGGCGAAGAGCTCTATGGCGAATTCGTGGACCCGGACAAGTTTCGAAAACCGTGCCGTGTCTACGCGCCGGTCGGCAGCCACGAAGACCTGTTGCCGTATCTCGTACGGCGCTTACTGGAGAATGGCGCCAATACGTCTTTCGTCAATCGAATTCTGGACAATAGTATTGATGTCAAGGATATTGTTGCAGATCCGATAGAAGTGACGCGGGCAAACAACGCGAGCCCGCATACTGCGATCCCGTCACCGGCAGACATCTTTTTGCCTGCACGCAGCAACTCTCGCGGATACAATATCGCCGACAGAGCGGCCAGCCACGATTTGCTGGAGGCCATGCAGGGCCATACCGGGCTACAGCGACATGCAGCGCCGGTCGTTGGCGGCAAGACGCTCAAAGGCCCGCTGGAACCTTCGGTCAATCCGGCCGATTTAAGCGAGGTGGTCGGTGTCTGCAGTCTTGCTGACCAGGCGGCTGTCGATCGTGCACTCCAATTGGCAACAGGAGCGCAGCCCGATTGGGATCGCATGCCCGCAGAAGAGCGCTCGGAGATTCTCGAGAAAGTGGCGGACCTGTTTGAGGAGCATGGCCCTGAGCTCATGGCCTTGTGCGTTGCCGAGGCGGGCAAAACCATTCCGGACGCCCTATCAGAGTTACGAGAAGCCGTTGATTTTATTAGGTATTACTCCGCTCAGGCTAAAATATCGTTCGGCGAGCCCGAGCTCCTGCCAGGTCCCACAGGGGAGCGAAACACACTCGGGATGCGCGGTCGTGGCGTTTTCCTTTGCATCAGCCCGTGGAATTTCCCGCTGGCGATTTTCACCGGGCAAATCACTGCTGCATTGGCGGCGGGCAACACGGTCCTCGCAAAGCCAGCGGAACAGACGCCCATTGTTGCGCACCGGGCCGTGGAACTGTTCCTCAAGGCCGGCGTTCCACCCGAGGTTCTGCACTTTCTGCCGGGAGATGGTGTGGAGATTGGCGGGTATGCAGCAGCTGACAAGCGGGTGGCAGGCGTCGCTTTCACCGGTTCGACAGAAACAGCGCGCCTGATCAACCAGACGCTGGCATCACGCGATGGCCCAATCGGTGTACTCATTGCCGAAACCGGCGGGCAGAATGCGATGTTTGTGGATAGCTCTGCGTTACCGGAGCAGGTAGTGCTCGACAGCGTGACTTCCGCTTTCAACAGCGCCGGCCAGCGCTGTTCGGCATTGCGTGTGTTGTGCCTGCAGTCGGATATTGCGCCACGGGTGATCGAATTACTGAGCGGTCACATGAACGAACTGATGATTGGAGACCCGGCGAACCTGAGCACCGATGTCGGGCCGGTGATCGACCGGGAGTCGCAAGCGATGCTGACGGAGTACATCAAAACGACTTCCAAGAAAGGAAAAATAATTCAGCAATGCAACTTGCCCGAGGCGACGGCAAAAGGAACGTTTGTTGCACCAACAGCAATCGAGATCGATAATGTTGGCCAGCTTGAACGGGAAATCTTCGGTCCGGTGTTGCATGTCGTTCGTTACAGTGGTGATAAGCTGGAGGAAATCATGGGCGCGGTGAACAACACGGGCTTTGGGCTCACGATGGGTCTGCATAGTCGTATCGACAGCAGGGCGCGAGCGTTCGTCAACTACTCCGCGGCAGGTAATATCTATATCAATCGAAACATGATCGGTGCAGTTGTCGGCGTGCAACCATTCGGTGGTCGCGGATTGTCAGGAACCGGTCCAAAAGCCGGTGGTCCGCAATACCTGTTGCGTTTCGGCACAGAAGTAACGGTCAGCAACAACCTGACTGCGGTTGGCGGCAACGCCAGCCTGCTTTCAATGGGGCCTGATTAATGTCGGGCATCTTGAGAAGAATGTAACGATGCCCACGATAAGTGTCTTTGATATTTTCAAAATCGGGGTTGGCCCTTCGAGCTCGCATACGGTCGGTCCGATGAAGGCCGCTCGACAGTTTATGCTCGGACTCGCAAATACGCCAGGTTCGGTAACTAACATTAAGGTCTCTTTGTACGGTTCGCTGGCATATACGGGTAAAGGTCATGGCACTGATTCAGCCGTCATTCTCGGGCTGATGGGTTGTCGGCCAGAGACACTCGATCCAGACGACGTCGAGGGCATGCTTCGCGCCGTTCATGAAAGTACTCGTATCACCCTGCCTGGCATCGGCGATATAGATTTTGCGCCGGATGAGGACCTCGTATTCGAGTACGGCGAGGAATTGCCGCGACACACCAATGGCATGCACTTTGCCGCTCTCGCTGCCGATGGAAGCACTTTACTGGCTGAAGACTATTACTCCCTCGGCGGCGGATTTGTCGCTCGTGGCAATGAGCCGGAAGCGTCGAACCAGGTGGGAGAGCCGCCATTTCCGTTCACGAGCGGTGCCGGGCTGCTTGACCTGGCAGAGAAAAACTCGATGACGATTGCCGAACTGGTTTTGCGAAATGAGCAGCAGTGGAGGTCCGGGGAAGAAGTTGCCGAAAGATTGATGGCTATCTGGTCAGCGATGCAGTCCTGTGTTGCCAGGGGTTTGCGTACTGAGGGTGTCCTGCCGGGCCCGCTGTCAGTAACCCGACGCGCGCCAAAACTGCTCAAGAAACTTAACGAACGCGTAACACAGGACGGCCTGGATGCGATGGACTGGATCAACATATTTGCAATCGCAGTCAACGAGGAAAATGCCGCGGGTGGTCGCGTCGTCACTTCGCCGACAAATGGCGCCGCCGGCATTATTCCGGCGGTCTTGCACTATTACGAAAAGTTTGTTGCTGATGCCAGTGACGAAGGAATCAGGCAGTTCCTGCTGGTGGCCGGCGCCATCGGCATACTTTACAAGATTAATGCTTCTATTTCCGGTGCGGAAATGGGCTGCCAGGGAGAAGTCGGCGTTGCCTGTTCGATGGCAGCGGCGGGACTGGTTGCTGCACTCGGCGGCAGCAATTCCCAGGTCGAAGACGCCGCAGAAATTGGCATGGAGCACAATCTCGGCCTTACCTGCGATCCGGTCGGCGGCCTTGTGCAAATACCCTGTATTGAACGCAACGCAATGGGTGCGGTGAAAGCGATCAACGCCGCACGACTCGCGATGCAGGGTGACGGTTCGCACAAGGTAACACTGGACCAGGTCATAAAGACGATGCGACAGACCGGCCTCGACATGGCCACCATCTACAAGGAGACCTCGAAAGGCGGTCTCGCAGTGAACGTCCCCGAATGTTGAGTTTGGCACCGGTCATTTTTCGCTTATTCGTGAGATGGTAATTGTGGGAAGGGTGCGTAGGAGCCCGCCCCGGCGGGCGACAAACATTGCAGGGCATGTTCATTGAACATGCCCTGCAATGTTTGCCAAGGATGAATCTACCACTACCGATCAAAGAAAATCGCCCGCTGGGGCGAGCTCCTACGTCTTATTCTTCGGATAATCGTATGTTGTCAGTTCGACATTTTTTTTGGTCTTTAGATTCCAGTCGTCCGTATCGATCATGACCGACACAACGCCGCAGGTTGGTATGTTGTGCGTCAGGCCTGGCACGAGGTAGTTTGCGAAATCCGTAAACCCCGGATTGTGCCCAACGATCATAATACTGTTGAAACCGACATCCTGCTCGCAGAGCAGGTCGATAACCCGCTGCACGCCCGCGAGATACAGGCGCTCATCGCGTTGCAGAAATTCGTTCGGGTATGAGATTTCCTGGGCAATCAGCTTTGCGGTTGTCCAGGCCCTGACAGCCGGGCTGCACACGATCAGGGAAGGGCGAATACCGGCCTGTTGAATGCGTGCGCCCATGACGGGTGCATCGCCCTCACCGCGTTTGTTCAGGGGCCTGTCATGATCCGACAGACTGGAATCTTTCCAACTGGATTTTGCGTGCCGCAGAATCGTAAGCGTTTTCATGTTTTTGTCAGGCACAACCTGATCTGAGTGACCGCACGTATGGATTTTACATCAAACCGGTCTGTAATCTTGCCTCGTCCGACATCATGCTTTGATTCCATGGCGGGTCGAAAACCAGCTCGACGTGCACGTCGGCTATCGTCGGGATGATTGCGATTTTTTCCTGGGCATCCTGCATGAGGATTTCGCCCATACCGCAACCGGGCGCTGTCAGTGTCATGTCCACGTTCACGGAGCGTTGCCCGTTTGGCATCGTCGTGATGTCACAGCGGTAGATCAGACCGAGATCGACGATGTTAATCGGAATCTCCGGGTCGTAGCAGGTCTTCAGTTGTTGCCAGATTACTGTCGCGATATCTTCATCTGTGGCATTTTCGGGCACTTCTGGCGGTTCAACCGGTTCCTTGCCCAGGGCATCGGCATCGGCACCGGCGATTTGAAAGAGGTTGCCTTCCACGTAAACAGTGAAGCTGCCACCCAGCTCCTGGGTGATAAAGCCACTGGTGCCTTCCCGCAGGGTGATGCGGTCTCCAGCAGGGATGATGACTGCGTTGACATCACGCGCCAATGAGAAGGGTTCATTTGTGTGTCCAAACATACGGGCAGCTACTCCGTCGATACCGTATCAGATTCGTTCCGGATTGCAGAATTCAGGGCGTGCCAGGCAAGTGTCGCGCACTTGACGCGTGACGGAAATTCCTTGACGCCTTCGAGGGCTATCAGCTTCCCCAGGTCTACCTTCGAAAACGGCTGTTCGCCGTCTTCCGATCTACCGGACAGTCTGGATATCACCGCCGAAAAAAAATTGAGTGCAGCCTCGGTTTTCAATCCGATGATCGTATCGGTCAGTAAAGATGCTGAAGCGACGGAAATTGCACATCCGGACCCTTCAAATTTTGCATCGCTGATCCGACCGTCGGCGTCGATCGAGAAATAGATCTTGAGCTTGTCACCGCACAGGGGATTGATACCCTCGGCCGAATGCGTGGCACCGTCCAGTTTGCCGAAGTGCCGCGGGCTCCTGGCATGATCAAGGATAAGTTCGCGATAGAGATCGCGCAGTTCATCCTGCGATTGCGATTGCGCGATCACTACCTGAATATCTCCTTCGCGGTCGTCAGTGCGGCAACAAGACGGTCGACATCATCCTGGTTGTTGTACAAAGCGAGTGACGCGCGTGCCGTTCCGGGCACGCCGTAAAAATCCATCACCGGCATTGCACAATGATGGCCGGTCCGAATAGCAACGCCCTGATGATCGAGAATCGTACCGAGATCGTGCGGGTGAATGTCATCGAGCAGAAATGACTGAACGCTGGCCTTGTCGGCGGCCGTGCCGATCAGCCGCAGGCCATCAACCTGGTCAAGTTGCCCGGTCATGTATTGCAGCAGCTCGTGCTCATGGTCCGAAATCGCATGCATGCCGATGGTTTGCATATAGCTCACTGCGGCGCCGAGCCCGATTGCGCCGGAAATATTTGGCGTGCCGGCTTCAAATTTATAGGGCAGGTCGTTGTACGTCGTGCCATCGAAACGAACCTCGAGAATCATATCGCCGCCGCCCTGATAAGGAGGCATGGCATCCAGAAGTGTTTCCCTGCCAAAAAGAATTCCAATGCCGGTTGGGCCGAACATCTTGTGACCGGAGAACGCATAAAAGTCGCAATCGAGTTCCTGCACATCCACGGATATGTGCGGCACCGCCTGTGCGCCGTCCACCAGCACTGGCACTTCTAGGCTGTGGGCTTTTTCGATGATTTCTCTGAGCGGCATTATGGTACCCAGTGCATTGGACACGTGGGCGATCGCGAGCATTTTCACGCTGCTTTCGAGTTGCCTGAACAGGTTGTCAATATCGACCTCGCCAGCCTCGTTTATCGGCGCTACCAGCAGTTCAGCGCCGGTCTGCTCGCAGACGAGCTGCCAGGGAACAATGTTCGAATGGTGCTCTAGATGTGTGATCAGGATCTTGTCGCCAGGCGCGAGCTTTGGCCTGCAAAAACTCTGTGCGACGAGGTTGATTGATTCCGTCGTGCCGCTCGTATAGACCACTTCGCTGCGGCTGCCGGCGTTAATGAATGTCTGCACAAGATCGCGCGCGCCTTCGTAGGCTTCAGTTGCGCGATGGCTCAATGTATGTACGCCGCGATGCACGTTCGCGTGATTGTGACGGTGGTAGTCCGCAACCTTCTCGATGACTGCCAGCGGCTGCTGAGCTGAGGCCGCACTATCCAGGTAGACCAGCGGGTGGTCGCTGATTGTCTGTGCGAGACAGGGAAAGTCCTGACGGAATTTTGCGACACCACTTTGTCGTGTCGCGAGTTCAGTTACTTTGTTGATCTGTTCACTCATCGTCATGCATCGTCAATCAGGGCATCGAGCTGCCTGTCCAGCGCAGCGACCAGGTACTCATGACACTCTTCAATCGCTAATTTGTTGAGAATCGCAGACGCGAACGCGCGGGTCAGGGCCTGCGTCGCCTCGTCTTTACCCAGGCCACGAGAGCGCAGATAAAAAAGCGCAGACTCGTCGAGCTGACCGACGGTTGCTCCGTGACTGCACTTGACGTCATCGGCATAGATCTCAAGCTCCGGCTTGGTGTCGATTTCCGCCTGGTCGGAAAGCAGCAGGTTGTGATTCGATTGGCTGGCATCCGTGCCATCCGCACCGGCATGCACAATTGCCTTGCCGTTGAACACGCAGCGGGCCCGGCCATTCAGGATGCCTCGATATTCCTCGGTGCTCTTTGCGGGCCCAACACGATGGTCAACCCGCGTGTGATTGTCCATGTGTTGTTGCCCGGCAGCCAGGTAGAGGCCGTGAATATTCACTGACGCACCGGTGCCGACGATATCCGCAACGATATCGTTGCGGGCAAGCTCGCCCCCAAAATCGAAGTTGTTGTAGTTGAGCACGGACTCACGCTCGAGCCGTGCGCTGAATCTGTTGACGCTCCAATGTTTTTTCTGGCGCTGCTGCAGCCGGACGAAATCGAGCCTGGCCCCGTCGGCAAGCACTACTTGCGTCACCGAATTTGCAAACTGCCTGTCGCCTCCAGCGGACAACGGACACTCAACGATCCTGAGCTGCGCGTTTTCACCGACCTCGATGAGTATGCGAACCTGTGTTACAGCGACAGAACCGTCGTCGATTATCAGAAGTCCGACGGGCTTGTCGAGCGCAGAGTCGTCTGCCACGGTGATTTGCAGGCCGTCCTGCAGCAGGGCTGCGTTGAACGCGGACATGGGATCGTCGACGGCTATCGACCCTTCAGCTACGCCCGCAGCCAGGCGCGAGATGGTGATGCCGTTATCAGTCAGTGAAGCGAATGTGCTGAGTGAATCGGGATCCACTATGCCGTTAACAATCGTGATCCAGTGTGCGTCTATTTGCTCGGGAATCTCAGTGCCTATGGCAACTGCTTGAGCCTCATTTTGAGCCGGTTTGTCCTGTAACCAGGCGTTGCTCAGCGCCGCAGCAGCGGACAGGTTGGTGTACTTCCAGTCTTCATGCTTCGTGGTTGGAAATCCGTTTACGGCGAATCTGGCCACAGCAGCTTCGCGGACCGCGGACAGTTCATCCGGCGGCAGTGCCGTCACGGCAGATTCCAGCAAATCCTGCTGTAAACTGATCGCGCTCATGCGCTGGCGGCCTGCCGAACCCACTCGTAACCTCTTTCCTCGAGCTGCAGCGCAAGTGACTTGTCGCCGGATCGAACAATCTTCCCCTGCGACAATACGTGCACAAAATCGGGTTCTACATAGTCCAGCATGCGCTGGTAGTGCGTAACCAGCACCATGGATCGTTCAGGGTGACGCAGCGCATTGATGCCATTCGCGACGGCTTTTAGTGCGTCGATATCAAGGCCGGAGTCGGTTTCATCCAGGATCGCAAGTCGCGGCTTCAGAACAGCCATCTGCAAAATCTCGTTGCGCTTTTTCTCGCCGCCGGAAAATCCTTCATTGACACCCCGCTTCAGAAAGCTCGGGTCCATGTCGAGCATGGCCATGGTCTCGCGCGCGATTTTCAGGAATTCGAACGCGTCAACTTCGCCAAGGCCTTCGTACTTGCGCTTCGCATTGACCGCGGCTTTGAGCAGGTAGGCGTTATTTACGCCTGGTATTTCGACCGGATATTGAAAACCAAGAAAAATACCCTCGCGAGCTCGCTCCTCCGGCTCGAGATCCAGCAGGTTTTTGCCGAAGAACTCGACGGTACCCTCGTACACTTCATAGTCCTCATGCCCGGCAATGACCAGGGCAAGTGTGCTCTTGCCGGATCCGTTGGGACCCATGATCGCGTGCACTTCGCCGGGCTTCACGCTTAAGGACAAGCCGGTGAGTATTTCCGTATCGCCGATACCGGCTTTCAAATTTTTGATTTCAAGCATATTCATGTGTTCGCGCCCTAACCAACCGCGCCTTCGAGGCTTACGTTCAGCAGAGCCTGTGCTTCTACTGCAAATTCCATCGGCAATTCCTTGAATACTTCCTTACAGAACCCGTTCACGATCATGTTGACCGCATCTTCTTCGGAAATGCCACGTTGCCTGCAGTAAAACAACTGGTCGGCAGAAATCTTCGACGTCGTTGCTTCGTGCTCGATCTTCGCTGACGAATTTCTCACCTCCATGTAGGGAAACGTGTGTGCGCCGCAATCTTTACCGATCAGCAATGAATCACATTGCGTGTGATTCCTGGCACCGCTGGCCTGTGGCATGACGCGAACCAGTCCGCGATAGACGTTTTGTCCGCGACCGACAGATATTCCTTTTGAAACAATTGTGCTGGTGGAATTTCGCCCGATATGAATCATCTTGGTACCGGTGTCGGCTTGCTGCATATTGTTTACAACTGCAACCGAATAGAACTCACCGACGGAGTTTTCGCCGCGCAAAATGCAACTCGGATACTTCCAGGTGATCGCGGAACCAGTTTCAACCTGGGTCCAGGAAATCTTCGATCTGTCGCCACGGCAGTCGCCGCGCTTGGTGACGAAATTGAAGATGCCGCCCTTGCCGTTCTCGTCGCCGGGATACCAATTCTGCACTGTTGAATACTTGATCTCGGCATCTTTCATCGCGACAAGCTCAACGACGGCTGCGTGCAACTGATTTTCGTCACGCATCGGCGCCGTGCAGCCTTCGAGATAACTTACATAACTGCCTTCATCGGCGATGATGAGCGTGCGCTCGAACTGTCCGGTGTTTGCAGCATTAATTCGGAAGTAGGTAGACAATTCCATCGGGCAACGCACGCCTTTCGGTATGTACACGAAAGAACCATCACTGAAAACAGCGGAGTTCAGTGTTGCGAAGAAATTATCGCGATAGGGCACGACAGATCCGAGATACTTCTTTATGAGCTCTGGATGATCCGTCACGGCCTCTGAAAACGGGCAGAAAATGACGCCCGCATCGCGCAGTTTGCCCTTGAATGTCGTTGCGACAGATACGCTGTCGAAAACCGCGTCGACGGCAACACCCGCGAGTTGGGCACGCTCATGCAACGGGATGCCGAGTTTCTCGTAGGTTTCCAGGAGCTTCGGATCGACTTCGTCGAGACTCTGCGGTTTATCCGCATCGGAAATCGGCGCGGAATAATATGAAATCTGCTGGTAGTCGATCGGTGAGTAATGAACGTGTGCCCAGTTGGGCTCCTGCATCGTCAGCCAGTGACGGTAGGCTTTCAGGCGCCATTTGAGCATGAACTCCGGTTCATTTTTCTTAGCCGAAATGGCGCGGACAATGTCTTCATCCAGCCCTGGCGGCAGGCTGTCTGCGGCAATATCCGTGACAAAGCCGTGCTCGTAGCGGCGATTAACCAGGGACTCAATGTTACTTGGATCGGTCGACATAGTCTTATCTCTTCGTCTGTTCCACGCTAATTGGCAGGCCAGCGAACTCGAAACGGGAAACCGGTCGGTTGTTGTGCAACAGGTCGAGCAGGCTGATCTCATCGAGGGTGCGTCGAATCACCACATTGATGCGTTGCCAGGCACTGCCCACGTTACACCAGGCCTCAAAATCGCAGTGACTGTCGCTGGAGCTGCATTCGGTGATCGAGACCGGTCCTTCGAGCGCGTCGATGACATCCGCCGCACTGATTTCCTGTGCGTCTCGAGCGAGTCGATAGCCGCCGTGTGAGCCACGAGTCGAGATGACGAGCCCTGATTTCGCTAGTGATTTCAATAACTTGCTGACTGTAGGAGGGGCGATACCGGTCGCAGTGGCAACCTCCGCTGCGCTGACCAGGCCTGCTTTGTCGCGTGCCAGGTGTGCCAGTACGACGGTGCCATAATCGGTTAGCCGGCTGATGCGTAACACGGACAGACTCCCAAGCTGATAAAAGAGGACCATTTTAGTCCTATTTAACTCGCAACGCCATATGCATTCCGTGAAATTGTGATCAACTGCAACGCCGAGGCCACGCATCAGCGTTTGCCGGTGACAGGCAATCCCTGAATTTTGCTATGCTACCCCGTCACAATAAATCCAGACGGCGCCAGCAAAGCGCTGCAAACAAGAAGATCCTGGAGAAAAAAACGTATGAATTTGAATGAGTTGGAGGTCGTCGCTGACTCCATGGTGGCGCACGGCAAGGGCATTCTTGCCGCTGATGAAAGCACTCCCACAATCGCCAAACGATTTGCCGCGATTGACACCGAATCCACGGAGCAAATCAGGCGCCGTTATCGTGAAATGCTGTTCACGACCCCGGGCGTTGCCGACTACATCGGTGGCGTGATCCTGTTCGATGAGACGATCCGCCAGAGCACGGCCGAGGGTGTGCCGTTTCCGAAATACCTGAGCGATCTCGGCATGATTGCCGGCATCAAAGTGGATAAAGGCGCCAAGGAGCTGGCTGGATTTCCCGGCGAGCAAGTCACCGAGGGACTCGACGGTCTACGCGACCGGCTCAACGAGTACCGCGAACTGGGCGCCAGGTTTGCGAAATGGCGAGCCGTCATCAATATCGGCCCGGGTATCCCGTCGGAATATTGCCTGAGTGCCAATGCGCATGCGCTGGCTCGTTATGCAGCCCTGTGCCAGGAAGCAGGCATCGTACCGATCGTCGAGCCGGAAGTGATCATGGATGGTGGCCATAGCATCGAACGCTGTGAAGAAGTCACAAATGCGGCGCTCGATGCTGTTTTCGCACAACTTGCTGCACATCGTGTGGCGCTAGAGGGAATCGTCCTGAAACCGAATATGGTGATATCAGGGACCGAAGCGAGTGATCGCGCCGGGCCACAGGAAGTTGCCAAGGCGACGTTGCGCAGTCTCAAAGCGCATGTACCGGCCGAGGTTGCCGGAATCGCATTTTTGTCCGGTGGCCAGACAGCGGAGGAAGCAACCGAACATCTCGGCCTGATGAATCAGATGGGCGACCTGCCCTGGGAGTTATCATTCTCGTACGGTCGTGCGCTGCAGGCACCGGCACTCGACGCCTGGCGCGGGGCGGAAACCAATTACGAAGCAGGTCAGCAAGCCCTGATCAAGCGTGCCAGGCTGAACAGCCTTGCACACCTCGGACAATACGAAGTCGCCATGGAGGTGGCGGCGTAAATAAAAAAGATGTGGGAGCGGCTTTAGCCGCGAATGGCACTTATCCCGGTTGTTCGTCGATAGAACGCAGCTCCCCAATTAAGAAGGCACCCACATGAACGATGCATCCGACCACCTGATTGAGATTCGAGACCTCGACTACACTCGCGGGCATCTGCGGATATTCAAGGGTCTGAATATCACGATTGCACGCGGCAAGATCACGGCAATCATGGGCCCAAGTGGCACCGGCAAGACAACGCTGCTGCGATTGATTACGCGTCAGCTGGTTCCTGATTGCGGCACGATTCTCATTGACGGGATTGACATCGCGAAACTCAGCCTGAAAGATCTGTACATACTCAGGCGTCGCTTCGGCATGCTGTTTCAAAACGGCGCACTCCTGACTGACATAAACGTCTTCGAGAACGTGGCGTTTCCGCTGCGCGAACATACGGATTTACCGAATCGTCTGATTCGGCACGTCGTGTTAACCAAATTGCATGCCGTCGGTCTGCGGGGCGCTGCCGACATGATGCCATCCCAACTGTCCGGCGGTATGGAACGCCGCGTGGCATTGGCCCGCGCCATGGTGATGGATCCGGACATTCTTATTTACGATGAACCGTTCGTCGGGCTCGATCCGATTTCGATGGGTGTGATCGTCCGCCTCGTCAGAAAAATGAATGATGCACTTGGTATCTCCAGCATCCTGGTGAGTCATGACGTTCAGGAGATCGCGACGGTTGCTGACTGTAGTTTCCTGATTTCGGACGGCAAGGTCGCGGCGTCCGGCAGTCCCGATGAATTGAGAAACACCAGTTCTGACCTGGTGCGGCAATTCATGCACGGCATGGCGGATGGGCCGGTCGCGTTTCATTATGCCGCACCGAACTACGCGGAACAGCTGCTTGGGCGGGATGCTGAGTAAACGGAATGTTTCGTGAAGCCTGGCTTACGTTTATCGATTTTATACGCACGTTTGGTGCGTTGCAGTTGTTTTTCCTGCGGCTTCTTGCCGCCACACCGTCCATATTCTTTCGCCGCTTCGGGCTTGTCGTTACCCAGGTGTACAACGCGGGCGCATTGTCGCTTGTCATCATCATGGTATGCGGGTTTTTCGTCGGCGCCGTACTCGGATTGCAGGGCTACTCCATTTTGTCCAAGTTCAACGCGGAGGATTCGATTGGTACTTTTGCTGCGTTTTCGCTTATTAAAGAGCTGGGCCCGGTCATCACGGCACTGTTGTTTTCCGGGCGTGCAGGTACTGCACTGGCGTCCGAAATCGGTCTGATGAAAGCGACTGACCAGTTGTCCGCGATGGAAATGATGGCGATAAATCCGCTGCACAGGATACTCGTACCGAGATTCATTGGCGGCGTCATATCAATGCCATTACTTGCCGCGATATTCAGCATTGTTGGACTGTTCGGTGCACATCTCGTTGGTGTCGGATTGTTGGGCGTCGATGCCGGCGCGTTCTGGCAGCAAATGGTGGCCACCCTGGAGCCGAGCGATGTTTATGAGGGCATCATAAAAAGTATTGTGTTTGGCGTGGTGGCGAGCCTGCTCGCGGTATGGGAGGGCTATAATGCTGTACCGACCGCGGAAGGCGTGGGCCGCGCTACCACGAGAACCGTGGTCATTTCGGCCATTGCAATATTGATTCTTGATTTCATGATCACGGCAATTTTCATTTGAGGTAGGCGATGCAACAGACTCGATCAGTAGAACTTGGCACAGGACTTTTCGTGTTGCTCGGTTTGTCAGCACTTTTCTTCCTGACGACGCAAACCACTGGCTCGGGTGATTTTTCGAGCTCGGATGCCTACGAGGTGACGGCGCGTTTCGATAACGTGGGGAGTCTGAAAAACAGGGCGCCGGTCGCTATGTCGGGCGTGACCATTGGCCGCGTGACATCGGTGAGGTTTGATCCGCAAGGCCTGGAGGCGGTGGTCACCTTCATGATCGATGCGCGATTCGATCAGATCCCGGACGATTCCGACGCGAGCATACTGACCTCGGGATTACTCGGCAGCCAGTACATCGGATTGCAGCCTGGTGGCTCTGAATTTTATCTCGAAGCCGGCAGCGAGATTCAGTTCACGCAGTCTGCAATCATAATCGAGAATCTGATCAGCAAATACCTGTTTAGCCAGGGCTCTGATTCCGGGTCAAAGTAATGAATTTCGGAGATACGGCGATGAAGAGAATAATCCTGGCATTGATCATCGGATTCGTATCCCCTGGTGTCATGGCGCAGTCGCCAAATGACGTTGTGCAGGGGGCGGCCGACGAGCTGGCAGCCGCGCTCGATGGCCGCAAAGACGAACTTGCCGAGGACCGGGACGCACTATTTGTACTGATTGATCAGATCATGTCGCCCCGGTTCGATCGGCGTTACGCGGCGCAACTTGTGTTGGGAAAACACTGGCGCAATGCGAGCGATGACGAGCGCAGCGATTTCATAGAAGCGTTTTATGAATCCTTATTGCGCAAATACGGTGACGGCGTTTTGCAGTTCGATCAGAGCAGCTTTGAGGTTCTGCCATTTCGAGGCGATGAAAGTAAACCAAGAACCACCGTCAAAACAATAATACGACTGGATAATGGCACCAAGGTGCCCGTCAATTACGGCTTGGTAAAACGGGATTCCGGCTGGATGATGTTCGATGTCACGATCGAGGGCATTTCATACATCCGAAATTTCCGCACGGAACTCAATGCAGAGATCCAGGCAAAAGGGTTGCGCTCGGTGATCGACCGACTAAATGGCGAGCAAACAGGAGTGTCCGCATCTCAATGAGCAAATTCAAGCTGGAGGATCGTGGTGGTGGAAAATTCGCGCTAAGTGGGCGGATGGCATTCGACACGGCAGCACAGATTCTTTACGACAGTGAAGAAATGTTTGAAGAGCACACACGAATTGAAATAGATCTGTCCGCAGTAACGGACACTGATTCTGCCGGCCTTGCTTTGCTGCTGGAGTGGATTACCTGGGCGAATCATACAGTTCGGGAAATACGCTTCATTGAAACGCCGGTCAAGATTGACGCCATCGCCAAAACCACCGAGGTGGATCATCTGCTTGTGCGCGGCGAGCGCTGGGCGGGGTTTATCGAGGCACCGGCAGAATAAAATCATTCTTCCTCTTCGAGAAATTCGTCGTAGAAGTCCTCATCCTCGGGTGGGTCACCATCATAAATCCGGAACCGGCGGTTCTGCAGGTACGACTCCCGAATCGCGAGATAACGATCGTACGAGTCTTCGATCAATTTTTCCGCCGTAAATAATTGCATCCGAAGATCAATTGTCCTGATTCCGTAAATGACCCACTTTTCCGTACTGTCATCGAGATAAAACGTCGGATCTGCCGCGAAGTTCAATGGTATGGCGAAAGCGCTGCTCATCGTACGAGGACCTAGTACAGGTACCACAACATACGGGCCATCCGGGATACCCCAGACGGCAAACGTCTGTCCGAACGACTCGGGGCTGGATTCGATCCCGCTGTACGTCGCAACATCAATAAGGCCGGCGATACCGATAGTACTGTTGATCAGAAATCGCCCGAATTCTTTTCCGCCGCGACCGGGTTTACCCTGCAGAAAATTGTTAATGATGAACAGTGGACTAAGGAGATTCATCGAGAAATTGTGTACACCCTTTTCCACGAATCCAGGCATGATCGCTTGATAGCCTTTCGCAAGGGGTTTGAAGGTAACCTTGTCGAAACCCTCGTTGAAGTTACTGATACGGCGATTCAGGGGTTCCCAGGGGTCATATTCCGCCCGTTGATCCTTCGGCGCTGCCGGGATATTTCCAGCACAGGCCGATAGCGCAGTAATTGCAACAATAAAAAAG
>Ga0209987_10000045_pt1 | contig 49166 bp, 45 predicted proteins | sample N074metaG_FD_182134 | JGI IMG/M metagenome (GOLD analysis project Ga0209987, IMG submission 182134) | Deep subsurface microbial communities from Kermadec Trench to uncover new lineages of life (NeLLi) - N074 metaG (SPAdes) (version 2) | ecosystem: Environmental > Aquatic > Marine > Ocean trench...
TAGACAGGGCCAGCGCCCAATGCCTCACAGGAGGGGTCAGGCCGGCCATGAGCACTGCCGACAACAGGAAAAAACTGGAAAAACCGGTTAAATAAACGGTGACCTTCCACAATCCGTCAAGAATACTGCTGCTCAAAATTAATGTAAATCCATGGAAGGTCCCACCCACAAAGGAGGCCAGTGCCGTAGAAAAGAAAGCCCCCGCCCACAGTTTCAGTACGGTCTGTCTCTGGAAGGCAGCCAGCGCGTAAAGTTTCCATCCCAGCCACAGACACAGAGCACCCAGCGCATAGTCAGTCAACAACGTTGTAGGTTCGGTGAGGCTCATCGGTTTCGTGCTGAACAGTAACCTAGATGGACGTCCGCACGAAAGGATAAAAAAGGACTGAGGACTGAGACTGACAACTGACGAGTTGATGCATAGGTTCTTGTTGCGAAGCGGGGTGGGGGAGTTCGGTGCCAGCCCCAAGAATTCTCCTTTGAATTCAGGGGTTTCCGCCAGAATTCCGGGCCTGTCCCCAGAAACGCCCCGCGAAGCGCACTCTCCGACTGCACCACAGCACGACAGCACGACGTGACGAAGTCACGAATGCGCGCATTTACAAACAACCAAAACGGTAAAAGCATCAAAAGGACGATGGCGAAAAGTCGCTCTCTCCCAGCTCCCCGAATGAGATATCCCTGCAAGTGTTTTTCTGAAAAGGAATTACTTGGGAACTGTCACAATCCCTAAACAAGTTTTAGAGAAACGGAGTCTCAAAAGCCGGTGAAAAGATACTTTGACCGGAGAAATTGGGCTACGGAACGATTTCACCGGCACTTTCTTAAAAAATTTATTGAAGTGGATTTGACCCCATGCTAGGGTAGTGACTTCCGGACACACTCTCACTAAGGAAGGGCCGAAAGGGTTTTCCACATCTGTTGAATTACTGTGGAAATCTGCTGGGAATCCAACCGGATCCTGCCGATTTCGCGGGGTCGAGTTGTGGAATAATTTCTGCTCCTGAACTCGAAGGAACACCATGGACTTGTGGACCGATATCCTCTCCCAAATCGAGAAAAGGGTCTCTTTTCAGAACTTTAACATCTGGTTCAAGCCGACTGTCCTTCAAAGGCAGGACCAGGATAAAAAGACCCTTTTTGTCCGTGTTCCCAATACCCACGTTAAATATTGGCTGGCCGAAAACTACTCGGAAGTCATCCAGGCCGCTTTGTCTGAGCTGAAACTGAATGATTTTCGGGTCTCTTTCGTTTCCGAAGACGATTCAGAGGAGCAGGCCGTGAATGAACAACAGTGGGCAGCATCCCTGAAGGATCCCTGTCCCGATGCCGCTCTTTGCCGCCTGAATGGTAAATATACTTTCGATAGGTTTGTGGTGGGCTTCTGCAATCAATTTGCTCACGCTGCAGGCGTAGCCGTTGCGGAACAACCTGCCAAAGCCTATAACCCCTTCTTTATCTATGGGGGAGTCGGGTTGGGGAAGACCCACCTGATGCATGCCATCGGGCACTTCATCAAGGCTAAAGCTCCGCAGACGCGGCTCATGTATATGTCCTCTGAGCACTTCATGAACGAGCTGATCAACGCCATCCGCTATGACAAAACCATCCAATTCAGAGACAAATATCGCAATATCGATGTGCTTTTGATGGACGACGTCCAATTCCTGGCGGGCAAGGAACGAACCCAGGAGGAGTTCTTTCACACCTTCAACGCTTTATATGACGCCCAGAAGCAGATCGTCATGACCAGCGATTGTCCCCCCAGAGAGATCCCCACTTTGGAGGAACGGCTTCACAGTCGTTTCGAATGGGGCTTAATCGCGGACATGCAACCCCCGGATGTAGAGACAAAAATCGCCATCCTGCGCAAGAAAGCGGAATTCGAAAATGTGAGCTTGCCGGATGACGTGGCCTACTTCATCGCCACCAACGTGAAGTCCAATGTTCGAGAGCTGGAGGGCTCACTGGTGAGGCTGGGCGCCTACAGTCGATTGACCGGAGAAAGGATCACTCTTCCCCTGGCCCAGGAGGTTCTCAAAAACCTCACCGAAAACAATACTCGCGTGATCTCCATCGAGGGTATCCAGAAGGTAGTGGCCGACCACTATTCCTTGAAAGTCGCTGAGCTCAAGGCGAAAAATAATTCGCGGCGGGTGGCTGAGCCCCGGCAGATGGCCATGTTTTTGTGCCGGGAACTGACCGACAGCTCACTGCCTGAAATCGGAAGAGAGTTCGGGGGAAAACACCACACAACGGTTCTGCACTCGATCCGTAAAATTGCAGGTTTGCGCAAGAGTGATCCCAAGCAGAACAACATTATCAACAAGCTCATTAGCTCGGTTCGATAAACTTTTAGCCCGGACTATGCATAAATTCTCTACTGCAGCAACGAGAACCTATACATCATCCGGGCTAGAAGAAAGAGCGAAAAAGAGAACCGGCCGCACGAAGACAGGCACCCATGCACGAAAACTCCCCAATCGGGTCTCAAGAAGCAACCGAGAAACAAACCACTGAACCCTTAACGTTGAGACAGCGCATTGCTGAATTGGGGGTTCGTTTGGTGGAACTGGCGAAAGCCAATGAGTCCCTGAAGCGCGAACTCATCCAGCACAAGCAGGTCGAGGAGAAACTGGCCCGCCACGCCTACTATGACAACCTCACAGATCTACCCAATCGCAGACTGTTCCGAAGTCATTTGAAACAAGCGCTAACACTGGCACGCCGCAACCAGCGGAGACTTGCCGTGCTGTTCGTTGACCTGGATCATTTCAAGACCATCAATGATAGCTGGGGACATGCGGTGGGAGACCGCTTGCTGCAGGGCGCGGCAAAATGGCTCAAGAGTTGTCTGCGCGCCAGCGACGTGGTGGCACGACTGGGTGGGGATGAATTCATCATCTTGCTCCCGGAAATTGCTCAGGCGGAAGATGCCAACATGGTGGCCAAAAAAATTCTCAGCGCCCTCAGGAAACCTTTTCGGATTGAGGGACGCGAGATCTTCACCTCTGCCAGTATCGGCATCAGTCTCTACCCCGACGATGGCGATGATGCAGAGATCCTCATGAAGAATGCCGATCAAGCCATGTACTGCGTCAAGCAAGATGGCAGGAACAATCACCGCCTCTTTTCTCGAGCATGAGTTCCCTGGCGTCTCCCCCATGAAAGAAGAGGACCACGACGAGAGAATTGGCATATTCCCAAGTTGGAATGTGTTGTATCTAGCCGTCGTCGTCTACACCATAGTCCTCATCTTGCTCCTCTATTTTCTAACCATCGCTCTTGATTACAGCGTTTCATGACCTCCCTGGACTGGTTTGTTTTCATCCTCTATTTCGGTGCCGTGGTAGCCTTCGCCCTCTTTCACAGTCGCAAGAACGTGGGCATGGAGGGTTACTATCTGGCCAACCGTCGCCTTCCCTGGGGCGCCGTCGGGCTCTCCGTCATGGCCACCCAGGCCAGCGCCATCACCTTCATCGGAACCACCGGGCAAGCCTATGACAATGGAATGGAATTCATCCAGGTTTACCTGCCCCAACCTCTGGTAATGGTGGTGCTGTGTTTTTTGTTTGTTCCCTTCTTCTATCGCGCCAAGGTCTACACCGCTTACCAATATCTGGAAAATCGCTTTGATGCCAAGACACGCTCCTTAACCAGTTTCCTGTTTCTGCTCTCCCGGGGGATGGCTGCCGGGATCGTGTTGTATGCGCCAGCTGTGGTGCTCTCGGTCATCCTGGGCTGGGACGAAACGATCACCATTTTGATCATGGGAGCGGTGACCATCCTTTACACAATGGTGGGAGGAATCACGGCAGTCATCTGGACCGATGTACTGCAGATGTTGATGATGTTTGCAGGAATTGGGATTGCCCTGTTTATCCTCTTCGGCGAGTTGCCTCCCGAAGTAGGGGTGGGAGATGTCATCTACATTGGAGGCATCCAGGAAATGTGGAAGAGCATCGACCTGTCCTGGGATCCGACCAACCCGTACACTCTCTGGTCCGGTCTTATTGGCGGTTTTTTCCTGGCCCTGGCCTACTTCGGATGCGATCAGAGTCAAGTCCAACGCTATCTGACCGCCAAGTCTCTCAAGCAGAGCCGACTCGCTTTAATCTTCAACGCCTTTCTCAAGGTTCCGATGCAGTTCTGCATCCTGGCCATCGGCGTTTTACTCTTTGTTTTCTACCATTTTGAGCAACCACCTCTGATCTTCAATCCGGCCGAGGCCGCCCTGGTAGAGAACAGCCAGCATGGGGATCAATTCACTCGCCTGAGGAGCGAACACCAGGCTGCACACACCTTGCGAAAGGAAGCCACTTTAGGCCTCCTCAGGGCCCGAAGCAGTGGGGAGGAGCTGGGTGCCTGGCGCAACCAAATCCAGCAATATGACCAGCAGCTTGCCCTTTTGCGAAAGGAATCCAAGGAGCTGGTGAAGGAGGTCCGAGGATCGGCCTCAAACGATGTCAATTATGTCTTTCCCTCCTATTTGGTCAAGTACGTACCGGCGGGTGTGTTGGGACTGATGATCGCTGTCATCTTCGCCGCAGCCATGTCTTCTCTGGATTCTGAACTCACGGCCCTATCGAGCGCAACGGTTGTGGATTTTTACCAGCGATACTGGCGAAAAGACGCTTCAGAGAGCCATTACCTCACCGTTTCCCGGCTGACCACTCTGTTTTGGGGAGTCTGTGCCAGCGGGATGGCTCTGTACGCAGGACAACTGGGCTCCTTGATTGAGGCCGTAAACCGCGTAGGATCTTACTTTTACGGATCCCTGCTGGGTGTCTTTCTGCTGGCCTTTCTGGTGAAGCGGGCCAACGGAACGGGAGCATTCCTGGGACTGTTGGGCGGCATGTCTTCGGTATTTCTGGTCAGCGCCTACACCGACATCGCGTGGCTTTACTATAACGTGGTGGGAGCTGTGGTGGTGGTGGTGGTGGGAACGGTTGTAAGTATCCCGCGAACGACGCGAACTTGAGTTCCGAATCTTGTATTTGTTTTGAATTTCGGATTTGGTATTTGGAATTTGTTTGGGATTTGGAATTTGAGATTTTGAATTTCCGCTGACGATTGTCAGCGGTCTGTGGTCTGTGGTCTGTGGTTATGCTTTCAGTTGGAATCATCGGACTGCCTAATGTGGGTAAATCCACATTGTTCAATGTGTTGACTTCGGGTCAAGCCAATGTCTCGAATTATCCCTTCACCACCATTGACAGCAATACGGGCATGGTTCCGGTGCCCGACCAGCGACTGGAGAAACTCAACGAACTCCTGAGCCCTGAAGAGTGCACTCCCTGCTTGATCCAGTTCATTGACATTGCGGGACTGGTGAAAGGAGCCAGCAAAGGCGAAGGACTGGGAAACCAGTTTTTAGGGAATATCCGTGAGGTGGATGCCTTGGCTCACGTGGTGCGCTGCTTCCAGGAACCCGATGTCGTTCACGTTCTTGAAAACGTGGATCCTGTGCGCGACCTGGAAATCATTGAAACCGAGTTGCTTCTGGCTGACCTGGAAGTCCTGAATCGGGCTATTGAAAAGCGCCAACGTATCTGGCAGACCACCCCCCGAGAGCACGCCCAGGAAAAGAAGCGGTGGCTGCTTTATCGGGAAAAACTGGAAGAAGGAATACCGCTGTGCTCAATCGATCTGACCCGAGAAGATCAAAGCGAATTGAAGGGATTGGGCATTTTAACCGGGAAACCGGTTCTCTATGTGGCCAACCTGTCTGAGAGTGAATACCAGGAGAGCAGTCCACCCTGCCTCCAGAAGCTGAAAGAGAGCCCGATAATACGAAGCTCCTCTTCCGCTGCGGAGGCGGTAACCGTATCGGCACAATTGGAATGGGAAGTCCAGCAACTGGAGGTGGAGGAGCGGGCGGAGTTCATGAAGGAACTGAATATGACGGAAACAGGTCTCGAGCAACTGGTCAGGAAAGCCTTCAGGCTGCTGGGACTGATCACCTTCTATACCATCGCCAATGAAAAACTCCGGGCCTGGGAGGTGGAGAGGGACACTCGAGCGCCCCAGGCTGCGGGAAAAGTCCACTCAGACATGGAGCAGGGCTTTATCCGAGCTCATGTGGCTTCATTTGAGGACCTCTGTCAACACGGCAGTTTTCAGCAATTGAATCGCCTGGGTCGGGTACGAACCGAAGGAAAGGATTACCCTGTCCAAGACGGCGACGTCATCAAATTCTTCTTCAATCCTTAGCCGGGATTGTTCATAATTTCTATTTTAGAGTAGGTTTACGAAGGCACGAAAGCACGAAGATTCGGATTCGGCACCTGAGGTGCCTCCCACGCACGAAAGCACGAATTAATGCACGAACCAAAGCGAGTCAGCACAACCTCTGATCCCATCCTGCCGGAAGCAGCTGCAGAACAAGGTGCACTCCCTTTTCTGTCAGGAACATTTCGGGCTTTTCGCTATCACGATTTTCGTCTGCTCTGGTTTGGGGCCTTTACTTCCACCACCGGAACCTGGATGCAGCAGGTGGCTGAGGCCTGGGTCGTCCTCAGTCTAACCGGTTCCGCCTTCTACCTTGGGTTAACTGCATTTCTGGGACAGCTCCCCATCATTCTCTTCTCTCTGCTGGGAGGAGTCATTGCCGACAGAATCGACCGGCGCAAATTGCTTCTGGGCTCCCAGTTCGTACAGATGAGTACCGCCTTTATCCTGACTCTGCTGATCTACTTCGAGTGGATTCAGATCTGGCATTTTCTGGTGCTGGTTTTCGTGGTGGGTACCGCACAAGCATTTGGGGGGCCCGCTTACCACTCGCTGGTGCCCACCCTGGTCAAAAAGGAGGACGTGCCCAATGCCATCGCTCTGAACTCCATTCAGTTCAACCTGGCGCGAGTCTTCGGACCGCTGCTGGCAGTAGCCGCCCTAGCCATGGTGGGTCCCGTCTTGTGTTTTGGGCTGAACGGACTCTCTTTCGTGGCAGTGATTATCAGCATCAGTCTGATACGAACCACTTTCAAGCCCCAGAAAACGGATGAATCCGTTCTGAAAGGAATGAAGGCCGGGCTGAACTTTGTCAAGAGCCGAGAAACCCTCTGGCAGTTGTGTCTGTTGGGCTTCATCACCACCTTTTGCGGGATTCCCATGGGCACACTGCTGCCCATTTATGCCAAGGACATCTTTCAGACGGGTTCCACGGGCCTTTCCACCATGATGACCGTCTCGGGGCTCGGCTCTGTCCTGGGAGCCCTCTTCTATGCCAGCCTGAAGAATTTCAAGGGCCGCGGCCGGTTGACCCTCTACCTCCAGCTGGGATTGGCTTCCATGATTGCCACTTTTTCGCTGTCCAGAACCCTGTGGCTCAGCTATGTGGCCCTCTTCCTGGCCGGCCTCTGCCTGTTGATGCTGTTTACTTCCATCACTTCACTGGTCCAACTCACCCTCACCGAAGAAATGCGCGGCCGCGTGACCAGCATTTATATGCTCGCCCTTCGAGGGGGCATGCCTCTGGGCAGCCTGTCGGCCGGTGCCCTGGCTTCCCAGTTTTCACCTTCTACCGCTCTGCTCCTGTTGAGTGCCCTATTGGGTCTCAGCGCACTGGGCTTTCTGGTCTCAGAAAGCCCGGTCAAGAGGCTTTGATCGCTCAAGCCCGATTTGATAGAGTGAGTGCCAGATTTCAGCCCCCGCTAAGGAGGAATCATGTCGGAAAAAGTTTTGATTTTTGACACGACCTTGAGAGACGGCGAACAGTCCCCCGGATGTTCCATGAACCTGCAGGAAAAGCTCAAGATGGCGCACCAACTGGAGCGCCTGAACGTGGATGTTATCGAAGCTGGTTTCCCCATTGCCTCCGATGGAGATTGTGAAGCCGTTCAGGCAATCGCAGCCGAGATTCGCCAGCCCATCATCACGGCTTTGGCCAGAACCAACCGGCAGGACATTGAACGGGCCTGGGAGGCCATCAAAGGTGCCGCCCACCCACGCATTCATACTTTTATCGCCACTTCCGATATTCACTTGGAATTCAAGCTTCGCAAGTCGCGGTCCGAGGTTCTCGAGCAGGCCATCGAGGCGGTCAAAATCGCTCGGGATCTGTGCTCGGATGTGGAGTTTTCTGCCGAAGATGCCACCCGAAGCGACATCGATTATCTAGCGGAGGTCTTCGAAGCAGCCATCGAAAACGGGGCCACAACCATCAATATCCCCGACACTGTCGGCTATGCTATTCCCCAGGAATATGGACCCTTTGTCAAAGAGCTGATTGCCAAAATTTCCAATCGGGACAAGGCCCGCTTTAGCTGCCACTGCCACGACGACCTGGGATTGGCTGTTGCCAACTCTCTGGCGGGTGTCGAAAACGGATGCCGGCAGGTTGAATGTACCATCAACGGAATCGGTGAGCGTGCCGGCAATGCCTCCCTTGAAGAGATTGTTATGGCATTGCGGACGCGAAAGGATCTGCTCCCCTACCATACGGATATCGTCACCGAGGAGATTTACCGTTCCAGCCGGCTGGTATCCAACCTTACCGGAGCCTTCGTTCAAGCCAACAAGGCAGTGGTGGGAAAAAATGCCTTTGCTCACGAAGCAGGGATCCATCAGGACGGAATGCTGAAACATGCTCGCACCTATGAAATCATGACTCCCCAATCCGTGGGAATCATCAGCAGCACGCTGGTGATGGGAAAGCACAGTGGGCGGCACGCCCTGAGTAAGAAATACGAAGAGTTGGGGTACCAACTGAATAAGGAAGAACTGGAGCGAGCTTATTTCTTCTTTACCAAGCTGGCTGACCAGAAGAAAGAGATTTACGACGAGGACCTCATCACCATCGTTCAGGATGGCATCAAAACCATCCCCGATACTTACAAGATCAGCCACGTCCACGCGGCAGGTGGAAACCAGGGACTTTCCTCTGCTGTGGTGAGGCTGACCAAGAATGATGAGACCTATGTAGCATCCGCCCACGGAGACGGACCGGTGGATGCCCTCTACAAAGCCGTTGACCAGATCACCGGCCTGCGGGGACGGCTCCTGGACTACAGCGTCAACTCGGTGAGCCGGGGCAAAGATGCGCTGGGAGAGGTTTTTGTCCACGTTTCCTTCAACGATCGAAATTACACTGCAAAAGCGGCCAGCGTCGACATCATCGACGCCAGTGCGCGTGCCTATGTCAATGCGGTCAATAAAGCGCTTTACGAAAAGAAGCAGGAGGCAACAGGACAGCAACCGGAGTCGGTGTCAACAGAGCCGCAAAAGATCCCCCACAAGGCTACAGGTTCCTAGAAGTGTCCAAAGAGCCTAAAACCTTATTGGACAAAATCTGGGACCGGCATGTGGTTCACCAGGAACCGGGGCAGCCAGCGATCCTTTACATCGATTGTCATCTGGTGCATGAGGTCACTTCGCCTCAGGCCTTTGAAGGTTTGCGGCTGGCAGGTCGAAAGGTCCGCCGGCCCAACCTGACCTATGCGACCACGGACCACAATGTCCCCACCTGGGATCGTTCTCTGCCCATCACAGACGCCATCTCCAAGCTTCAAATCGATACCTTGGGAAAAAACTGTGAAGAGTTCGAAATTCAGTTGTTCGGATTGGACAGTCCTGACCAGGGGATTGTTCATGTGATTGGACCGGAGTTGGGGATTACTCAACCCGGGAAGACCCTCGTTTGCGGTGACAGTCACACTTCGACCCACGGGGCCTTCGGTACGTTGGCTTTTGGGGTCGGGACCAGTGAGGTTGAGCACGTATTGGCCACCCAGTGCCTGCTTCAATCCAAGCCCAGGAGTCTTAAGATTCAGGTGCAGGGCCAGTTGCCGAACGGGGTGACTGCCAAGGATGTCATCCTTTACATCATTCGAACCATTGGGATCGATGGTGGCACGGGTTGTGTGATCGAGTATACGGGGGACACCATTGGTCGATTTACCATGGAAGAGCGGATGACGGTGTGCAACATGTCCATCGAGGCGGGCGCACGAGCTGGAATGATCGCACCCGATGAAACGACCTATGCCTATGTGGAGGGACGCTCTTATGCCCCTCAAGGAAAGGAATTTCAGGATGCGGTTGACTATTGGAAGACACTTCCCAGTGACCCGGATGCCTCCTTTGATCGAACGGTCGAAGTGGAGGTTTCTTCCCTAGCTCCCCAGGTCAGCTGGGGAACCAATCCCGGAATGGTGACCGACGTGACGGGCACCGTACCCGATCCCGAATCCTTTGCCGACGAAACCAGCCGCCGAGCAGCCCGCAGCGCCCTGGAGTACATGGGGCTGCAACCTGGTCTCCCCATTACAGAAATCAAGCTGGACCGAGTTTTTATCGGCTCCTGTACCAACGCACGGATCGAAGACCTGAGGGCAGCGGCCCGGATGATCCAGGGACGCAAAGTCTCCTCCTCCCTTCAGGCCATGGTGGTACCCGGTTCGCAGCAGGTCAAGCGTCAGGCTGAAAAAGAGGGTCTGGATCGCATTTTCACGGAAGCGGGATTTGACTGGAGAGAGTCAGGATGCAGCATGTGCCTGGGAATGAATCCCGATATTCTCAGCCCGGGTCAACACTGTGCCTCTACCTCCAACCGCAACTTTGAGGGCAGGCAGGGGCGGGGAGGACGCACCCATCTGGTGAGCCCGGCCATGGCTGCGGTCGCGGCTATCGAAGGGCATTTTACAGATATTCGCCAATGGTCCGACAACTAAACTCATGGAGCCATTCGTTAAAATCAAAGGACTGGTCGCCACCCTGGATCGCGTTAATGTGGATACCGATCAGATCATCCCCAAGCAGTTCCTGAAGCGAATCGAGAAAACGGGTTACGGCCAGTTTCTCTTCTTCGATTGGAGATTGAACGAAGATGGCTCTCCCAATCCTGATTTCGAATTGAATGCGCCTCAATTCAAGGGAGCATCGATTCTTCTTACCCGTGACAATTTCGGGTGTGGATCTTCTCGCGAGCACGCTCCCTGGGCGCTGTTAGATTACGGCTTCCATTCCATTCTTGCACCTTCCTTCGCCGACATTTTCTACAACAATTGTTTCAAGAACGGTATGCTCCCGGTGCAGCTTCCCCAAGATCAAATTTCTGATCTCTTTGAGTGGGTCGGAGCAAATCCAGGTGCCCAGCTCACCGTTGATCTGGAGTCACAGACTCTTTCCGGGGACTCACTGGAGTACCCCTTTGAAGTGGATCCCTTTCGCCGGGACTGTCTGCTGAAGGGCCTGAATGACATCGACTTGACCCTCCAGTACGAAGAGCAGATTCGGGAGTACGAAAGTAAGAATGGGTAGACTGTCCCCTTTCTTAAGCACTTTCATTCAGCCCGGATTGTGGATCATCCGGGCCAGGGAGGTAGAATCCATGAACCACTCTATTTTGCCTGCTTTTCGCATTTTCTTCTCCCTGGCACTGGCTGCCCTGTGGCTGCCCGGCTGCTCAGCTGCTGAGAGGGAAGAGGTGCAGGAAGAGCAGTCGACCAGGCCTTCCGCGGAGTACTTCTTGACCAGCGAGAACACCCACAACCGTTGGAGCAGAACCATTCCTCCCGTGCTTAGAGTTCCTTCAGGCGCGGTGATCGAGGTACAGACAAAGGAGGCCTCCGACCAACAGATCACGCCAACATCAACGATTGAGGATCTGGCCAATATGGACAGTTCTCTGGTTCACCCCCTGACCGGACCGGTCTATGTCGAGGGTGCGGAACCGGGAGATACTCTGGCCGTTACCTTAATTGAACTGGAAGTGCTGGGCTGGGGCTGGACGGCTGCCAGACCAGGAAGGGGTTTTCTCCCTGATGTACCCGGTGAGCCCTTGCTGAAGATCTTCCAGATTGACAAGGAAACGGCACGAGCTCGCTTTTCCGACAACATCTCGATTCCCATCAAGCCGTTTCCGGGGGTCATGGGTGTGGCTCCGGACACCGATGAGATGCTCAGAACCCGCCCCCCGCGGGAAAATGGCGGGAATATGGACAACAAGTATATGACGGAAGGGACCATCATCTATTTCCCGGTCCTGGTGGAAGGGGCACTTTTTTCCATCGGCGATACTCACGCGGCCCAGGGAGACGGTGAAGTCTCCGGTACAGGCATCGAGGCACCCATGCGGATCGTCTATCAAGTGGATGTCATCAAGGGGGGACGAAAGATTTCCGAACCCCAGTACGAGACCGATGAATATTATGCGGTCACGGGATTTGCACCCACCATCGATGAGGCTGCCCGCAAAGCCACCCAATTCATGGTGGACTATCTGGTTGCCGAACACCATTTGACGCCGATGGAGGCCTATAGTCTCTGCTCGCTGGCCGGGGATCTGAAAATCTCGGAAGTCGTCGACCTCCCCAACGTCCTGGTGAGCATGCACATGCCCAAGAACCTGTTCCATCAGTAGATGCACCCCTGGAACCTCACTCCCAAGGAGGCCATTCAACTCCAGAAACAGCTGAAGGATCGGGTCAAGACTCATCTCACGCTGAGACACCCTCAGCGCATCGCCGGGGTGGATGTCGCTTACCTCCCTGAAAAAGAGCAATCGGTGGCCACGGTGGTTGTGGTCTCCTGTGCCGACTTTGCAACCGTTGAGTCAGCGGTTGCAAAGATGAAGACCCCGTTCCCCTATATTCCCGGGTTACTCAGCTTTCGAGAGATCCCCCCCATTTTAAAGGCTCTCGAGCAGCTTTCTGACCTTCCGGATCTGATCCTGGTGGATGGACACGGGCAAGCCCATCCCCGCCGTTTTGGCATCGCCGCTCATCTGGGACTGTGGCTCAAGCATCCCACCATTGGTATCGGGAAATCGCGTCTTTGCGGGGAGTTCAGGCAACCCGGCGACACAAAGGGCTCTTCCACAGATTTGATCCACAAGGGGGAAGTCATTGGAAAGGTACTGCGCACACGGACGGGAGTCCAACCCGTTTTCGTTTCCGTGGGGTATGGTCTGCCCCTTAAGGAGTGCGTACACTGGACTCTTGCCATGACTTCGCGCTTTCGACTGCCCGAGCCTATTCGAAGAGCGGACCAATTAGCGAGTCAAAGCAAGAGAAAGTAGACTGTACGCATGGCTGAGAAGATTGATGTAGGGGAAGCTCCCGTTCATCGCTCAGAAGAGCTGATCTATAACAGTGTCTATCGACCGGTCGATGTGAGAGCCCTGCTCGAGTCAGCCGACACCCGGGGGCAGATTCGAAAGTTAGCCGTGCCTCACCTCTTTTTTGGAATAAAAGAGTTGGGGGATGAGGAGTTCTTAGAACTCCTGCCCCATGTGACCGAGGAACAGTGGACCGGAATCCTGGACCTCGATTTGTGGTCGGGAGACAACATGAGCAGCGAGCAGTTTCTAGATCTGGAGCGGCACATCGTGCAAGCTGAAGATCCGGTGGCTCGAAAACTCATTCGCGCTGCTGATCCGGAATTGTGGGAACTGCTCTTCAAACGCAAGCTGAAGATTTATCCAAAGGTCGAGGAAGATGAATATCAGGCTGAGCCGCAGACAGGGGAATGGTTGGAAACACCCGATAAGAATTATTTAATCATACTGCCCCAGAATTCCGAAGAGTCCCGTCTGCTTCGTGCTTTGATTATTCGCCTTTACGAATTGGAGCCCGCTTATGTTGCCATCCTGTTCGAGTCGAGTGCGACTCGGACCTCGATTGAAATCGAGGAAGTAGCTTACCAATATCGGAAGAGTCGGGTCGAAGAGATGGGTTTTCAGGATTACTTTGAAGCCATCGATATTTATACCTATTTCCCGCCGGAGGAGCCCTTACCGGAAAAGAAGCAGGAACAGATCCGGGAAGTGAGCACCCTACCGGTCCAATTGGAAGAAACATTCAAAGGCCCTCTATTGCTTTTTAAAGCTTTTGCTCTAATCACCAACCCTCATGAGACGCAAGCCCTATTGGAAGAGCTTTTCTTTGTTTGCAACAAGGTCTTGTCGGCAGACCGTGCTTCCCCGGCGAATCCGGAGCGCGTCAAGGAAACGATCGGCAAAGCAGTCACGGGAATCAATCTGGGCCTGGACTGGCATTCAAAGGGGAATCTTCAAAAGGCTTCTGAGGATCTGCGGCTCCATTATCTTCAGTCCTTCTTTCAGGCCGGATACAGTCGTTTAGTGGAACTGCAAAGGAGAGGCCGAGGGTTGAAGGACGCTTCCGGAGAACCTGAGCCCGGGTCGTTTCTGGAAGCCTTCCTGGAGGGGCTGTTGAAGAAGTATCCACTCATGAGCGAGCAAAGGGAAGGGAAGATCCACACGCGTTTCTTTCAAACCCGCCGCGATCTGGAGACCGCGAAGGCCCTTCTTGACCCTCTTGAGCCGGTCTTGTAAGCTGCCGTCCTCGCTTCCTATGTCGCTTTACAGATTTCTTGGGCTGGAAAAAAAGGCGGACTCAGAGACGGTATCCACGGAAACCGAGACCGTCCGTAAGATCACCCAGGCCTTGGACCAGATGGATCCGCAGCAGGCCCGGTATATCGCTGTCTTTGCCTACATCCTGGGCCGGGTGGCTCATGCTGATCTGGAAATCAGTGAGGAAGAAACCCGTGAGATGGAACGTTCAGTCATGGAGCTGAGCCAGTTACCCGAAGAACAGGCAATCATTGTGGTTCAGATCGCAAAAACCCAGAATGTGCTGTTTGGAGGAACGGAAAACTATTTGGTGACACGGGAGTTCAACAAAATGGCAACGCAGAAGCAGAAAATTGCTTTGCTGCATTGTCTTTTTGCCGTCTCCTCCACAGACGAAAACATCTCTGGTGCCGAGGACAGGCAGATTCGCCAAATTACGGCCGAACTCAAGCTGGAGCACAAGGATTTCATCGCCGTTCGATCCGACTACCGGCACCACCTCTCCGTTTTCAAGAAAAAGAACAAATAAAGTGTAGGGGTCAGCCGGTGGCTGACCCGAACCGCACGAGCGGCACATTCTTTACAGAGCCGCAGGCTTTAGCCTGCGGGCCCGTGGGCTAAAGCCCACGGCTCTGACTGCGCCTGATCATGAGCGGGGACCAACAGTGCGCCCCTACGACGTTTGACAACAGGGGCACAGCTCTCGGAGGAGCTTGAAGGTGTAGATGCCGTCGGAGTGGCCATCCGTCCAGCGCACCCTCAAACCGTATCGACCGACTAGCTCGAGTGAGCTGGGAGCAACATCCTCGGTGACCGCCTGAGGTCTGAGAACTTCCCGACCCGTCCACTCATCCACACATACCGCGCAGGGACATTTCAGTCGCAGATAACGCGCCGGATAGAGACTTTCGTGCCCACTCTTCCAAAGGATTCGGATGTCGTGATCACCTGCCCGCGTGATTTCACGGGGGATGGGCGAGCTGTCGTCGCCCGAGCGAGTCTGCTCATCCATTAAAACGACACCTTGATATCCTGCTCGAGTTCTCCCGCCATGGCGCGGATGCTGATCTGAGCGGCCGTGTTCTCCGCTACCTGCAAAAAGGCTTTGGCCTGCTCTGATTCCGGCTCAGCCAATACCACCGGTTTTCCCTGGTCTGAATGGACACGAATATTGGTGGAGAGCGGGATCTCTCCCAGGAAGGGCAACCCCCTGCTCTCACTCACCTTACGTGCTCCGCCTGTCCCGAAAATCTCATCCCGTTGACCACAATGGCTGCACCGATAGTGGCTCATGTTCTCTACAATGCCCAGCACCGGTGTATTCAACTGATTGAACATGGCAATGGCCTTCTGGGCCACATTCAGAGCCACGTCCTGGGGCGTTGAAACAATCACCGCACCGGTCAATGGAACCTTCTGGCACAGGCTCAACTGGATGTCGCCGGTTCCGGGCGGCAGATCAATAATCAGATAATCCAGTTCGCCCCACTGCACCCCTCCCAGGAATTGAGTGATCATCTTGTCCAGCATGGGTCCACGCCAGATCACCGCCTTCTCTTTAGGAAGGAAAAAGCCCATGGATATGATTTTCACTTCATACTGAGTGACGGGAATCATTTGTTGGTTTGGCCCGGAGACGGGCTTCTCGGAAAGACCCATCAAGGTGGGAATACTGGGTCCATAGACATCCGCGTCCATCAATCCGACCTGGGCACCACTTTGTGCCAGAGCCACCGCCAGGTTTGCACTGACGGTTGATTTACCCACTCCTCCCTTTCCGCTGGCCACGGGGATGACGTTCTTCACTCCTGGGAGCAGACTCTGATTATCCGAAGAAGACGATCGAACACGTGCCGTCATTTCCACGTTGGCCTCGTCGACTCCGTCCAGTGCAAGTATCGCTTGTCTTGCCTCCTCCCTCATCTGATCCTTGACAGGGCAGGCAGGCGTCGTTAGTTCAATGGTTACGGCCGCCACACCACCGCAGAACTTGACGTCTTTTACAAAGCCCAGCGACACGATGTCCCGGCCCAGGTCGGGATCCTGAATGCTTTTCAAGGCGTCCACGATATCAATCTTCAGCTTGTCAGTCTCAGACATTTTTTACTCCCATTGCTCCATCACTCCTATGTAGTATACCTTCTGGCTTCTCAACCGGCCAATGTGTATCATTCTCCACTCATGAGGACAAGCGAATGACGGACATGGGGAACTCCTCTGCTGACGCGGAGGTCATTATTTACACGGATGGCGGCTGCAGTGGGAATCCCGGACCGGGAGGTTGGGCTTTTATTCTTCGCCATGTGACCACCGGAAAGACCATAGAAAAGACTGGAGCCACCCCACAGACCACCAATAATCAAATGGAATTGCAGGCCCTCATAGAAGGACTACAATCCCTGCAAAGACCTACACGCGTTCATGTCGTGACCGACAGTACCTACTTGAAACAGGGACTCACCGAGTGGATCCAGAATTGGAAACGCCGGGGTTGGAAACGAAAAACGAGCAACGGACTGAAGCCTGTCAAGAATGTCGAGCATTGGAAGCAACTGGACGAGCTGACTCAAATACACAAGCTGAGTTTTGAATTAGTGAAAGGGCACGTCGGTCATCCCGAAAACGAACGCTGCGATGAATTGGCCGTCAATGCTTACAAGGAGCTGATGGAGCCATAGAAAAACTCCGCCTCATTTGTTAGAGTCCACTCATCAACCTCTCGGAAAGCAAGATGAGCAAGTGGATTCACTTACTGTCATGGCTCCTGATCTGGCCTACCCTCTTCGCCAATGATCCGGATTTAAGGACCGATCTCGTTCAGAGACGACAATCGGTCATGGAAAAGATGGGGAATCGCGGAATGCTGATTCTATTCAGCGCCGACGTTCGCCCTTATTCGGGGGATGTCTCCTATGAGTTCCGCCAGGAAAACAACCTGTTTTATCTCACGGGAAATCGTCATCCTGAAACCACACTCGTCTTGATGCCACAGAATTCCTCCAGACCGGAGATCTTGTTTCTGCCCGATCGTGATCCTCGCCGAGAACTGTGGGATGGGAAAATAGCGAGTCCTGAAGAGGTTGCGGACACAAGCGGTATCCAAACCGTTTGGAGCTCTTCTGAGTTTGACTCTTTTCTGGATTCCGTTTTGTACGGACGTCCCTACCGGAGCCAGGCCAGCCAGTTCGAAGACTTTTTCGCAGACCTTCGAAAGGGTGAGGCTGACGTTTACCTGCTCATGGAACCCAAACCGGGATTGACCGGAGAAGTCAGCGAAGAGTTCCGATTTGCCAACCGCTTGCGAGAGCGTTTCCCGGGAATTCAAATCAAAGACGCATCCCAGATCTTCCAGCAACTCAGGGTGATCAAGTCCCCCTATGAAATCAAACAGCTTCAAGAAGCTATCGATATCACCACCGAGGCACAACTTGAGGTGATGAAGATCCTGCATCCGGGTCTCTGGGAATACGAAGTGGAAGCCCTGATCGAATACGTCTTTAAAAAGAGGAACTCATTTGACTGGGCGTTTCCCTCCATTGTCGCATCCGGCCCCAACGCCACCACCCTGCACTATCACAAGAGCCAAAGACAGATTCAAGATGGTGAACTTTTGCTGATGGACATCGGAGCCGAGTACAATTATTACGCTGCCGACATTACCCGAACCATTCCCGCTAACGGAACATTCACTCCAGAACAGGCTGCAATCTACCAGCTGGTGCTGAATGCCCAAATGGAATCCATAGCCTTGGTCAAACCCGGGGTGCCTATTTTAACGGTTCATCAAAAGGCGACGGAAGTGCTCAAGGAAGGACTCTTTCGCCTTGGGCTCATTACCGACCCATCAACAAATCAGTATCGTGTGTTCTTTCTTCATGGGGTGGGACACTTCATCGGACTTGCTGTGCACGACGTCCGATCCGGTGACCATTTGCGAACGAACATGGTCTTGACAATCGAACCCGGCATCTACGTGCGAGAAGACTCCGAGGAAAGACTGATCGCACAGGGAGTCAGCGAAAAGGAGTTGGACAAGATCCGTCCGGCTCTCAGGAAGTTCATGAATATCGGCGTCCGCATTGAAGACGACATCCTGGTCACTGAAGACGGCTACCAGGTACTCTCCCAAACTGCCCCTCGAGAGATCAGGGAAATTGAGAGGCTGATGCGAGAGAATGGAAAACGCTGAGAACTGACCGCTGACTGGTGTCAGCGGAAATCCCAAATTCCAAATCCCAAACCTGACCTTAAACTTGGAACCTGGAACGCGCGCAAGCGCGTTAGAGGAGTGGGGAAAGGAAGGGCCCGGCACAGGAATGGCCGAGCCCACAGTGAACTACCTTCTTCGGGCTGGGGCCTTCTTCTTGGTGGCCTTCTTCTTGGTGACCTTCTTCTTGGTGACCTTCTTCTTGGTGACCTTCTTCTTCATGACCTTCTTCTTGGTGACCTTCTTCTTCATGACCTTCTTCTTGCTCGCAGCCTTTTTCTTGGTAGCCTGCTTCTTCTTTGCTTTTGCCTTAGCCATCCGTTGACTCCTTTCTGATAAAAACTATCTGTGCCTATATAACGTGTTGGTATGACAAAAGAGAGAGCGCTTTGCGCACTGCGCGCAGCGCGTAGAAAATTGGAAATCAGGAAATAGAAAATCAAAAAAAATAATTCGTCTTGAATTTGAAATTTGAGATTTTGAATTTGTTTGAAATTTTGAATTTGGGAATTCGGCCGGTCTGCCGTTCTGCTGGCCATGATCTATGGTCTATGGTCAACTGTCATTTGCCTGTTGTCTAGTGCCAAAGTTATACTTCCTGGCGTATGTCGCAGGGACTGGTCGGAATCTTAGACCCGGACGGAAAGCTGTTGAAGGGACAGAAGGTGCCCTCCATCAACCGGAAGGATCTTCTCCGCCTGTATCGTGTGATGCTCCTGAATCGTCGAGTTGATGAACGGATGATCACACTACAAAGACAAGGCAGGATAGGCTTTTACGTCGGTTCCATGGGTGAGGAAGCCGCCATCATTGGGAGTGCCTTTGCTCTCAAACCGAAGGATTGGATCATTCCCTGCTACCGTGAGCTGGGAGCGGCTTTGCTTCGAGGCTTCCCTCTTTTCGACCTGTGCTGCCAATTGTTTGGCAACGAACAGGATGCCATCAAGGGCAGGCAGATGCCCAATCACTATGCCTCCTGGAAACTGCGCTTCGGGTCCATCTCGAGCCCGGTCGGAAATCAGATTCCCCATGCCACGGGGATCGGACTTGCTGCCCGATTAACGGGCAGCAAGGACGTGGCCCTCGTCTATTTTGGTGATGGGGCCACTTCGGAAGGAGATTTTCACGTGGCCCTGAATTTTGCTGGTGTTTACAAGACGTCCACTATTTTTCTATGTAGGAACAACCAGTGGGCCATCTCCGTTCCACGGCAGTTTCAAACCGCTTCGCGAACACTTGCCGAAAAAGCAGCGGCTTACAATATTGAAGGTGTGGAAGTGGACGGCAACGATATCCTTGCCGTCTATTCGGTCACCCGGGAAGCCGTCGACAGGGCTCGCCGTGGAGAAGGAGCGACTCTCATTGAGGCGGTGACTTACCGCCAGGGAGGTCACTCCACATCAGACGATCCTCGAGTATATCGGGATGAGAAGGAAGTTCAGGAATGGCTCAAGAAGGATCCGATTTCTCGTTTCAAATCCTACCTCATCAACGATGGAGCCTGGAGTGAAACCAAGGATGCCAGTTTGGAGGAACAAATCAAAGACGAAATTGAAGTGGCACTGAAAAAGGCTGAAAAGATAGGCCCACCCTGCATAGATACAATGTTCGAGGATGTGCTGGACACTGTGCCCTGGCACCTGGAAGAACAGCGTGAGGAACTTCGCGCCTCGCAGGAGTACGAATCCGTACAAGAGGACCGCTGGCCGGAATGATGCATCACTCCGGCTAACACGAAATTCATGCCGACCATAAACATCATCCAAGCCGTCAATGATGCTCTTCGTGCGGAGATGAAGCGCGACGACCGAGTCGTGATTATGGGTGAGGACGTGGGAAAGTTCGGTGGTGTCTTCCGCGCTACTCAGGGGCTCTTCCAGGAATTCGGTTCCGATCGGGTTTTTGACACACCGCTGGCCGAAGCTGGGATTATAGGGAGTGCCATCGGGATGGCCCTTTACGGACTGCGTCCGGTACCGGAGATTCAGTTCGTCGACTTCATCTACACCGCCTTTGACCAGATCGTCAACGAAGCCGCTAAAATGCGCTATCGATCTGGCGGACAGTTCACTTGTCCCATGGTTATTCGTGCTCCCTGTGGCGGCGGAATTAAAGGAGGCCACTACCACTCGCAGAGTCCGGAAACCTATTTCATTCACACCGCGGGGCTGAAGGTGGTGATGCCCTCCAATCCTTACGATGCCAAAGGCTTACTGATTGCTTCGATCCGAGATGACAACCCGGTGATCTTCCTGGAACCCAAGATCCTCTACCGAGCGGCTCGAGGAGAGGTGCCCGAGGAAGAATACGTCATCGAACTCGGCAAGGCGAAGGTGGTTCGAGCAGGAGAGGACATCACCGTGGTGACCTACGGGGCCATGGTGAGGGTCGCGCTTGAGGCCGCCGAGACAGCTGCAGAGGAAGACCAGATTTCAGTCGAGGTTATCGACATGCGCACACTGCTTCCTTACGATATTGATACCATTATCGCTTCGGTCAAGAAAACAGGTCGGGTAGTCATCGTCCATGAAGCCCCCAGAACATGCGGCTTCGGGGCGGAGCTTTCGGCCACCATCAGTGAAAAAGCGCTTCTCCATCTCCAGGCACCCATCTTCAGGGTTACCGGCTTCGACATCCCTTTCCCCTATACCTTTGAACAGGACTACCTACCCAACGAAACACGCATCCTGAAAGCACTGAGAGATGGAATGAATTTTTGAATAGCTATGGCTTTTGAATTCAGGTTTCCTGACATTGGAGAAGGTATCGTTGAGGGTGAGGTCGTTCGCTGGCTGGTCAAGGAGGGTGAGTCTATTCATGAGGATCAGCCCATCGTGGAGATCATGACCGACAAAGCTACCGTGGAAATCCCCTCTCCTGTAAAGGGCAGGATCGCCAAACGGATCGGAAAAGAAGGAGAAATGATCGAGGTGGGAGCAATCCTGGTGGTGATCGAAGAGACCGAAGAAGGGGTCAAGCCTCCAGGGCACCACCGCGCTCACACTCAGTCCAAGGAACCACAGTCGGGTCAAACGAAGGTCCGGTCGACTCCAAGGGACAAAAGCAACACAGCAAAAGAGCCTGTACTGGCCACACCCGCGGTTCGAAGGCTGGCCCGCCAGATGGGTATCGACCTCAGCGAGATTCAAGGCAGCGGACGGGGTGGCAGGGTGACCCGGGAGGATCTCGAAAACTATCAGAGCAGCATGGTCAGATCGAAGTCCGCACCGGTCCAAGACACACCTGCAACTGGAAAAGTGGAGACCCTTCCCTATCGCGGAGTTCGCAAGAAAATGGGTGAACACCTGATGATCTCCCGAAGAAAGGCTGCTCACTTTACTTATGTGGAAGAGGTGGACGCTACAGAAATGGTGCTTTTGCGGAAACGGTTCCTGGAGTCTGACAAAGGCCAAGGGATTCGTCTGACCTATCTTCCCTTCATCCTGAAAGCTATCGTCACAGGGCTGAAAGAATTCCCCCTGCTCAATTCCTCTCTGGATGAGGAAAAGGAAGTCATCCGGATCAAGCACTACTACAACATTGGAATCGCCTCCGACACCCCTCAAGGTTTGATTGTTCCCGTTGTGAAGCAGGTGGACAAGAAGGACATTCTTCAGCTTGCACAGGAGATCGCACAGCTTTCCGAGGCCGCTTCCGCAGGTAAAACCAAGCTCGAGGATCTGCGGGATGGAACCTTCACCATCACCAGTTTAGGAGCGCTGGGGGGAGTGATGGCAACCCCCATTATCAACTACCCGGAAGTTGCCATTCTCGGTATCCACAAGATTTCTCAGAAGCCCGTCGTTCAGAACGGTCAAATCGTCATACGCGATATGATGAATCTGAGTATTACATCAGATCACCGTGTTGTGGACGGAAGCATGGCCGCCCAATTCCTCCATCACATCATTCCTGCCATTGAAGACCCAGAACAGAAACTGTAGGGGCGCACAGCCGTGCGCCCACAAACCTCTGTTTATCCACGAGTCAGAGGGCGCACGTCTGTGCGCCCCTACACAAGAAACCTGGATTGACCAACTCTTGGGGCTAAAAGAGCCTCATCTGTCGACGCGCTGACTCGTTCTCTGATTGCAGTGAAGAGGCGGAAACACCGATGAGACGGATCTTGCGCTTCGGATCACGGAACTTTCGCAGCAACTTTCGGGCAAGCTGATAGATATCGGATTCATCCTCCAGCGCCTCACGCAGTGTGGTTTGCCTGGTGATGGTGGTGAAATCCGAATAACGCAGCTTAAGGGTGATCGTCTTGCCGGAGAGTCCCTTTTTAGACAGCCGCTGGGAGATACTGGCGGTGAGACGAACTAGAGTTTGTTCCAAGGTTTCGTTATCCCAGACATCTTCAGGAAAGGTGTGCTCGTGACCGATGGATTTGGCGTCTCGACCCTCCATCACCGGCCGATTGTCAACGCCATTGGACAGGTTCCAGAGATGGGCCCCCATCTTTCCGAGACGCCGTACCAGTACGTCTTTCTGGTAATGGCGAAGCTGCAGGATCGTTTTGATCCCTATTTGGGAAAGCCTTGTCTCGGTTTTCGGTCCCACTCCCCAAAGTCGCGAAATGGGAAGAGGATCGAGAAAGTTTTGCACCTGATGGGAAAGAACCAGGGTCAAACCATCAGGTTTCTTCAAGTCTGAAGCGATCTTGGCCACAAACTTGTTGGGCGCAATTCCAATCGAGGAGGTCAGCTGCTGATCTTGGAGAATGGTGCTCTTTAGCGACTGGGCGACCTTGACGGCGGCTTCACCATCACTCACCTCCTGGGACATGTCCAGGAAAGCCTCATCAATACTCAGGGGCTCCACAAGATCAGCAAAAGAACGAAAGATGGTCCGGATGTCTCGGCTGACCTGAGTATATTTCTTGAAGTCGGGGCGCAGGTAGATTCCCTTGGGGCACAATTGGAAAGCTCGGCTGATGGGCATGGCGGAATGGATTCCGAACGTTCGTGCCTCATAGGAACAGGCCGCGACCACACCTCGGCCTCGGCCCTCTCGAGGATCGGCTCCGACAATGACCGGTTTGCCTCGGTATTCTGGGCACTCTCGCTGCTCGATGGACGCAAAAAAGGCGTCCATGTCCACATGGAAGATGGTTCGATTCGACAACGTCTCAGTGTATGATAGCGATGTGAATCTTCCTATTCCCGCTAAAGAATTCGCTTCTCGCCTTTTGAAGTGGTATCGAGAGAATAGGCGCGAGCTGCCCTGGAGAAAGGATTCTGATCCCTATCGAGTGTGGGTTTCCGAAATCATGCTCCAGCAGACACAGGTCAAGACCGTCATCCCTTACTTCCAAGAATTCCTGAAAACCTACCCAAGCATTAAAGCGCTGGCTGACGCACAGGAAAACGAGATTCTCTCTGCCTGGTCCGGACTTGGATATTACAAGCGTGGGCGCAACCTCCATAAAGCCGCCCGAATCGTGTGCGAACAGCATGGGGGTGAATTCCCGCGAGACTTCAGCCAGGCTCTGCAGCTGCCCGGCATCGGTCCCTACACGGCGGGTGCCATCCTTTCTCTCGCCTACGGAGAACCTGTGCCCATCCTGGACGGCAACATTGGCCGGCTCTTTTCTCGCTACCTCAAAATCGAGGGTGCTCTTGAAGGATCAATGCTTGCCAAGCTCCGAAAATTTCTAGTCCAGCTGGTCAGTGAGGCTTCTGTTGCCGAAAATATTCGCGATTTCAACCAGGCCTTGATGGAAATGGGGGCCTTGGTGTGTACCCCCCGCAATCCTCAGTGCGTGTCCTGCCCACTGGCCGCCAGTTGTATCGCCTACCAGAAAGGGTTGGAAAAGACTCTCCCCCGACCACGTACCCGGCGCGCTGTCCAGGAGTTTCACTATACGGTCGCCGTGATTTCGAGAGGTGAAAAATATCTGCTTACACAAAACTGGAAGGACACCTTTCTGAGAGGCTTCTGGGAGTTTCCGCGTATCCAGGGGCCGCCCACCTCCCGGCTGGCGGAAAACTTCAAAATGACTCACGGGCTGCATCTGAAGGTCCGGAAAAGAGCAGCTCCCGTGGCTCATCGGATTACCTTTCGGAAACTGAATTTTCACCCGGTGCTGGTCTCCCTTCAAAGTCCGGCGCCCCAACAGACATTCACCTGGACGAAACCGGGCCAGAAGGGTTATCCTATTTCTTCCTATATCCAGAAAATATTAAAAAGCATCGAGTCTTAAACATGGCAAAAACAAAATTCTTACTCTTACCGATCCTTGTACTTTCTCTAGCCTCGCTTTCGACCTGGGGTCAGCGACAATGGTCAACTCGGCCTGCTGAGACACCTCAAACCATCCAACTGGAGGGAGGATCGCGGGTAGAATTTCGTGACTTTGCTTCCTCGGCGCTGGGTGAGAAGACCCCATACAGCATTCTCCTGCCTCCTGCCTACGACCTGGAACCGGACCGGAGATTTCCCGTCATCTACTTTCTTCATGGGATGAACAACAACCATGTCCGATGGACACAGCAACAATATGACAACATTCCCCTGGCCATCGAAGGCCTCTTCCTCAACCACAACGTACCGCAGTTTTTGATGGTCCACCCCTACGGGAAAAATCCCTTCTTCACGGATTATGAGGACGGGAGCTGGAATGGTGAAGAATACATTTATAAGGACCTCATTCAGGAAATTGAAAAGAACTTTCGTGTCAAAGCCGGGCGAGCGAATCGAGTCATCGGCGGAACCTCCCTGGGAGGGTTTGCGGCACTGAAGATAGCGATGAAATACCCTGACCTTTACAGCTCAGTCGCCGCAGGTTCACCCATCATTCTCCTGGGTGACGATCCATCGAAACTCCTGAATGCTTCTTCAGGAGGTGCGGTCAGGCGGTTTTCCGGCTTGTTCAATCCCGTTTTCGGAACACCCTTTAATCAGGATCATTGGCTGAAAAACAGTGTTGAAGTTCTCGCTCGCAGCGCCGATCTGAAAGACCTGAGGGTGTATTTGTCCTACGGTACGGCGGACCGCTACGAAGCTTTCTTCCCCATGCGGCAAGCCATTCAGATCCTTCACCAGCTTCTGACCGACCGAGGAGTTTCCAGTGTTTTCCAGGTCCTGGAAGGGGAGCCTCACGGCTGGGCTCTGATCAGAACTGACTTGGAAGGGTCGATTGAGTTTCTTACCCAGACGTTCTAACTGCAGACCGCTGACAGTTGTCAGCGGAAATCCAAAATCCCAAATACTCAATCCCAAACCTGACCTGGAACTTGAAGCTTGAAACACCCGCGGGGGCACCCGCTTGCGGGTCGCGCTCCGACAGCACGACAGCACGAGCGCACGAGCCCGCGCCAAGCGGGCTAAGGGATGAGGACGACTTTTCCGTACTGGTTTTGTTTTTGGAGATGTTCCAGGGCGCTTCTTCCCTCCGATAGAGCAAACTCCTGATCAATGACCGCCTTGAGCTTACCCTGCCCCAATAGAGCAATGACTTCCTGGTATTCTTTTCGGTTGCTCATGGTGGAACCGAGGATGGACAAATGGTTCCAGAAGATCAGACGAATGGCTGTCTCAGGACTGGGTCCGCTGGTGGCTCCACAGGTGACGATTTTTCCTCCCTTGGCAGCCATTTTGAGGCTTTGGACCCAGGTGGCCGCTCCCACGCTGTCGACAACGATGTCCACACCACGCTTTCCCGTCTCCTGCATCACCTCCTGAACCACATCCGTTTGGGTGTAGTTGTAACCAAAATCCGCACCTGACTCCTTGGCCCGTTGTAGCTTCTCATCACTGGAGGAACTGACGAAGGCCCTGCCACCCAAATACTTCACGATGCTCAGCGCTGCCGAAGAAACTCCACCTCCGATGCCATGAATGAACACATCGTCTCCCGATTGAATCTCGGCTCGGGTGGTCAGCATACGCCAGGCCGTTTGAAAGACCAGGGAGAAAGCAGCGGCTTCCTGGAAGGAAACATTCTTCGGAATCTTCTCCAGGTTGGCTTCAGGAAGCACTAACTGCTCGGCGTGGGTTCCGCTGACCTGTTCACCCAACAGGCACAAGCGAATACACAGGCTGTGCTCGTCCTGATTGCAGAACTCGCACTCGCCGCAGGAAAGAACGGCGTTGATCATTACCCGATCACCCACCGAGAAACGACTCACCCCCTCCCCAATCTCCTCGACGATTCCAGCCCCGTCTGACCCAAGCACGTGGGGCATCTGCAGCTCTCGACCGGGAAGTCCTCTCACCACCCACAGGTCTAAATGATTCAAAGCCGAGGCCTGGATTTTTACCCGAACGGAGAAGGCCTTGATCTGTGGATCGTCGATCTCCTCGTATCGGACTTGATCCAAGTCCCCGTGTTGGCGAATCAGGAATGCTTTCATTCTTTGAGCTTCTTGGTCAGGGCCGGGACAATCTCGAAAAGGTCACCTACGATCCCGTAAGTGGCGATGTTGAAGATCGGGGCATTGGGGTCGGTATTGATGGCCACGATGCAGTGAGCATTTTTCATCCCCACGATGTGCTGAATGGCTCCGGAGATACCGCAGGCCAAATAGAGACGAGGGGAGACCGTCTGCCCCGAACTGCCGATCTGGCGGTCCCGGGTGAGCCATTCACTATCGACAACGGGACGACTCGCTGCGATTTCCGCCCCCAGAGCCTCTGCCAGTTCCTCAATGATCTTTAAATTTTCCGCCTTCTTGATGCCGCGCCCCACCGCCACGATCAACTCCGCCTGTGAAAGATCTACCTTACCCTGAGTGGCTTCAAATGATTCCAGGTGCTTGCGACGAAGCTCCACATCAGAGAGATCCAGGGAGCGCTCCACAATGGGCCCGCTCCCCTCCTGTAAATCATCCACACTGGTCGCTCCAGTTTGCAGGGTCACGATCCATGGATGCTCGGATCGGACCTGCACGTCCGCGTTGAGCTTATTCCTGAACATCTGACGAACGAAGACGAAATCGTCCCCTTCTTTTCGGTAGCCGATACAATCGGTGACCAATCCTCGATTGATTGCGGCCGCCAATTTCGGCGCCAAATCGATATTCTGATAGATATGCCCCATGAGAAAAAGATAGGGCTGGTCTTTCGTCAGAATTTCACTTAAGGCCCTGCAATAAACATCGGGATCATAGTTCGCTAACTTCTGATCCTCGACCAGCAACACCGAATCGACCTTTTGCTTTCCCAGTCGCTCAGCCAGAGGACCTATCTCATTTCCCAGAATGAGAGCATGGAGTGAGAAACCCGCCTCCTCGGCCATTCTCTGACCCAGAGCCAGGCTCTCCAGTGATGGCGTACGGATCTCACCCTCTCCGTGATCTATGAGGACGTAGATTTTCTCAGACATGGGGATTCGTGCTGTGGTGCTGTGGTGCTGTCGTAAGTTCGTGAATCTGCTTGCGTCATCCTGGTGAAGGTCAACTGTCTAAAAGCATAACCTCTTCACGACCGCACTCATTCAAAGTACCTTGGCCTCTTTCTTCAGCTTCTCCACCAGTTGTTCCACCACTTCTGCAGTAGACCCTTGCAGAATCTCGGCCTTCTTCTCGACTACGGGGAAATAGACCTTGAGTACCTCGATTTCGGGGATAGAGCTCAAGTCGACGTTCAGATCACTCAGCTCGACATTTCGGATTTCCTTCTTTTTGGCCTGCATAATGCCCTTCAAAGAGGCATAGCGAATCTGGGAGATTCCCGCCTGAATGGTCAACACGGCGGGCATCGGAAGCTCCACCCACTGAAACCAGCCGCTCTCCATTTCTCGTAACGCCTTGACTTTCTTTTGAGCGGGGTCGGCCCTGATCTCCATCACGATTGTGGCATGGGGGAGTCCCAGAAGTTCGGCCAATAGAACACCGGTCTGGGCGTAGCTCCAATCGTCCGATTGTGTCCCCGTCAGAATCAGGTCATATTCCTCCTCCTTGAGGACTTCGGCCAGGACCTTGGCCACGGCGTGGGGAGAAGTGACTTTACCCTCGTCGTCCCTGACTAAAATGGCGCGATCGGCCCCCATGGCCAGTCCTTTTCTTATGGATTTTTCTGCTCTCTGCGGACCCAGTGAGAGGATCGCCACCTCTCCACCGTGTTCCTCCCTGAGTTTGAGGGACTCTTCCAGAGAGTACTCGTCGCACTCACTGATCTCAAAGGTGAGATCCGAGGTCTTGATTCCCGTGCCCGCTGCGTTAATCTCGTAGCGCGTGTCTCTATCGGGGATTTGCTTCAAACAGGTTAGGAGCTTCACTTCTTAAACAGGTTCTCGAAGGCATCTCGTGCATCCTCAGGCCTTTGTTGCGACCCGGACGTGGTGATTTTCTCCACTGTGGTCCGTCCCTCAAAGTACTGGCACTCATTCTTGGCAGCCTTGCCTGCAATGCGCTCAGGAATCGGTTCGGAACACTCAAATCGTTTGGCAGGATTAAAGAAAACGCAATTCTTGCAGGTATGGAGGTCGGCATCGCACTTTGGACACTGGCTGGAGAATTCGATCTCGCTAAAACTCTGGGCCAGCGGGACTCCGCACATGGCACACCGTCTGACTTCATGAATACCAGGCATGCGAGGGGATCGGGGTCCCTCACGTGAGGGCTTCGGTTGCGAAGGCCGACTCTCCTTAGGGGGGTCAGATGTACCCCGGTACCCGTCCTGTCGATACTTTTGACTCATTTTTTTCTTCTTCCCTGGCCGACTCCTCTGCCACTGTTCAAGGACAGATTGACCCGTGAAACGAGGGAAATGCGACCCTATTTTATGATTTCCGGAAATGAGGAGCAGCTCTTATTGCAACTGCCCACATGCTGCCTTCACCCCTGCGATGTCGATGGCATCCGCTCCCGAATCAATGTGGCGAATGATGCCCGCTTTGTCGATGACAAAGGTGGTCCGGCGAGCCATCCCTCTCTCTTCGTCCAATACTCCGTACAGCCGGCTCAGCGATTTCGAAAAATCGCTCAGCATGGTGAATTCAACTCCCATTTCTTCTGCGAATTTCTTTTGGGAGGGCCGAGCATCCACACTTACCGCCAGAACTTCCGTATCTTCTGCTTCAAAGTAGTCGATATCAGACTGATATCGTTGCAGCTCGGTCGTTCAGCCACGGGTAAAGGCAAGAACGTAGAAGGCAAGCACCACGTTCTTCTTACCGGCGAAATCGGAAAGACGCACGGTATTCCTGTCCTGATCCTGCAATTCGAAGTCGGGGGCCTTGTCGCCCACCTTCAAGAGAGTGGACTGGGACCAGGCCAACGGGGAAAGCAGAACAATTGAAAAAAGTAAGGTTAGAGTTTTCATGACCGCTCATTCTAGCCGCAAACCCGGCAATTTTCAATAGGGAAGCGCTCATGCTATGGTGATGTTTCTCGAGTACCGTCATGAAAATCTATACCGGCCGCGGAGACCAGGGTAAAACCTCACTTTTCAGTGGGGAACGGGTGGGTAAGGATTTGCCTCGGGTGGCTGTCTACGGAACCCTCGATGAACTGAATTCCGTGCTGGGCATTGCGCTCTCTTTTTCTCGAAATCAAAAGGTCAGAGAGGTTCTTTTATCCCTTCAGCATAAGCTCTTCCAGGCAGGAGCCGATATGGCAACCACCAGCGCTCAAAAGCGTCCTGTCGATCGCATCAAAGAGAGCGACTGGCGCTCTTTGGAAACCCTCATTGATGAGCTGCAGGAAGAACTCCCCCCCCTCAAGGACTTCATTCTTCCTGGGGGATCTTCCGGAGCGGCCTTCGTACACCTTGCTCGAGTGGTCTGCCGAAGAGCTGAACGCCAATGGGTTGCTCTCATGAAGGTGGATCAGGATATGAACTCGGAATTGCTGATCTACCTCAACCGACTATCCGATCTTTTCTTCGTCTTAGCCCGCTACGAGAACGTCCTGGAAGGAGGAAAGGAGGAGATCTGGCAAAAGGAGGATTGAAAACAACGGAATCCTGTTCGGCCTGTCGCGGTTCGGGCTGGCTGGTGGAAACCGAGAACTCAGTGGAGGCAGTCGTACCCTGTCCGGAGTGCCGCCCTAAAGAAGGTTTGAAAAAACTCTTGCAGAAGGCTGCAATCCCACCCCGGTATTTTGATCGGGGTTTTGAGGAATACTCGTGGCACCATAAGCTGCAGGAACAGGCCCAGCTGCGTGCCATCGCCTATGTGGAAGACTTCCCCAATGTCCCACGAGGTCTCTTGTTTGCCGGCCCCTGTGGAGTAGGGAAAACCCATCTTTCCGTCGCCATTCTCAAGACCCTGATTCAAGAAAAGCACGTCCATGGCCAATTCGTGGATGAGGCCGAACTCCTCAGGCGACTTCAATATTCCTACGGCCCTAATTCTCCGGAAACGGAACGCGAAGTCATGCTCCCCCTGTCAGAGGTCGAACTCCTGGTGTGGGACGACTTGGGAACGGGAAGACCGACGGACTGGGTTCGGGAAACCATTCGAACGGTGCTCAATCACCGCTACACCTATAACAAAGCAACCATCCTCTCCACCAACTGGCCCTTGAAACCTCAGGCAGCCAAATCACCGACCTCCAGGAGCAAGACCGAAGCCATGCAAAACACCCTGGCTGAGAGAATTGGGCGACGGCTGTTTTCTCGAATCATGGAAATGTGCGAGATCATCGAAATGGATGGTCCCGACTTCCGGACGGACATACATAAGGAGGGACATGACTTCGAGAAGAAAACGAGGAGAAGACAGGAGACAGGAGAGAAAAGACAGAGCAAAACTGACAACTGACAGCTGACAGAGCGCGCTTCGCGCGCGTTCCAGGTTCCAGGTTCCAGGTTCGAATTTGAAATTTGAAATTTTTTTGGGATTTGGAATTTAGGATTTGAAATTTCAGCTGATCAGCTGATCAGCCTCCTCCCCCACTGCCTGCTGACTCTCGCGAATTCCCTTCTCCTCGTCCACAAAGTACAAGAGACTCCAGCCCAGAAGCAGAAAAAAGAGAGCAGAGAGTAATCCAAAGCGAGCGGAACCGGTCACATCCGTGATCAGGCCGAAGAGTGCCGGGCCGAAGATCGCAGCAAACTTTCCTCCGGTTGAGAAAAAGCCGAAGAACTCCGCGCTGTTCTCCCGGGGGGTGAACTGAGCGAGCAGCGCGCGTGAACAGGCTTGGATTCCTCCCAGGACAAAACCGATGACCACTGCCAGGATCCAGAACTGCCAACTTTGGTCGATCACGAGGGCATAAACCAGGGCTCCGGACCAGAGTAACAGACTGATGTTGATGGCACGCTTGGTCATCATCCGATCTGCCAGGTATCCGAAGACCAGCGCTCCAAAAAACGCAATAACGTGAATGAGAATGAAGCACAGAATCAGTTCTTCCTGAGGCATATGCAACACTTCGGCCCCAAACACAGCAGCCATGACAATGACCGTCTGGACGCCATCGTTGTAGATCAGAAAGGCAACAAGGAACTTCACCAGTTCCCGAAACTGACGGACCTTTCTTAAGGTCAAAGCGAGGCGTTGAAATCCGATCTTCAAATAACTGGTTCCTGGAGGACGTTGTTTCGCCTGGGCACGTTCGCGCAGCCACACGAAGGTGGGAATGGAAAAGATCCCCCACCAGAGGGCGACCACCAGCAGGGAAGCGCGGATGGGAATATAGTCGGTATCAGGAAGTCCAAACCAATCCGGCCTTTGGATCATAGCCAGATTGAGAAGCAGGCACAACACACCGCCCACATAGCCCAGTGCCCAGCCAAAGCCGCTGATTCTCCCCATCTTCTCGCGACTCGCGATCTCCGGTAGAAAGCCGTTGTAAAAGGTCAGGCTCCACTCCATTCCCATGTTGGAGAGAATGTAGAAAGAAACGGCCCACCAAATGTCTCCAGGGCCGGCCAGGAAGAGAAAGCAAGTTGCCAGTACTCCCGCATAGCAAAATACGAAAAGAAACCGCTTCTTTGAGGCCGTGTAGTCGGCGATAGCACCCAAAATGGGTGCACTCATCGCCACCAGCAACATCGACGCAGAAACGGAATATCCCCATAAGGCCGTGGCACTCACCCGGCCGCCCAGGAAGGGGACCCCCTCGGGCCCGACGATCACCTGAACAAAGTAGACGTTGAAAATGACTCCGGCCAAGGCCGTGGCGTAGGCAGAGTTGGCGAAATCGTAAAATGCCCAGGCCCAGATTTCCCTACGGTCAGAGTTTGAATTCCTGATTTCTTCTCCCCGGCTATTTCTTCAACGGCTTGGAAGGCCGCATCTCAATCCGGCTGGTTAAACATCGAGGATGCCGCTTGAGGGTTTCAAGGACGACCTCCGCCACATCCGAAGCGGAGAGCTTCCAGGAACTCTTGTCCTGGGTACGGCTGAATTCAGTAGCGACACTGCCTGGCATGATGTTGGCGACACGAATGTCGTCGTATCGAACCTCTTGCATGAGGGCTTCGCTGAAGCCCACCAGACCGAACTTGGAAGCGTTGTAAGCGGCTCCCTGAGGAAAGGCATTGACCCCGGCCAGACTCCCCACATTAATGATGAATCCTCCTCCATTTTTCTTCATCTCAGGGATAGCGAAGTGACAGCCGTAGAAAACACCGTCAAGATTGGTGGCCAGCGTGTCCCGCCACTCTTGAAGCGACATCTCCTCAACGGTCCGAAAGATACCGATCCCCGCGTTGTTAACCTGGATATCGATTCCACCAAATGTTTGAACACAATGCTGAATCAGGTCGCGGACTTGATTGGCCTCTCGCACATCACAAACCTTGCCACTGACCTGGTCCCGGGCTGATAGATTGAGACTCTCGAGAGTGTCCTGAACATTATCCTGGTGGCGCGAACTGATCACCACCTTTGCCCCCTCTGCGACAAGAGACTGAGCGATGGCCAATCCGATACCTTTGGTGCTTCCCGTGACCACTGCTCTTTTACCCTCCAAATCCATACCCATCTTCATCTCCCTACCCTTGCTGCTTCCTCCTCCAAATCCTGCATCATCCCGGGCAAACGTTCATACAGGTTCTTGGGTGGACGCCCAGGGTGGTTCGCCAGGGCGTAGGCAGTGAGGAGGGGCAGTGCGATCGTGAAATCGAGGTAACATACGACGGCATCGGACAAACCGTCGGCATCCACTTTTCCCCAGGTCACCGCCTCTGCAGGCGTCGCACCCGACAATCCGCCGGTATCCGGACGGGCATCCGTCACCTGTAGATAGTAATCGTGACCCTTTTCCTCGATCCCCAGGACTTCTTGTATCTGGGGCTCAGTCTGCAGGATAAAGTTCTTAGGAGAACCTCCTCCCAGGATCAAGACAGCACTCTTGCCCCCGGACCTTTTGGCTGCCAGAACAATGGCCGCCGTCTCGTTGACGTCGCGTGAGACATCCAAAAGCAGTTTGTTTCCTCGCAGAGCTTCAGCAGCGATATTCATCCCTATGGAGCTGTCGCCCGGTGAAGAAGTGTAAACGGGCACCTGGTGCCGATAAGCTGAAGCCAGCAGGGACTTGCCTTCCGTATCCAGGATCCGCTCTCTCTCGGCCATATATTTTCCAATCTTGTAGTGGAACTCAGCGGTACTCATTCCCTTCTGAAATTCAGGAGCCCGAATCAATTCTCTGAAAAATCGGTCTGTGGAAAGTAAAACCTCGTAGTCGAAGAAAATATCGTAAATCCGAACCACTCCCTCCTGGCGAAGACGCACATCGCTCACTTGAGGATCTCCCCGATGCATGGAGAGCCCAAGACCGAAATGAACATCATGATACAAATTCGCACCCGTCGAGACGATCCAATCGATGAAACCTCGTTCGATTAAAGGAACAAGACAGGACATCCCTAATCCAGCCGGAGTCAGAGCGCCCGTCAAACTGAATCCGACAGTAACATCCTCAGCCAGCATCTTTTGCACGAATAAATGGCACGCCTCTCGCAATCGTGCCGCGTTGTAGGCCTCGAACACCGAGTCAATCAATTCGGTAAGGGTCACGTCAGGCTGGATGGGTCCCGGACCGATCTTCTTGCCTGATAAATATTCGCTCATTGTTTTCTCGGAACAAAACAGGCTTCTGGGGTATGATCTGGACTCTCCGGAGTATAGCAAATCACGCGCTACTCCCATAAAATGGGGTCCCATGGCTGAAGTAGTTCCGTTTCGCGGCTATAGGTATAGTGCAGACAAGATCCATGAGATTGGTGACGTCGTCACCCAACCCTACGACAAGATCTCTCCGGAGATGTACCGGGAGTATCTTGAGCGCCATCCCCAAAATATGGTTCACATCATCAAAAATCGTGATCACCAGAATGCCGGATCGAACTTACGACAATGGATGCAAAACGGCATTTTGAAACAGGACGACTCGCCCTCGTTTTACCCCTACGAGCAAAGATTCGAGTTTGAGGGCCAAACTCTCTCGCGGATGGGATTGATCGGACTGGTCTCTCTGAAGGCCGGTTCTGCCTCGGTGAAGGGGCATGAACGAGTTCTGGATGAGCAACTCGAGGACCGCCTGAATCTGATCCGCTCCACGGAATCCAACGAGGGTCTGATTTTCATGCTCTATTCTGATCCCTCCAGAGGGGTCGAACAGCTTCTTTCTGAATTCAAACAGAACAACACTCCAGTGACCGAACTGGTGGACGACTATCAGGTTTCGCACCGCCTCTGGCAGCTGTCTGAACCAGGTCCTCAACAACAAATCATGGAGACCTTAAACGCTCTCCCCTTTTACATTGCCGATGGTCATCATCGCTTCAGGAGCGCTCAGCTCTACTTTCAGGAATGTCAGGAAAAGGGCTGGGAAGCAGCAGCTGAGGAGAGTTTTGACAAGCGAATGATCGCTCTTTTTGACATGGAGGGCCCCGGTGTAAGGGTTCTGCCCACCCACCGGGGAATTCGAAATCTCAAGGATTTTGACTTCGGCACCTTTCTCTCCAGGCTGGAGCCGCATTTTGAGCTTCAGAAAGTGGCAGGCCTCCCCCAGCTCAAGCTGGAGCTGGAGAAGGCAGGGACCCGGATGGGATTGGTTGCCCGGAAGGACCTGACTTGCTATGGGCTATGCCTTCGGGAAGGTATGAGGAGTGACTCTACCTTCATGCCGACCATCACAGGACCCGCTCGGGAGCTTGATGTCAATGTGCTGCATGAAGGGATTCTCAGCCCCTTTCTTGGCATTGGCCCTCGAGAGCTGGCGGCGGAAACCCATGTCGACTACTTTCGAGAGCGTGATCTACTCGTTACCGGGGTTGAGGAAGGCCAATATCAACTGGCTTTTCTCCTCAATCCCACCAGCCTGAAACAGGTTTACGAAATTTCAGAGCGGGGTGAAACAATGCCCCAGAAGTCTACTGATTTTTATCCCAAGCTACTCACGGGACTCGTCCTGATGAAGATGGAGATTCACCGCTGACCGCAGACCGCTGACTGCGGTCAGCGGAAATCCCAAATCCCAAACTCCAAATTCCAAACCTGACCTGAAACCTGGAACACGCGCGAAGCGCGCTCCCCTGCCAACTGACAGGAGATTTCTAAGTTTTGATTTTCGGATTTTGAATTTTGGATTTGTTTACTGATCGTGGTTTTGGCTTTTGAGTTTTGGATTCTGAAATTGTTTGGGATTTGGAATTTGTAATTTGTAATTTCAGCCGGTCTGCCGGCTGTGATTTAGAGTTTTGGATTTCAGCCGGTCTGCCGGCTGTATACCATTCCATCTGGGTCATGATCCCTCGCAGGATTTGGACATCCCGTGGGGTGAGATCGGCACGACCCAGAAATCGCCGAATGGAGCTCATGATATGGCTCGGATTCCGGGGATTCAGAAATCCAATTTCCAGTAAAACACGCTGCATGTCCGAAAACATCTGCTCGCGCTCTTCATCAGAGGCAAGTTGGAGGTTTCCGTTGGATTTCGTCGGGCCAGAAGAAAAGATTTCGTAAGCAAGAACCAGCACCGCCTGGGATAGGTTCAGGACAGGATGCTCCAGGTTGGAAGGGATGGAGACAAGGTGCTGACATCTTGCCAATTGCAGGTCAGTCAGACCGCTCCGCTCAGGACCAAACACCAGTGCCACTCGATGGGATTTCCCATATTTCCGGAGCAGGTCTGCGATTTCCCGTGGCGTGTGGATGCGTTGTTTGGCTTTCCGCTTCCGCGCCGATGTGGTCCCAATGACCACGTTTTCCCCGCTGAGCGCCTCATCCAAAGAGGAATAAATCTGGGCTGAATGGACCAGTTCAATGGCCTTTCCCGCCATCCTCCGACACTGCTCGTTGAACCATTCCCCGGGGCCGACCAGCTTGAGGTGCTGCAAGCCCATGTTTTTCATCGCGCGGGCGGTTGAACCGATGTTTCCACCCTCTTGGGTTTCAACAAGAACAACGGAAATATGGCTCAGGGAATCGTTCGTTTTAAGGCCTCGTTTCTGCTTCTTCCAGGCTCGAGCTGAGAGCTGCCTTAATGCGTGTGAAGGCTTCTCTGAGCTGATCCACGGAAGCCGCATAGGAAATACGGATGTACCCCTCCATCCCAAAAGCCGAACCGGGAACAGTGGCAACTCTCGCTTCCTCGATCAAAAATCTGGAGAATTCTACAGAGGTGGAGAGTCCCATCCTCTCCATGCAGCCTTCAACATTGGGGAAAACGTAAAATGCTCCATCCGGCGGCGGGCAGGAAAAACCGGGAAGCTCCTTCAGCGAGCGTAGTACAAAGTTCCTCCGCACCTCATACTCCTCCTTCATGTCCCGGACTAATTGAGGATCGCTCTGGAGAGCATACAGAGCGGCCTTCTGTGATATCGAGGTGGGATTCCCCGATTGATGACTCTGAAATGCGGTCAGCTTCTTCATCAAGTCGGCATGGCCTACGCTATAACCGATTCTCCAGCCCGTCATCGAATAGGTTTTGGATACCGAACCCACAATGGCGTAAAAGTCTTCTGAAGACTGGACGAAAGAGGCCACCGATACGTGCGAAGTCTCACCATAAGTAAAGCAATCGTAAGCTTCATCGAAAAGTATGAACAATCCCTTGTTGCGAGCAAGGTCCACCAGCTCTTCAATGATGGGGCCAGGTATGACTGCCCCGGTGGGATTACTGGGGGTATTCACAACAATCCCTTTGCATTTGGAGGTGATCCTCTTCTTGACATCTTCCACCTGAAGAATGAAGCCGTTCTCCTGTGAAGTTTCAACTTCCCGCGGCACGGCGCCCGTCATCTTAATGACTTCCGGAAAAGTGACCCAGTAGGGAGTGGGCAACAGCACTTCATCACCTTCCTCGAACAGCGCCATACAGACATTGAAAATGGAATGTTTAGATCCGGAGGAAACGACGACATTGGCCCCCGAAAAGTCACTACCCCACCTTCGATTGTATTGATCCGCCACTGCCTGGCGCAGCTCCGAAATGCCCGCAGCGGCCGTGTATTTCGTGAAATCACTTTCAATAGCATCGATGCCCGCCTGTTTGATCGACTGCGGCGTTGGGAAATCCGGTTCACCCACTCCCAGATCCACAACATCGATACCCTGACTCTTCAGTTGCTGAGCTGCCTGCATCACCGCCATGGTGGGTGAGGGGGAAATGTTGGCCATTCTCTTAGTCAATTTCACTGTATTTTTTCTCCAGTCTTACGAACCCAGGCGCTTCCGTAACTCCAGGCGTGCCTGTTCCACGTCTTGTACGATCTCCCTGGGGCTCTTGTCCAGAATCATTGCCACTTCATCGGGTTGATAGAAAGTCAGTTCCTCGTCATCCCAGGGCAAAGGTGCGTCGGCTATTTCCTCGACGTGTACTTCCTCACGGGCTGCCTTGAACTTCAGAAATCGACTGTTCAATTCCCTGCGGGAAATCTGCAACATCCATTGATCCAGGGGGAGCGTTTCCGGTCGATCCATGACCCTGGAATTCACCTCCAGGAAAACCTCATCCACTAGGGCCCGGGCCTGCAGAAGCCCAACCGGAATGTCCTCTGTCAAAGTACGATGGAGCAACTCACGGCGGATGTAGTTCTCTATCTTGTCAAGATTTTGGTTGATCGCACTCTCGAGTATGCGTGTCTTGTAGGTTCGCGGCTCCGTACTTGCGGAAACGGGCTCCTTTTTCCAAAAACTCTCTCGATTGAGCTGGCTCTTGAACTTTTTGATCCTTCGCAGCAACTCGTCAAACGCCCGCAACACACTGGTTGCGGGATTGTTTTCCATCCTCTCCACACGGATCTGCCTCTGGGGCATGGTCATCACCAGCACGGTATGATATTGCCTTCCTCGGGGCAGTCTTTCCAGGTTGATGTGAAGATCCAGGTCACGAGAAGTAAAAGCAGGTAAGATCTTCTCCAACTGATTGGCGTGCCGATCAATCAGGCGTTTCAGAGCCTCTGTGACCTTCAAATGGCGGTGCTGAATCTTCAGGTTCATCCCGCCCCGAATTATAGGGCTTATTGGGAACTCGAGGCAATAGCCCGGATTATGCATACTCCGGGCTAGGAAGGCTCGTCATAATCGCCTTTGAACAGGACTCTCTCCAGATACCGGTCGTAGGCGGTGAAGTCCGACTCTCCCGGATCCTCGTTGAGGATCCGGGAGAGTCGATTCATCTTCGCATCCAGATCATCAATATAGTGAAGGATGAGAGCCTCCGGCATCTTAGGCCGTTTGGGAGAACCCCATTCCAATTTTCCCTGATGGCTCAAAATCAGATGCTCGAGCAGCATAAGCAACTTGGGAGGGAATCCGGGAATCCGATCTGCCTCTTTGCGCAGCAGATCCCGCCCCAGAACCACATGGCCGATCAGGTAACCTCGGGTTGTGTAAGAAGGATTGCTGGCGCCGCTCAACTCTTCCAATTTCCCAATATCGTGCAAAATGGCGCCTGCTATTAACAGATCCTTGTCTAAGTCCGGATATTTGTCGGCAAAAAACAGGGCGCTTTCCAAAACAGACAAGACATGTTCCAGCAAGCCACCCCAGTAGCTGTGATGGATCTCAATGGCGGCTGGATAACTCTTGATCTGTTCCTCATTTGCATCCAGGATATTGTTCAAAAGCGTCACCATACAGGGCCGTGAGGTTTGCTCAAGAATCAGGGAGCGAAGTTTCTGCCACATTTCGTCAATGTCATAGTCTGTACAGGGAATCAGATCCTTCATTTCAAAGCCGTTGCTCGAATCCTCCGGGAGCGCTTTTCGGATTTGCTTGACAATCAGTTGCTTACTCCCGTTGTAGGTCTGAACCACACCCTGGTATCGGACAAAATCTCCTTCTTGAATCTCCTTTTCAAATTCCTCGATGTTCTCCCACATTTTGCCTTCTATTCGACCGGTACTGTCCCCGAGCACCAGGCGCAGGTAAGGCTCTCCGTTTTTCTTCAAGCGGACCTGCTTTTTGCGAATTTGACCGTAGGAAGTAACAGACTCGCTCTCTTGCAAGGACTTGATGAATTTCATGGCTTGCCAGCAAGATAGCACCCCAGACTGACAGCCGGCAGACCGGCTGAAATCTCAAATTACAAATCCCAAATCCTAAACAAATTCTAAATTCTAAGAGCCAATTTCCAAGCTCCTGAGTGTGGTCTAACAGGCTTTTCTGAGCCGAATTCGTTTGGGATCTGGAATTTGAAATTTGAAATTTCCGCTGACATCGGTCAGCGGTTGTGTACAATGAGGCGATGGACATCGTGGCCCTTTCCCAAGTCAGCTCACAGGATCTTGAGAGGGTCTTTCAGCAGGAGATCCAGTGTTGGCAGGATGAGCTGTTCTGGGACTATCAGCCGGCGGTATCCGTGATCAAGCAATATATCTCCTCTCGAATTCTGTCCGGCTGGGCCATCAAGACGAATTCAGGTGCTCTTTCAGGCTATTCCTACTACGTGATCAGTGAGCCGGTCGCCTACATTGGTAATCTTTACGTCCAGTCCGAGTGTGCCACTGCCGCAGCTTATGCCGAGCTTCTCAACAAGATTCTTCATTCCCTGAGCAACGGGAGTCGGATTCGGAGAATCGAAAGCCAGATCTTTGCATTCAACTGCGATTTGGTTCCTCTGTTTGAGGAACATGAATTTACAGCGATAAAGCGGCATTTTCTTTTCTTGCCTCTGGATCAGCCGCAAGAGGGAAAGGATTTGCAAATTCAACCGAACTTTCGGGTCTGCGGGTGGGAAAACAAGTTCTTTTTACCGGTAGCTGATGTGATTTGCAACAGCTACCAGGGTTCCACCGATTTCAAGCTTTGCCACGACTACCAGTCCCGCGAGGGGTGTATTCGATTCCTGAACAACCTGGTCAAACATCCCGGCTGTGGAACTTTTAGCCCCCAAACCAGTTATATCGTTTTGGATTCTGAAGAGCAGGTCTGCGGGGTTCTACTCACTTCAAAGATCAGTCCGGATACCGGAATGATCCCCCAAATTTCAGTGAGAAATGATTGTCAGGGAAAGGGAATCGGATCCTTTCTCCTACGGACCTATTTCAAAGATGCCCGGGAGTCCGGACTGGAACGCATCACTTTGTCGGTGTCCGAGGCTAATGAAGGAGCTTGCCGACTCTATACCCGCCTCGGCTTTCAAAAGACACGGGATTTTCATGCCTTTGTTCGAAATTTCTAGATAAGAAGCACTAAATACCAGCCGACAGACCGGCTGAAATCCTAAATCATAAATCATAAATTCCAAACAAACCAAGAAGTGAAACCTTCGGAATTTTGTTTAGGATTTAGGATTTAGTGCTTGGAATTTGTTTAGGATTTGAAATTTGGAATTTGTTTTTTATCCGACCGGGTTTCTTAGGGTTCCAATCTTCTCGATCGACACTTCCACGACATCTCCCTTTTTCAGGAAGACCGGTGGTTTACGAAACACACCCACTCCTGCTGGTGTCCCCGTAAAGATGAGATCACCCGTTTTCAAGGTGATGCTCTGTGAAATGTAGGAAACCAACGTGTAGCAATCAAAGATCAGGTGTTGGGTGTTGGAGGACTGTTGCACCTTCCCATTCACACTAAGCTCGATATTCAGCTGGTGAGGGTCCCCGATTTCATCTTCCGTGACCAGAAAAGGACCGCAGGGGGCAAAGGTGTCGCAGGACTTCCCTCGAACCCATTGCTTGTCGGAAAATTGCAGATCTCTGGCGCTGACGTCATTCCCGATAGTGTAACCCGCGATGGCCTCACGTGCTCTCTCTGGCGACAGTTCTTTACCCCTCTTTAGCATCACCACACACAGTTCCGCTTCCGGGTCTACTTTTTGACTGATAGCTGGGAGCTCGATCTCATCGTCGCAACCTATAAGGCTGCTGGGAAACTTGGCAAAAATAAGGGGATTTTGGGGAAGAGACAGATTTTGCTCTTCAGCATGGTCCCTGTAATTCAATCCTATGCAGATGATCTTCTCGGGATTGGGTATCGGGGGTAGAAACCGGACATCTTCTCTTGGGTAGATCGCCTTTGAGCTCTCCTTGAGCAGCTCACCTATTCTCCGGGCAACCTCGATGGACTCGGCTCCCCGTGAAAGCCAGGACTTGAGATCCGGGGTACCCAGAAGCTCTTCTTGTGGGGTGGAAAGCTCTCCTCGGGCGGCCAGCTCGCCTCCAGCCTCGAGTAGGTCCACAATCCTTCCCTCTTGGAGTTCAAATCCAAAACGATCCTTTCTCTGGAGGGAAAAACTACAGAATCTCACCGGTCTGCGCCGGATCTCTGGGAGTTCTCAGCAACCGACTGGCTGTTATCGAGGATGCGAATTCTCTGCCCTGGATAGATAATTTGGTCCACCTCCAAATTGTTCCAGAGCAGTAGATCTCTGATGGACACCCTGTACCTGACGGCGATTCTGGAGAGTGAGTCTCCTCGTCTCACTGTGTGAGTAGCGGGTAATTGTTGGGAAGTGGGTGCCACCGATCTGGCTGCCGTATCTCTACCCGCCGCGGGGATGAGAAGATCTTGACCTTCCCGCAACCGGTGAACATCTTGGATTTGATTCACCCGGGCAATCGCCGTAACCGAGGAAGAGTATCTTTGGGCGATCAGACCCAGTGTTTCTCCTCGTCTCACTTTGTGAGTAGCGGGTAATTGTTGGGCAGTGGGTTTCACCGACCTAGCTACCGAGGCTGCAGAATATCCACCCGCCAGGGGGATGAGAAGATCTTGACCTTCCCGTAACCGGTGAACATTTCGGATTCGATTCACCTGGGCAATCGCCGTAACCGAGGAGCGGTATCTTTGGGCGATCAGACCCAAAGTTTCCCCACGTTTCACTTTGTGATGCCGGACTTGTAATTTCCGGTCCTTGGGAAGGTTCGCCAGGCGCTTCTCGAGAAGATCAGCCTTACCCAAGGGCACTTTGAGCTTGTAGTCATCATCATGAAATGGGGTAATACCCCGCCTCAATTCGGGGTTCAGTGCGAACAGTTCAGCCACCGGCACATCGATCTCTTCGGCTACAACCCGCAGATCAACCTGCTCCTTAAGATCGATGGTTTCAAACTGCAGTGGAGGATCTGGCTCGACCCAAAATCCGTACCTCTCCGGATTTCGAAATATGATGACTGCGGCCAGAATCGAGGGAACGAAACTCCTCGTTTCACGGGGCAGCATTCTCCTTTTAACCATGGTCCAGTAATCAAGTGTTTTCCCATAGCGCCTGCGGACTCTGTCGATTCGGCGAGAACCCACATTGTAGGCTGCCATCGCCAAATCCCAGTTCTCGAAGCGCTCATACAAGTCCCTGAGGTGTTGGGCAGCTGCATGAGTGGACTTGACGATATCGGAGCGCTCGTCGATCCACCAATCCTGTCTGAGACCGTACATTTTTCCCGTTCCCAACATGAACTGCCAGAGTCCCCTGGCTTTCGCCCGGGAGTAGGCATTGGGTTTAAAGTGGCTTTCCACATGGGCCATATAGATCAAATCGAGTGGCACTCCCTCTTCTCGAAAGATCTCTCTAAAAAGGGGCACGTACTTTCCCGAACGCTTCAAGCCCTCTTCCATGATCCCACGACCACGATTCTGATAAAAATTCAGCAATCTAAGGACATCATCATTGAGAACCACCGGAATATCGAACCGAGTGTTCAGAAGGTCCTGGCCAGCCAACTCCCTCAAGTGAGGATCGACCTGAATGGCAAAGAGATTCAGGTCTTCAATCTCCTCAAAGTGAGGGGAAACTAAACTCAATGGCTGTATCTCCGCAGGATTGACCCAAGCCTGAAGTTCCAACTCCTGGATATCTCCTAATAAATCATAGTAGGCGCTTTCCAGATGAGGATTGAGGAAGAATTCGAATCCCGAGTGCTTGAGGGTATCCAGTGCCTGCTGAAAGTAACTGCGAGCCTCTTGAACCTCTCCCCCCTCGAAAAGTGTTTGCCCCGTCTTAAAGAGGTCCCAGCCCTGTTCCACCAACAGCTCGATGGGGTCCCTCTGTTCAACAATCGTCTCCAGGGGAGAGTCAGTGGGCAGGGGTTCCGGAGTGGATACCTGAACGACCGGTGGAGGCGACGGGTCAGCCTTGCCGGCTGCCGTAGGCGTGGAGACATTGCGAGAGCTACAAGCTGAACCCAGTAACAGCCCACAAACGCCCGCAGCTTGTACTAATCTTCGCCTATACTGAAGCAAAATATCTAAGATTACGAAAGGGAACGCAAAGGTTCAGTTTACTGCTTTGCAATATTATTATGGGTCAGGGCAGTGGCCTCGGGGAGAAGTTCGATCGCCCGCAACACCTGTAGATCTACCTCTAGAGCAACCTTAAAGCTCTCTTCATCTCCAAACAAATTCAGGAACAGTTTCTGCTGGAGTTTGTTTTCAATCACTTGGCGGCTCTCTTCAAAACTCTGGTCCGTGACATCCACCTCCTTGCCCTTCAGGAATGTTTTGAAGAGCCCCAGGACTTCCTCGGTGATAGCCAACTTCTGTATGAGTTCGTCTCGATTTTCGGGTGTCACTTCAGGGTTAAATTGAAGGCCGAATCGAATTTCTCCATCCATTAACTTATTCACAAACTCAACAAACAACCTTTCTCGCTCAATCGTTCTCACGAGCCTGCTGGAGCTTACAAGGCTCACTTGCTCGTCCGGTGTGATTCCTCCGCCTCCGAACACCTCTCGGCCACTGTCAGTGTGATGGACCTCACCTCCACTTGTGGTGGTATCGTCCCGGCTAAAGAAATAGTCATAGAAACTATTGGAATAGTCGCGTTGAATCAGACGGTTACTCGGCGTGTAGTATTGTCCGGTCGTTAAGGCCAAGCCCCTATTCCCTTCCAGGGGATAAATAGTCTGAACCAGGGCTTTGCCGAAGCTTGTTTCACCGACTATGAGGGCTCGATCATGATCCTGTAGAGCTCCGGAAACGATCTCGCTTGCGCTGGCACTATTTCGATTGATTAAGACGACCATGGGATATTCGAAGGACCGACCCGTCTGGGCACGAAACTCACGCCCTTGAGAGCTTCTCCCCCGGGTATTCACGATGACCTGACCTTTGCGAAGAAATCGACCCGAAACGGCAAGAGCCTGGTTCAGGGCGCCTCCCGGATTGTCACGCAAATCCAGAATCAGACCCGCCAGGTGTTCCTCGTCCAGCTCTTCCAAAGCATCGTTCAGCTCTTTTCCCGTGGTTTCCGAAAACTTGTTGATTCTGATGTAGCCAATGTTCTGATCAAGATGAAAAACGTACTTGATGGTAAATAGGGAGATCTCGTCACGGATCACGGTTAGCTCAAGGGGCTCCAACTCACCGGGACGCTCAACAGTTATATTGACTGCCGTCCCTTTGGGACCTTTCAAATGGGGGATCACATCTTTATTGAGATCCCAGTCATCAATAGGCTCACCCTCGATCTTGGAAATCACATCACCCGCTCTTAATCCAACTTTATAGGCTGGAGTTCCAGGTGCCGGAGGTTCCACGACAGCTACCCTTCCACTACCCGGGGATTCTGCACGTATGGTGATCCCTAAGCCGTAGTATCTTCCTCGCTGTTCCTCTTGAAGCCGATTGTAGTCTGAGACGGTAAAGAAGGAGCTATGAGGGTCCAGTGTCCGCAGCATGCCTCGGACGGCGCTTTCCACCAATTCCTCGGTGGGAATCGGCTCCACGTAGTGCTCCTGGATCGCTGCCAGGGCTCCGGTAAATACCTGAAGCAGCCTCTCGGTCTCACCCTCCAGAGGGGCACTGGCACTGAGCGGTTCGCCCAACCATCCACCCAGAAGCGCAGTAACGAGAACGGCACTGACCAAAAAGAAGCCTAATCTGTTCTGCATCCACTCACCTCAAACTAATAGTATAACATCTACATACTGACGGATAAAAGAGCCATGCCAGCGCTGATCAGAGGGAGCGCCAGGGGATACAGGAGAGGCGCCTTCGTTGGTTTTAGATAGGAGGCTGCTCTTTGGCGTCACCGGGTATCCGGGGCCTATCCCGGAACGAATCTAATGCATGTAAAAGAAGCAGCTGAAAATGCCTGGCGGTGCGTCCGGCAGTTGATGTGTGACCTCCAGCTGACCATCGGAAGAAACAATGTCTGAGATGGCCTCTCCTTCTGAATTGAGAGCTTCCAGCCGATGGGCAAAGACGATCGTCTGAGGCTGGACGTTGGCCACATTGAAACTCACTTCCACGAGCGGCCCATCGGGAATGGGCCGCTTGCTCTTGATCGACAAGTGCAATAGTACGGTCCCTTCCTCTGCCATTTCCGAAGCGGGCTTGTCCTGAACCTCCACATCGAGAACCGCTTTAGCCAGATCGGCAGCAATTCCCAGGCGCGAGCTCACATAGGCGAGCTTACTCTTGGGGAACTCGATCCAGTGATCCAGCTGGGACACGGCAACGTCGGGAGAGTTAGCGAGGAGAAGGGTCAAATAGGCCCGCTCTCCGGGTAAAACATGGGGAGAAGCCAGGATCACAGTTGTCTTTTCGTCCAGGGCTGTCGCTTCTTCCTGGGCTGTCGCTTCTTCCTGGGCTGTTGCTTCTTCTTGGGCTGTTGCTTCTTCTTGGGCTGTTGCTTCTTCTTGGGCTGTTGCTTCTTCTTGGGCTGTCGCTTCGCCCTGGGCTGTCGCTTCGCCTTGGGCGAGAATCTGAATCATTCCAAGGCTCACCAGTAAAAGAGTTCCCAATAAGCACCTATTCATGAGTCATCAATTCTAACCCGAATTCCCTCTGCTGTGAAGTGTTGGAAAATTAGTTCCCAATCGCCTCGATACCCGTTTGAATGCCGGCGACGAACTTCTCCAGATTCTTTTTGGCCACACGTTCCATCAAGCCTCCAGCACCAAAAGCCGCTAGTTTACCCCCCACCTTCACATCACCAGTCCAATTGATTGTGGTCATTCCCTCTCCAGCTTCCTCCAGAGTAAAGCTGGTGATCGTGTCCACCACACTTGCCATTCCTGATCCGCTTCCGATGACCTTGGCACTCACCGGTTCCACCTTGTCAGTAAGGCGGAGCTTCATGACCATAGTCCCCCGGATATGGGATATCCCCACCTTGGCCTTAACCGTGAAGTTATTCTCATCCTCGATCTCCACATCCTCCACATCGGGCATAAAACGGGTCACTCTTTCAGGATCAACCAGGAACTTAAAGGCCTCGGCCCGGTCGGCCTTGACGGTGAAGCTTCCTTTTAATTGCATATCGGATACTCTCCCTTACATAGAACCATTTACCATTGAAGCGAATCTATACAATCGTAACTGAGCCTACGAGTCAAGTTTAGTGTCTCGTTCCATAAACGTCATCGTATTTAGGGAACGAGACACTTAGGGCCCCATTCACCCTGGCAAGGGTATCTTGACAGGGTTGGCCGGGGGCCATACCCTCTCTACTGCGGCCTTCCCATCAACTTGAGTGATCTTTTTCCATGGTCTTTTTTTCCAAGATCCTAGCCGGCCCTGCAGCCTTTCTTCTGATCTATCTCTTACCTTTGCAGGGGCTTCCATACAATGGCCGTATCGCCTTTGCCACCTTCGTCTGGGCAGTTGTCTGGTGGATGGCAAGACCCATCCCCTGGGGTATCTCTTCCCTGCTCCCTCTTGTGGTGTTCCCGGTTCTGGGCGTGATGTCGATCCGTGCAACCACTGCTCTTTATGGCCAAAGGATCTTCTTTTGGATCCTTGGAATCACCATGCTCGGCTATGCTCTTGAAAAGCACGGGGTAGCCAAGCGAGTGGCCCTCAGATTCCTGACCCTGAAGGGAGTAGCCAACAGCACAGCTAAGCTGACGTTTATGTACATGTTGGTGACCGCCATCATCTCCATGTTCATCGCTGACGTTGGGGTGGTGGGGATGATGATGCCCATAGGAATGTCACTATTTGCCTACATCAGCGGGGTCACGGGTATCGCTCCAGAGGCTGGTAAGAAAAGCCGACTGGCTTCTTTTCTGGCGTTAGGGACGCTTTATGGAGCCGTGGCCGGGGGGGTGGCGACCATAGCCGGTCTCCCTCATAACGCTATCGGGGTCTCTCTGGCTGAAAGTCTGGCTGACACGTATATCGGGTGGTTCCGGTGGATGAAGGTGGGAGTACCGCTTTTCGTGGTCTTGCTGGTCAGCTTTTATTTTTTGCTCCGCTATTTTTTCCCTCCGGAAATTGCCACGATTCCAGGAGGCCGGGACTTTGTTCAGGGTGAACTCAAGAAACTGGGAAAGATGACGGTCGGAGAAATCAATGTGCTTGTGAGTTTCGTGTGCATGGTGCTGCTGTTTACCGGCCCCTCCGTGATTGCCCTAGCTTTGGGAGCAGATCATCCTACCGCCCTTTACCTGCGCAACGCTGTGCCCACCTGGCTGGTCCCGCCGGCCATTCTGTTCCTGCTTTTCCTTCTGCCCGTGAATGTTCAAAAAGGTGAGGGGACATTGGTCTGGCGTGACGTTGTTGAGCACGCACCCTGGAACATCATCTTCCTGTGTACGGGTGCGGTGGCCATGACTGACGCCCTCAGCCAATTTGGATTCCTGGAGTTTACAAATGGCCTGATCGGGGGCTTGGGCATCGGGATAACGGGATTGCCCTTCCTGGCTGCCGGGGTCACGGTGGTGGGAACCAATCTCTTTTCAGGAACGGCTGCATCCACTCTCTTTTGCAGTATCTTTATCCCCACGGCCGCGGAAATTGGCTTCAACCCTGCCAGTATGGCCATCCTCATCCCCAATGCCGCGGTGGGGATATTATTTCCCTGGGCCGGGGCATCGGCAGGTACAGCCTTCGCCTCCGGTTTTCTGGACATGAAAGAGATGATCAAAGTGGGATTGGTAGCCTCATTGCTGATCTTCGTGATCACGCCGCTCATTCATCTGCTTTTCGCACCCATACTCTAGCCGGGATTATGCATAATCCCGGCTAGAGCGCGCTTGGCCCGCGCGGTCGTGCATTCGTCACTTCGTGACGTCGTGCTGTCGTGCGGTCGGATCGCGGGCGTTTTGGGGACAGGCCCAGAATTCTGGCGTAAACCCCTGAATTCAAAGGAGAATTCTTGGGGCTGGCACCAAACTCCCACACACCCGACTTCGAACGAGAACCTCTGCATACTCGTCTGCGGTCAGGTGGTTAGGCGGTCAGGTGGTTAGAGCGTGCCTAGCGCGCGCTCAGAACGCTCCTGATGTTTCGTGGACAACCTGTCCTCCCATGAGAGTCATTAGGATCCGCAGCTTGTCCAGATCGTTCTCGGGAAAGGTCAGATAGTCTCCGCCCAGTACGACCAGATCGGCCAGCTTCCCTGCTTCGATGGAACC
>Ga0209987_10000046_pt1 | contig 48901 bp, 50 predicted proteins | sample N074metaG_FD_182134 | JGI IMG/M metagenome (GOLD analysis project Ga0209987, IMG submission 182134) | Deep subsurface microbial communities from Kermadec Trench to uncover new lineages of life (NeLLi) - N074 metaG (SPAdes) (version 2) | ecosystem: Environmental > Aquatic > Marine > Ocean trench...
GCGCGGTTGTACCAGCTGCTCCCGCAGCCGTAGTATGTGACGTTTCCGACCACCACGGTGGTCGTCGTACACGAGAGTGCACGGAACGTGGCCATCGTGAGCGACGCGCCCATGGCGTACTTCCAACGGTCCTCGTAGTACTCGCCGTAGCTGTAGTGGTGATCCTCGTAGTGCTCCCGGGCCTCATGGCGCGCGTCGTCCCGGTTGTCGAGCCGGTTGTCCTGCCGATCGGTGGCGCCGTCCTGACGATTGCCCTGCCGGTCGGTACGGCCGTCCTGGCGAGAGGAGACGTTGTCGGGGTTCATGCCGTCGCGCTGTGTGTTGGGCCGTGTGCTGGGCCGCGTGCTGGGCCGCGGGTTGCTGCCCCCCGAACCGCTGCCGAGTCCACCCCCGCCGGGCCGTGAGTAGCTTCCACCGGCCCGCGAGTAGCTTCCACCGCGATTGATGGAGCCGCCGCGGGAGGGTCCGCTGCGCGAAAAGTTCGGACTGGAGCGTCCGCCGCGGCTGAAGCTACCGCCGCCGCCACGGCTGAAGCCACCGCCCCCACGACTCATGCCGCCACCGCCTCGACCGCCGCCTCCGCCGCCGCGACCGCGTGCCATCACGTCGGCGGCGAGTAGGAAGACCATCAAGAACATGCCGATGCAAGCCAGGCTACGAATCATCTTCCCCGACATCACTTGCCCTCCATCTGATCGCGAAGCTCACCTGCGAGTGCTTGAATCTGAAGCCGTTCGGCGCTCTCGGGAGGCGTGAAGCTGAACATCTCGTCGTCGACTTCGGGCGAGAGATCCCAGTGGCTGAACTGCGCTGTGAACTGTGGATGCCCCTCCGCCTGCTTGTAGGTGATCACCAGCCGGCACGGGAGCGGTTCTTCGCCGTCTCGGATCCAGATCTGGAAGTCGATCTCGTCGGTTCGGAACGCGAGCTGCTCGCAGACTTGATCATCGAGCCTGACGTGCTCGACGTAGTAGCCGGATTCGATCGTCCGCAAGGCGTCGGCGGCGAAGTTCTCGGACGCGAAATCTTCGAGGGGGGCCGGTGCGCCCAGGTCCTCCACCAGATAGTCGAGGGCCGCGTACAGGGTTCCGGGCTTCTCGGCCTTCATGTAGGCGTCTTCGTTGGGCATGTCGATCAGGATCGACTGTCCGTCGAAGAAGAGCTGCATCACGTCGCCGTCGCGATCGACTGCTTCCGCCCGCAATCGATCGGGGCGGCGAATCAGCACGTCGCGTGTGCCGCCGAACTCGAGCATCTGGCCGTTCGGCTGGAGTACGTCATAGAAGACATCGGCTTCGAAGCTGTATTGCTGCTGGCCCGCCAGGAAGTCGCCCGAGCGCTTCAGGCTCTTCACCGCGTCTGCGGTGAATGCGTCGATGCGCGCCTGGGTCTCTGCCCTCACTTCGATGGCGGCGACTTCGACCGCTGCAACCGTTTCGACTTCGGCAGCGTCCGCCGTCTCGATGGCGACGGCCTCCGCTTCCGGTTGCGGGGACGAGTCGGAGCAACCCGTCGCCATCAGCCCGAGGCACGCGATCCCCACGCTTGCGGAGATCCAGTGAATCCGGTGGATCATCTCGAGAGTCTCCCTTCGACGCTTGGACCGGATGGCCGGTCACCAGGGCGCCCGATTATACGTGGGCGCCCGGATCCTGGCAGGCAAAAGATCGCGTACGCGCGATCAGTGAGGGATCGCCAACACACCCTCGCGAGCTGCCGGAGACCGACAGAGCGAGGCGTCGAGCCGCGCGCTCCAACGCCCCGAACGCTGCAGCGCCGATGGCCGTCCGGAACACGACGTGTACCCTCGTCGCGCAATCTGTTGGCGCCCATCGTTCAAATGGAGGTCTCGTGTGTCGAAGCGTCTAGCGTGTTGGATGGCAGCGACGGTCCTGTTCACGGCCGCCTGCGGCTCCGGTGGTGACGCCGGAGGATCTGCGGAGCCGGAAGTCATCACGGTGCAGCATATCCTGATCGGTTTCGCCGGGTCCGTTCCGGGCAAGGGAATCACCCGCAGTCGCGGCGAGGCCCAGCAGTTGGCGGAAGAAGTCCTGAAGCGTGCCCAGGGTGGCGAGTCTTTCGATGCCCTGGTGCGCGAAAACACCGACGACAGCGCTCCCGGCATCTACAAGCTGGCGAACCGTGGCGTGGCGCCGGATCCCACGCAGAGATTGTTTGCTCGTGACGCCATGGTGGCGGCGTTCGGTGACGTCGGGTTCCCGCTCGAAGTCGGCGAGATCGGCATGGCGGCCTATGACCCTCGGAACAGCCCGTTCGGGTGGCACATCATCAAGCGGATCGAGTGAGTGTAATGCCCGAGGCCGGCAAATCCGGTGAGTCCCAGAACGGGTTCGACAGCTGGATCCGTCCCTACGTTGTCGAGTCGACGCTCTGGCCGCTCTTGATCGTCATGCTGGCCAGCCTCGCCGCCTTCGTCGCGCCGGTCGTGCTGTTCGCCCTGCGTGACCGGCACATACCTGCCATGGCGGCGTTGACGGCCCTGCTGGTCGCGAGCGGCCGGGCCATCGGAGTCGATGTCGCGAAGCGTCGCGTCGGACTCGTCTCGGGGCTGGTCCTGGCGGCGTGGGCGATGACCGGGTTGTTCGCTTACATCGCGGGCCGCTGGCATCTCATCTGAGTCGAGGTTTCCGAAGGACTCCGGCCATCGATCCAGGTCGCCGTCGACGGACGGAGAGAGCGTGTTTTCGAAGCGCCGTCGGAGAAGATGCGGATCTCGATGCGAGCTATGTGTTGTGGAGCTCGACGGAGCCCTTCGTCGCCGTGGCCCTGCTCCAGCTGATCGAAACGGGCCATGCCGATCTCGACCCCGAAACGCAAGCGGCCCTGATGCCGGGGGCGGGCGGCATCTCCCGGGCCGGCCAGGGGGTTCGCTTCTACCGGGCCCTGCTCGATGGAGGCGAAGATCCGGGTGGGAGGATGCTCTCGCCGGAGATGGTGCGCGCTGCCACCTTTCCCCATGCGGTCGGCAGCGTGGACCGGACCTTTGAGACCGACATTCCCTGGCGTCTCGGCTTCCACTTAGAAGCACGTACGGCCCACTCTCGACGACTGCGGAGGCACGGCGACCCCGGGTACCTTCGGCCACGGCGGGCACTTCCTCGTGAACACGGCCTGGCGCGACCCAGGCAAGGGCCTGGCCGGTGCTGCTGATCAGCGGCGCGCGCGCTCTTGGCGGGGTAGACACCAATGGCCCCAGCGGCGCCTGCTTCGACGCGGATCGGAAATCACGCAGACGGGGTGATCTTTGCGATTCCGGGCGGAATCGGCTATTTCGCGTGCCGCCAGCAAGCCGCGATTTCGGTGGGAATTGCCGCCGGAGACGGTCTCGAACCACCCGAAGCATGGACCGAGTGAAGGACGCTGAACCGTCATCAGGCGGCAATCGGTTTGCGGCCGCGGTGGGCCGTTCGTGTCCCCGGATCCGGGTGGATCGGGCCCGCCTGCATGGAAGGGAATCAGGAAAGAGGATGAGAACCGACATCAGACGATTCATCTTCGTGTTCCTGATCCCGGTCGCCTTGCTCACGCCGCTGACCGCGAGCGCAGAGGCGGACGTCGAGCGCGGCGAGGAGCTGTTCGATCTCTGCAGGCAGTGCCACGGCAGCGACGGCGGCGGCATCCAGATGGCGCTTGCTCCTGCCATTGCCGGCATCGACGAGTGGTACCTGAAGGCTCAGCTCGAGAAGTTCCGGAGCGGAATTCGCGGCAAGAACCCCCACGATGTCGGCGGACTGCGGATGTATCCGATGGCCCTCTCCCTGCGTGAGGACCGGGACCTCGCCGACGTGGCTGCCTATGTGGCGAGCCTGCCGCCCGCGAGGCCCGAGCCGGTGCTCGAAGGTGGCGACGCCAGCAAGGGCGCCGCCATCTACGTGACCTGCCAGCAGTGTCACGGTCCCAAGGCCGAGGGCATGCAGGCCCAGGGCGGCGCGCCGCTTCGCTCCTCCAGTGACTGGTACCTGTACGAATCCCTCCAGAAGTTCAAGTCGGGCATTCGTGGATCGGGCACCGGAGACGTCTTCGGTTCGGCCATGGCGGGAATGGCGCGTGCCTTCCTGCCCGACGAGCAGGCCATGAAGGACGTGATCGCGCACGTCATGACCCTGCGCGACCCGCAGTAGAGGCCCACGGATCATGGGCAAGGCATACGAACCCGACGAACTGGCTTGGCGAGTCTTCGCCATAACGATGGCGGGAGTTGGCGCATTCATCGCCGTCGTGTTCCTCTTCATCCTCTGAGGACGGATCATGATCGAAAGCTACGTGCCGGCCGTTTCGACCTACGCGTCAAGCATCGACAACCTCTTTACGCTGATCTTCGGGTTGGTGGGTTTCTGGCTCATTCTGTCCGAAGTCGTGTTCTTCGGGTTGATCTGGAAGTTCCGGGCCAAGGACGGTGTGAAGACCCGGTACATCACGGGTGAAGAGAAGCATCAGAAGCGTTGGATCACCTGGCCGCATCTGCTGGTGCTCGTCTGCGACGTCTTCATCATCGTGGGTGCGGTCCGCGTCTGGTATGACGTCAAGCAGAACCTTCCGCCGGCCCAGGAGACCGTGCGCGTCATCGGTCAGCAGTGGGCTTGGACCTTCGAGCACCCCGGCCTCGACGGAAAGCTCGGCACCGCGGACGACATCGCCAAGGTGAACGAGCTGCACGTCAAGGTCGACACCCTGTACCACTACAAGCTCGAAGCCCTTGACGTGCTGCACAGCTTCTCGGTGCCGGTCTTCCGGCTGAAGCAGGACGCCATCCCGGGACGCACCATCACGGGCTGGTTCGAAGCGACCCAGACCGGTGAGTACGGCATCCAATGCGCCGAGATCTGTGGCATCGGCCACGGCTTGATGGGGGCGCGGATCTTCATCGAATCGCCCGAAGCGCACGCGGCCTGGCTCGCGAAGGAATCCCCGCTCACCCTCACCGCGATGGACACGCCGGCGGTGGAGGATTAGACATGGCCGAGGCGGCGGTTCCGGCACTTCACGACGAACAGCATCACGAGCAGAGCTTCGGCCAGAAGTATCTCTGGTCGACCGACCACAAGATGATCGCCATGCAATACCTGTTCACGGGCATGTTGATGGCGCTCGTCGGCGGTTTCATGGCCTACGCCTTCCGCATGCAGCTGGCCTTCCCGGGTATGGATGTGCCGTTCTACGGAATCGTCTCTGCCTCCGAATACAACGCGCTCGTCACCAACCACGGCACCATCATGATCTTCTGGGTCGCGATGCCGGTGTTGCTCGCGGCCTTTGGGAACTTTCTGATCCCGCTCATGATCGGCTGCGACGACATGGTCTTTCCGAAGGTCAACCGGCTCAGCTACCAGATCTTCCTGCTGTCGGCGGTCGTGATCCTGGGCTCGCTCTTTGTCGAAGGAGGTGGCTTCGCAGGCGCCTGGACCGCCTATCCGCCGCTCTCCGCCAAGGCCGAGTACAGCCAGACCCCATTGGGTTCGAGCCTGTGGCTGGTGGCCGTGGCCCTGGAATTCGTCGCCTTCCTGCTGGGCGGCATCAACTTCATCACGACCACCATGAATTCCCGGGCCCCCGGAATGAAGTTCTACGACATCCCGATGGTGGTCTGGATGATCGTGATCGCCAGCGTTCTCTTCCTGGTTTCGGTGGGGCCGCTGATCGCGGGCGCCATGATGCTCTTCATGGACCAGAACGTCGGCACTGCCTTCTACGACCCGGACCGCGGGGGCGATCCCATCCTCTGGCAGCACCTCTTCTGGTTCTTCGGCCACCCCGAGGTCTACGTGGTGATGCTGCCGGCCGTCGGCATCACGGCCGACGTGATCTGCGTCTTCGCCCGCAAGAAGCTCTTCGCCTACAAGACGGTGCTCTATACCGCTTTCGGTACCGGCGTGCTGAGCTTCACCGTCTGGGCCCACCACCAGTTCATTGCCGGCATCGACCCGCGCATGGCCCACATTTTCACGGTGACGACACTGCTCATCTCGATCCCGATCGCCGAGATGATATTCGTCTACATCGCGACGCTCTACGGGGGCTCGATCCGGCTGACGACGCCCATGCTGTGGGCGCTGGCCTTCATCGCCGAATTCCTGATCGGTGGCGTTACCGGCATCTTCCTGGGCGCGAGCGGTGCAGACATCTACTTGCACGACACCTACTTCGTGCTGGCCCACTTCCACTACATGTTCTATCCGATCGCCATCATCGGAACGTTCGCGGGCATTGCGCATTGGTTCCCGAAGATGTTCGGACGGATGATGAACGAGACGCTGGGCAAGATCCATTTCTGGCTGACCGTCATCCCGTTCAATGTCATCTTCATCCCGCTCTTCATCCTGGGACTGGCCGGTCAGCACCGGCGGATCTACGACTACACGAACTTCCCGGAGCTGGCGATCCAGCCCCTCCAGGATCTCCGCGTGCTGGCGACAGTGGCGCTGCTGGTGATGCTCGGGGCCCAGTTGATCTTCCTCTACAACTTCTTCAGCTCGATGTTCAAGGGAAAGAAGGCGGGAAAGAACCCGTGGAATGCGACCACGCTCGAGTGGACGACCGAGTCCCCGCCGCCCCACGGCAACTGGGCCGAGCTGCCGACGGTCTATCGGGGTCCGTACGAGTACGGCAACCCCGACCGCGAAGACGACTACTGGCCGCAGAACGAGCCGGTCTAGGCCGAGAATTCGAGGAGAACGATGTCCGCCACACCGATTGCGACGGGGCGCAGTACTTCGGGGATCCCCACCGGCCGATTGGCCGTCTGGTGGGTGATCGCCTCGGAAATCGTCATCTTCGGCGGCCTGCTGATCTCCTATATCATGCACCGATTGGCACACGGCAACTGGGCCGAGCAGGCCGCGCATACCAGCACGTGGGTCGGCGCCTTCAACACCCTGGTCCTGCTGTCGTCGAGCCTGTCGGCCGTCCTCGGTCACAAGGCGGCAGACGCGGGCGACGGCAAGAAGGCCGCCAAGATGCTGTACATCACGGCCTTTGGCGCTTTGACGTTCGTGTGCGTCAAGGCTGCCGAGTGGACCTTCGAGATCTCGCACGGCTACACGATCACGTCGAGCACCTTCTGGTCGTTCTACTACACGGCGGCCGGGCTCCACGCGCTCCACGTGATCGCTGGCGCGATCATCATGTTGATCGTCGCTCAGGCTGCCAAGCGCAACCAACACCTCAACCGGGTCGAGTTGATCGGCCTCTACTGGCATTTCGTCGACCTCGTCTGGATCTTCCTCTTTCCGCTCCTCTACATCGCCAAGTGAACAGATAGGAAAGCCGACATGTCTGAAGAAGTTCACGACACACATCACGGCAATTACGTGAAGATCTGGGCGATCCTGGTGGTTCTGCTGGCCGTCAGCGTCGTCGGTCCCATGTTCGAAATTCGGGTCGTTACGCTTGTCACGGCATTTGGTGTCGCCATCGTGAAGGCCTACCTGGTCATCAAGCACTTCATGCACATCAATCACACACCGAGGTTCATCCCGTATCTGGTCGTGACGTGCCTCGTCTTCATGCTTCTCTTCTTCGCCGCCGTGGCACCCGACGTCATGAACGACACGGGTTCCGGCTGGGAGAAGCCCGCCTGGGTCGCCGAGGAAAAAGCCTGGGCGGCTGGCGGCGGATCCGCTGGCGATCAGCACCCGCAACCATGAAGGGAGGCGCGACGTGGTGAGCGCTCGACCCTATGGCCGCAGGCGCGTGGTCACCGAGACGCGCACGCAGCAGCTGATCCCGAGCAGCGTGCTCGGAATGTTGTTGTTCGTGGTCGTGGAGATCATGCTCTTTGCCGGCTTCATCAGCGCCTTCAGCATCGTGAAAGCGTCGGCCATCGTCTGGCCGCCCCCCGATCAACCTCGGCTTCCGCTCGAAGAGACGGCCCTCAACACAGTGGCCCTGCTGGCCAGCGGCGTGTTGCTGTTCCTTGCACGTCGCAGCTTCCGCAAGAATCCCGTCGGGGCTCGGAAACCTCTGCTGGCCTCGATGGCGCTGGGTGCCTTCTTCGTGATCTTTCAGGGCGTCGAGTGGCTGAGGCTCATCCAAGAGGGCCTGACGCTGACATCGAGCAATCTGGGTTCGTTCTTCTACATGATCATCGGTGTCCACGCGCTCCACGCCGTGGCCGCCCTGATCCTGCTGACCTACGTCTGGTGGCAGCTCCAACAGGGTCGGCTCAGATCCAGCCTGCTCGCCGCCGCCGAGGTATTCTGGTATTTCGTGGCGGGCGTCTGGCCCGTTCTCTACGTGACGGTCTACCTGTGACGAAGTACTGGAAACTACGGCTCTTGAATCCCAAGCTCTGGAATCGAAAGAACTTGTGGCTGTCTGCAGTCGCGATGCTCGTTGTCTGGTCGCCCGAGCTCAGCCAGGCCTGTTCGGTCTGCAGCGCCGGCCGTGAAGATGAGAACCGGTTGGCCTTCATCCTCACGACGGCCTTCCTGACGTTCCTGCCGCTCAGCATGATCGGCGGCTTTGTGTGGTACCTGCGGCGTCGTTATCTCCAGTTGGAGTTGGAGTTGGAGCTGGAGCTGGAGTTAGAGCTGGAGTTGGAGGCGGCGGCAGAACGCTCTGCTCCGGTCATGGCCGCGGGCGCGGCCCGCTAGAATCCGACCCTTCGCATCACCCGACGTGGCAGGTGCTGGATCACCAGCATGATCCAACGCCAGATGCCGGGCGCGTAGAGCATCGGGGTTCCGCGCTCCAGGGCCCGGATCACCCGCTGGGCCACGGCTTCGGTTTCGCCGGCGAAAGGCGGTGGGGTGAGCCCCTCGGTCATGCCGGTTTTCACGAAGCCGGGCTTTACGCAGATCGTGATCAGGCCCTGTTCGCGGTAGCGGTGATCGAGGCCTTCGAGATAGTGGGAGAGGCCCGCCTTGCTCGAGCCGTAGAGGACGACGGACTTGCGCCCGCGGTCGCCGGCGACCGAGCTGAAGACGCAGAGAGTGCCGCCGCCACGGGCGAGCAGGCGCTTGCGTGCTTCCTCGCAGAGCATGACGGTATGGGTAAAATTGGCGAGCAGGACCCGGCCGGCGGCAGCGGTGTCCGCCTCGAGTTCCTCCTGGGTGCCGAAGAGACCGGCCGTCACGACGACGGTATCGAAGCCGTCGAGAGCGGTATCGGCCGCGTCGAGGGCGGCGGCGAATCCGTCGGGCTCGAGCAGATCGCAAGCGGCGTATTCGACGCTGCCCTGGGCCCCACGCAGCTCGAGATCCTTTGCACTGGCGGCGAGTTCGTCGGGACTGCGACCCAACAGGAACAGCTGCTCGCCGCGGGCAGCCAGCTGTTGGGCCAGGGCCCGTCCCATTCCCCGCGTCGCACCCAGCAGGACGGCCTTCATGCTTCGTCTCCCAGCAGGCGAACCGCCAGCGCGCTCCGGATCCGATGCTCCGGATCCCACTTCTCGCGGACCCGCGTCCAGTCGGCGAGTCGCGGCTCCATGGCTCGGAAGTGTACTTCGCGGGTGAAGGCATCCTTGGCCAGATAGATGCGCCCGCCGTGGGCGATCACCCGCTCGTTCAACTGGTCCACGATGACCTGGGTGCGATCCCGGTCGATCGGAATGTCGAGGGCCAGCGTCAGGCCGGAGCGGGGAAACGAAAGCATGCCCTCGCCCTCGGCGCCGAAGTCCTTCACCACCGCGAGGAACGGGATCGCGTGCTCGCGCTGCAGCTGCTCGAAGATCTGCTGCGCACCCGCGATGTCGTCGCCCTCGGGCAGTACGCACTGATACTGGGTGAAGCCGCGGCTTCCATAGAGGCGGTTCCAGTGGCGGATCGAATCGAGGGGATAGAAGAAGGGGGCCGGGTGGACCACGCGCCGGCCCCGGCGTTGCATCCGGTAGTAGAACTCGTAGAACAGGCGGCCGGTCGATTCGTTGAGCAACCCGCTCGGCATCTCGAATGGGACCGCCGGACGGAACCGCTCCGGCGGCGGGGTCGGAGGCGCGTCCTCCGCGCGCGCCCAGCGGCCCTTGACCACCACGCCGCGTCCGAAGTTGCGGCCGCGGGCGAAACCATCGACCCAGGAGACGGTGAAGGGCCATTCGTCGCCCGCCTCCCGCAGGCGCCCCATCAAGGTGTGGAGGTCCGGGCAGATCTCGACTTCCTGCTCGATCCAGGGACTGGGAAGCCGTTCCAGCTGGAACTCCGCGTCGAGGATATGGCCGGTGAGGCCCATCCCGCCCTGGGTGGCCCGGAAGAGTTCGGGATGTTGGTCGCGAGAACACTCGACGATCGAACCGTCGCCCACCCGCATCCGCAGCTTCCGCAGGTGACGCCCGAAGCAGCCTTGTTGATGATGGGCCTTGCCGTGGACGTCGGCCGCGATTGCGCCTCCGAGGGTGACGAACTGGGTGCCCGGACTGACGGGCGCAAACCAGCCCCGGGGCAGGAAGAAGCGCACCAACTCGTGGATCGAGAAGCCGGCCTCGGCCCGCAGAACGCCCGCATCGGGATCGAAGGCCAGCAGCCGATTCGCACGGATGGTGCTGGCAACGGCTTCGCCCTCGCGCGCCGGAAGCGCTGCATCGCCGTAGGATCTGCCGAGTCCGCGGCAGAGCACGACGTCGCGCGTTACCTGCTCCAGGTCTTCGCCCGATCGCTCCCGGGCCCAGACTACGGTCGATCTCCCCCAGCCGGAGAGAGGGACGAGACAGTGCTCGGACGGCGCGCCGCCCGAGCGGTTTTCGGACGGCGAGCCGCGGGAGGGTCGAGTGGGGCTGGTCTCGTGCATTGGGGTCCGCTCCGGCGCCGCTGCCTGACTCGTTGTCTGCTGCTCATTCCCGGTGGGTCGGGACCCTCTAGGATCGACCGGGACCTTCTATCATGGCGCAGACGGCAGCAGCTGGCCGCTGGGCCCGATCTTCGGCGGTTTCGATCCCGCCCCGCTTCCCTCCGCTGCTAGACGCCGTTGCGCTCAGAGCGGTTCCACGGAGGCCGGATTTGCGCCGGGCGTGACCCGGCTGCCGCGCGTGGCCGGGGCCACGTTCGTCACGTCGATACGCCGCAGCGGCGTCGCGACCGGGAAGGTCTGGAACTCGAGGTCCACGGGCGATCCATCGTAGGCGCGCGCGCGGACCTGGGTCTTGCCATTGGGCTCGATTCGCAGGGAGTAGGCTGCGCCCCGGTCGGCGCCGGCCGCGTCGAGGGCCGATTCCAGATCTCGGGTCCAACCGCGAAGGGCCGTGGCCAGGGCGCCCGGAGGAATCCGCCGCTGCCCGCGGCACATGCCCGGGGAGTCGGATGCGTCGATCCGGTCCCAGTCTCCGGTTTCGAGGTCGATGCGGACCGCGTGGCAGCCGTCGTCGACGTAACGCAGGTCGAGGCCCGAGCGACCGTCGGCCGAGATCCGATACTGCGGGCGCCCGAAGCGGCCTCCGCTGCCGCAACGCTCGCCGGGAAGATCGATCGAGTAGCGTCGTCCGTCTTCGCGCGTGACGCGCAGCCGCTCCCGGACTCCGGCCGTTTCCGGGTCGAGCGCCCGCTCGACGACGAACGATCGCCCGTGCCAGCGACGATCCGCTTCGTCAGAGAGATCGCCGGGCAGAATCGGTCGCCGGCGCGCCCCGACGGCGGTCGCGTTGGGCGGCCTGTCGTCGAGCTCAGCCAGGGCTGCGGGCAGGCTCGGTATCGACGCCCACACGACCTGAAATTGATCCTTGGAGAAGAGTGATGGAAAGGTGGCCCGATCCGCGGCGCGAGCGGGTTGCCAGAGGATCAGCTCTTCAGGGCCTGACCAGGCCAGACGGCGCGGCGGGTCGATGGTTTCGCGGGCGACCAAGCGCGGTCTTGGATCTGCACCCGCCTTCAGGTCCAGGATCTGCACCTCGGGTCCCTCGCTTCCGATGGCGACGATGGCGGCACGGTTGCCATCGGGGGCGATCGAGAGGTCGAGCACGGGACCTTCGCAGTTCCGGCCGAATCCCAGCTCGGCGCGTGCTTCGAGAACGCGGTCGAGCTGCCGGGAGCGGTCGCGCTCTTTGCGCGTGGCGCCCGTCGGGAAGAGCTGTCGCCAGGCCGCGGAGTACGCCACGGCTTCGCCGCGTTTTGCAGCAACGGGACGACACGACGAGCGCTGATCCTCACGGTCGAAGGCCTCGGTCATTTCGATCCGAAGCGATCCAGCGTCTTCGGAGATCTGGATCGGCGTCGGGCAGCGGTAGCCGTTCCGGAGGACCGACACGACCCGGGCTTCGCTGTGGAAGTAGGGCCAGATGGTGATGCCGGCGCGGCTGTAGCGATCCACACTGAAGCGGCCGGACGGATCGGTGGTCGTCTCGGCGTGGCCGATGTGTTGACGGTCCGGCAGTTGGTCGTTGTAACTCCCGTCGAAGCGCAGCACGACGATGGCGTCCTCGATGGGCTCGCCCGTAGCGGCATCCACGACGATGCCGGTGGCGCCCGGAGCCGACTGGATGGGCAGCAGCATGCACGAGAGGAGGCTCGCGCAAAGCAGGAACCCGGCCACCCGCAGAGCGGCTTCACTTCGACGCATCTTCCCCTCCCGCTTCTCCCGGATCCGGCAGGCGGTTCTCTGGACACCCCTCATCGACCGGCAGAAACGCAAACCTGAGGTTCTTGCTGCCTCGGAGAACCGCTCGGAAGAATGTGTGTTGAAGCCCACATGCGGCAGCCAAGCTGCTCAAGAAACAGCCGCTTCCGGTCGAAGAAACGCCAGGGAATCCCGCTGGGGGAAACCTGCGAATTCCAGCGAGGGGACGGCACTTTGGACCTCAATGAGATCCTCAAGATCGCGATCAAGGGTGGCGCCTCGGACATTCACCTCAAGTCCGGACTGCCGCCCATGTTCCGGGTCGATGGTGCCCTGGTGCCGCTCAAGAACGGCGAGCGCCTGATGCCGGATGAGATCCAGAAGACGGCGATCTCGATCATGAACCCCCTCCAGAAGCAGCACTTCGAGGAGACCCGCGAGGTCGACCTGGCCTACGGCATCGCCGGCCTCGGCCGCTTCCGGGTCAACTGCTTTCAGCAGCGCGGCAGCGTTGGCGTCGTCTTCCGGGTGATTCCGTTCGGTGTCAAGTCGATCGAGAACCTTTTCCTACCGAAGGTGATCGAGCGTATCGCCCTCGAGAATCGCGGACTCATCCTGGTCACGGGCACAACGGGTTCAGGCAAGTCGACGACCCTCGCATCGATGATCGAGTACATCAACGCGAATCGCACCTGCCACATCATGACGATCGAGGACCCGATCGAGTTCCTGATTCGCGATCGTCGGTCGATCGTCAACCAGCGTGAGATCGGCGTCGACACCCAGAGCTTCTCGACCGCACTGCGCTCGGCTCTGCGGCAGGACCCCGACGTGATTCTCGTCGGCGAGATGCGCGACTTCGAGACCATCGAGACCGCTATCATCGCGGCCGAGACCGGTCACCTGGTCATGAGCACCCTGCACACCCTGGATGCGACCGAGACGATCAACCGCATCATTTCCGTCTTCCCGCCGTACCAGCAGAAGCAGATTCGGCTCCAGCTTTCGTCGATCCTTCGAGCTGTCATTTCACAGCGGCTGGTTCCGCGCGCCGACGGTAAGGGTCGCGTTCCCGCCATGGAGGTGATGGTCACCACGGCGCGGATCCGCGAGTGCATCAGCGACAAGGACCGTACCAAGGAGATTGCCGACGCGATTGCCAAGGGCTTCACGACCTACGGCATGCAGAGCTTCGACCAGTCGCTCATGCAGCTGGTGAAGCAGAAGCTGGTGACCTACGAAGAGGCGCTCAAGAACGTGTCCAACCCAGACGACTTTGCACTGCGCTTCCGGGGCATTGGCGGCACGTCGGACGGCACCTGGGACGACTTCGAAACCGACGACGAAGAGAAGGAAGGCGACGTCCCCGGCGGTGGCCCCAGCAGCAGCGAAGCCCCGGCCGAGGGCGGTGATGGCAAAGACGACGACTTCATCCAGCGCTTCTAGTCTGGACAGGCGCCGACCATTCCTTCGAGGCACCGGGTCACGCCTTCGAGGTGCCGTCTACGCCTTCGAGGCGCCGTCCACGCGGAGCTGAAGATCTTTTCCCGGGCGCGGGCGCGGGGCGCTTGGGCGTCGTGCGAGCTCCATTACATCTCGGGCAGGTCGGTGCTAGCGCGCAGCTTCCACTGGGGTGGTCGCTTCTCCAGAAAGGCGAGGACGCCCTTGGGCGCGTCCGGCTGATTCCCGGCCCAGGCGAAGAGCTTCATCTCGCGCTCGATCCTCTGGGGTACGGACAGGGCGAGACCCTCCCAGAGCAGCCGCTTGCTGATGGCCACGGACGTGGGAGCCGTGTTCACGAAGTCTCGTGCGCGTTCCAAGGCGGCTGGCAGTACTTCCTCTGCGGGGAGCGCCGCGCTGGCCAGCCCCATCTCGGCGAACTCGCGTCCGCGGATCATGCGCCCGGACAGCAGTAAATCGACGGCCCGCGAGAGCCCGGCCACCCGGGCCACGATCACCTGGGAAGCGAGCTCGGGGATGACGCCGCGGTGCACGAAAGCGAACTGGATCTTGGCGTCCTCGGCCACGAAGCGCATGTCGCACAGCATCGGGTAGGTGATGCCGACGCCGATGGCGTGTCCGTTCAGGGCTGCGATCACGGGCTTGCGGATCATGAAGGGGAAGACGGCCTCGGGACGGTTGAAGGTCAGGGTCGCGACGCCGTCCTTGACGTCGAACAAGATCGTCTCGTAGCTCAGGCTTCCTCTGGGCTGGGATCGCCATTTTGCACCAGAACTTGCGCTCGCAGGGATTCACCCGAGCAGCCTACATAACCCTCCGTTATAGTTGGTCTTCCCAGCCTTCAGGAGATCCGGACGCATGCGGGCGAGTGAGATCCGCGAGACCTTTCTTCGCTTCTTCGAGGAGCGCGGCCACCGCCGCGTCGCCAGCTCGTCGCTGGTGCCCGAAGGTGATCCGACGCTGCTCTTCGCCAACGCCGGCATGGTCCAGTTCAAGCGGACCTTCCTCGGTGAAGAGACGCGGGCCTACAAGACGGCGACCACCTCCCAGAAGTGCATGCGTGTCTCCGGCAAGCACAACGATCTGGAGAACGTCGGCCGCACACCGCGTCACCACACCTTCTTCGAGATGCTCGGCAACTTCTCCTTCGGCGACTACTTCAAGGAGAAGGCGATCGAGTACGCGTGGGAACTCGTAACCCAGGCCTACGGGGTGGCGCCCGAACGGCTGGCGGTCTCGGTCTTCCGGGACGATGACCAGACGGCCTCGCTCTGGCGAGACGAGATCGGAATTCCCGAAGAGAAGCTCTATCGGCTCGGCGCCGACGAGAACTTCTGGTCCATGGGCGACACGGGCCCGTGCGGCCCGTGCTCGGAGATCCACGTCGACCTCGGCCGTCCCGACAACTGCACGAGTGAGGTCTGCGATCCCTCTTGTGAGTGCGGCCGCTGGCTCGAAATCTGGAACCTGGTCTTCATGCAGTTCAATCGCGACGCGTCAGGCGAGATGAAGGAGCTGCCGAACCCGTCGATCGACACAGGTGCGGGCCTCGAGCGCTTGACGACCGTTCTTCAGGGCGTCCGCACGACCTACGAGACCGATCTCTTCCTGCCGATCATCGCTCGCGCCGAGGAGATCTCGGGCGTCGGGAAGGGCACCGATCCGGAGAAGGATGTCTCGCTCAACGTGATCGCCGATCATTGCCGCGCGCTCACGTTCCTGATTGGTGACGGCGTGTTGCCCTCGAACGCAGGTCGCGGTTACGTCTTGCGCCGCGTCCTGCGCCGCGCGGCGCGACACGGTTGGTTGCTCGGGCTCGAGCGGCCCTTCTTGTACGAAGTCGCCGATCGGGTGATCGACGAGATGTCGCCGGCCTATCCCGAACTCGCGGAACGTCGCGCCTTCATCACCGACCGCATCGAACGGGAAGAGCAACGTTTCCTCGAGACACTGTCCAAGGGCATGGGTCTGCTGGACGACGAGATTGCCCGCATGCGCGAGCAGGACGAATCCACGCTGGCCGGCGAAACCGTCTTCAAGCTATACGACACCTTTGGCTTCCCGGTCGACCTGACGGCCGACATCCTGGTGGGACACGATCTGAATCTCGACCAGGCCGGCTTCGACGCGGCCATGCAGATACAGCGCGCGCGCGCGCGGGCGGCCTGGAAGGGATCGGGAGACGAGAAGATCGACCAGGTCTACGGGCGCATGGCCCGCGATCTCTCCACTGGCTTCGTCGGCTACGACGCCCTCGATGTGTCCTCCGCGATCCGGGCCATCCTCGTCGGGGGCGAGAGCGTCGACTCGGCGAGTGAGGGAGACGATGTCGAAGTGGTGGTCGACGAGACCTCCTTCTACGCCGAGAGTGGTGGGCAGGTCGGCGACCGCGGTACGCTCACGACGGAGACCGGTGTGGTCGACGTCACCGACACCCAGAATCCGAGTGGCGACCTCATTGTTCACCGCGGCAAGGTGATGCGTGGCGAGATCCGGCTGGAGCAAGGCGCCGATCTGTCGGTTGATGCCGAAGCCCGGGCGGCGACGGTTCGCAACCACTCGGGAACGCATCTGCTTCATGCGGCGCTTCGCGAGGTACTGGGCCCCCAGGCCATGCAGAAGGGTTCTCTGGTCGCGCCCGACCGGCTCCGCTTCGACTTCACCCACGATGCACCGCTCAGCTCCGACGAGGTCCACCGGATCGAGGATCTGACGAATCGGTGGATCGAGGCCAACGCACCGGCGCATACCGAAGAGATGGCCTACGACCAGGCGATCGGGTCCGGTGCCGTGGCGATCTTCGAGGAGAAGTACGGCGACCCGGTGCGGGTCGTGTCCTTCGGCGAGTTCTCGACCGAGCTCTGCGGTGGAATCCACGCCCGGGCGACCGGCCAAATCGGCCTGCTCAAGGTGGTGGGCGAGTCGGGCATCGCGGCCGGCGTGCGCCGCATCGAGGCGCTCACTGGGCTTGGTGCCCTGGAATACTTGCGAGGTCAGGAGGCGACGCTCGAGCAGCTTGCGGTGACCCTGAAGAGTCCGGTGAGCGATCTCTCCGCGCGGGTGGAGAGGCTTCTTGATGAGCGCCGCGAGCTGGAACGACAGCTCGAGGCATTCCGCACCGAACAGCGCGGCGCCGCGTCGGCGGACCTGACCCGTGAGGCCAAGGACATCGGCGGCGTGAAGCTGGTGATGGCGCGGGTCGAGGGCATCGAAGGCAAGCAGCTGCGATCGATGGTCGACGACCTGCGGGGCAAGCTCCGCAGTGGCATCGTGCTGTTGGCCGTCAGCAAGGACGACGGCGTCACCCTGGCCCTCGGCGTCACCCAGGATCTGACCTCCCGTTTCAAGGCCGGTGACCTGGTGCGCGAAGTGTCCCAGATCGTGGGTGGCAAGGGCGGCGGCCGTCCGGACTTCGCCCAGGCGGGGGGCCGCGACGTCTCGAAGCTCGACGAGGCATTCGAGCGCCTCGAGGCGCTGGTGGCAGAAGGCTAGTCGTCGTGTCCGCCCCCTTCATCGAAAGTCCCTACGCTCCGCGACGGCGCCGGACGCGTGAGGTCGCCGTCGGTGAGATTCGGCTCGGCGGATCCCAGCCGATCCGCATCCAGTCCATGACGACGACGGACACGTTGGATACCGCGGGTACCGCGGATCAGATCGAACAGCTCGCCGACGCGGGTTGTGAGATCGCGCGAGTCACCGCGCCCTCGCTGCGCGAGGCCGAGAATCTGGCCGCGATCCGGTCCGAGCTCGACCGTCGCGGTGTGCGAATCCCACTGGTGGCCGACATCCACTTCACGCCGAATGCCGCCATGATCGCGGCCGAGCACGTCGAGAAGGTCCGGATCAATCCGGGCAACTACGCCGACAAGAAGAAGTTCGCCGTGCGCGAGTACACCGACGTCCAGTATGCCGAGGAGGTCGAGCGGGTGGCCGATCGATTCCGCCCGCTGGTGCGGCGCTGCAAAGAGCTCGGGCGGGCCATCCGAATCGGCACGAACCATGGCTCGCTCTCGGATCGGATCATGAATCGTTACGGCGATACGCCCCGGGGAATGGTGGAGAGTGCGCTCGAATTTCTCGATGTCTGCGAACACGAGGGATTCCGCGACGTCGTCTTCAGCATGAAGGCCAGCAATACCCAGGTGGCGATCGCCGCCTATCGATTGCTGGCGTCCAGCCTGAGCGATCGTTTCATCCGCCGGGACGGCGACATCGAGTACGACGAACGCAGTTATCCATTCCATGTGGGCGTTACCGAGGCGGGTGACGGAGAGGATGGCCGCGTGAAGAGCGCGATCGGCATCGGCTCGCTGCTCGCCGATGGGATTGGAGACACGATCCGAGTGTCCCTCACCGAGAGTCCGATCAAGGAAGTTCCGGTGGCCCGAGCCCTCGCCGATCAGGCCGAGCGCCTCTGGTCGTGCGGTGCGGTGGCCCCCTCGGGATTCGACGCGGTCTTCGTCGATGACGTGTACACCCACCGGCGACGCGAGACGCTTCGGATCGAGACCGCCGGCCCCGCGCTCCGCGGCGCGCTCCGCGGCGCGCTCGGCGGCGAGGAGCCGGTGCGGGTGGAGCTCGAGTTGGGTCCGGTGCCAGACGACCCGGAGGCCGCCGTCGATTCCCTGATTGCAGCCCTGGGTCGCGCCAAGGACATCGAATGCGAAGGTCTGCTGGTCGACAGCCTCGATCCCAGCGCCGCGGATCAGCTCAAGCGGTTCGTTCGTGCGCTGGAATCGCGGGGCGTGAAGATTCCCCTGGCGATCCGCGTGGAGGCGACCTGGATCGACCCCTGTCTACCGTTGGCGAGCCGCCTGGTCGTCATGGTGGGAGCCCTGGTGCCCGACGAATGGATGGCCGAAGCGGCCGCCAAGGTCGCCAAGGCCAGGCTCGTGCTCGAGTGGGAGCTTCGCGCGCCAAGCGATGAGATCCCGGCATTGGTCGATCGGGTGATCGCGGCATCGGCCCGGTCGAAACTGGAGACCTGGCTGATTTCGGTCGATGCCGACCTGCCGATTCACGCCAACCGGCTGGCGGTGGCGCGCCTGCGTGAACGGGGCGTGAAGGTTCCGCTGGTTCTGCGCTACCGCCGGAATGCCGATGAGACCGACGAAGACGCGCTGCTGCGCGCCAGTGTCGAGCTCGGCGCTCCGCTCTGCGACGGGCTCGGCGACGCCGTGAGCATGGGTCTCCAGGGCTGGGATCCGCCCGAGCGAGCCCTCGAGCTGGGCTACCGCATCCTTCAGGGAGCGCGGCTGCGCACGACCTGGACCGAGTTCATCTCCTGTCCGTCCTGCGGGCGGACGCGGTTCGACCTCGAAGAGACGACGGCGCGGATCAAGGCGCGCACCCAGCATCTCTCAGGCGTCAAGATCGCCATCATGGGCTGCATCGTGAACGGCCCCGGCGAGATGGCCGACGCGGATTTTGGCTATGTGGGTTCGGGACCCGGCGTCGTGAACCTCTATGTCGGCAAGGAATGCGTCTCACGCCAGATCCCTTCCGCCGAAGCCGACGACCGCCTGGTCGACCTGATCCGCCAACGTGGCATGTGGAAGGAACCCGACTGATTTCTGCGGGACACCCGCGAATCACTCGGGTTCTTTGCCGTATTCGCTGCGAACGCGGCCACGGATACGTGCGGTCCTCCGCCCGTATCAGTCGCTCTCGGAGTCGGGAGGGGGGGCGGCGATGGAGGGGAGGGAGAAATCGTCGAGGCTGATCTCGCCGGAGCGGGCGAATTCTTCGAGCTGGTCCATGGCCTCGAGGCTGCGTGAGTTGACCAGGATCTCGTGGCCTCGTCCGAAGAAGTAGATGGAGACCGACAGGATGATTCCCGCCACCAGCACGCCTTCCGCCGTGCCCATCAGCAGACCGCCCGCCCGGTCGGCCCAGCCCAGGCCGGCGGCCTTGGCGCTGCGCCGCAAGAGGCGGCCGGCGGCCGTGGTGATTCCGATGGCCGTGAGCACGATCAGGAAGCCGGCGATCCAGGGAGCAACCAGCTCGCCGACCTGACCGTCGCTGACCTGCAACAGCCAGCGGGCGATGTCGTCAGTGAAGAGCTTCACCGAGATGACGGCGACGGCCAGAGAAGCAATGGAGAAGGCCTCGCGGAGCAGACCGCGCAGGAGTCCCCGAGTCACGGCGAGTCCCAAAATCGCCACGACGAGGAAGTCGACAGGCGCGAACGACATCCCCCCCACGCCTGAAAGTCTACAATGCCTCCCCATGAGATGCGACACCGTGGTGATCGGGGGAGGCCACAATGGACTGGTCACGGCGGCCTACCTCGCCCGCCGGGGTCTCGAGACGCTGGTCGTTGAGCGACGCCCGCTGTTGGGCGGAGCCTGTGTCACCGAGGAGCTGTGGCCGGGCTACAAAGTGTCGCGGGCGGCATACGTTGTCGGCTTGCTACGACCGGCCGTGATTCGCGAGCTCGAACTGGAGCGTCACGGCCTGCAGCTCTTGCGGCGCGACCCCTGGTCCTACACACCGCTCGCAGACGGTCGCGGTCTTCTGATGGGGAGTGATCCCCAGGCGACCCATCGGGAGATCTCCCGGTTCTCCCCTCGCGACGCCGCGCGCTTTCCCGAGTACGAAGCCCTGCTCGACCGCACGGCACGTATGCTGGAGCCGCTGCTCGACGTTCCGCCGCCCGATCCCGCGCACCCGCTGCTGGCCGACCTCTGGCCCCTGCTGCGAATGGCCCGCGCTGCCGTGGGCCTGCGCCGGGACCTGGCGCGGGTGTTCCAGCTCCTGGTCGGCCCCGCGCGCAGCGCGCTGGAAGGCTGGTTCGAGAGCGAGCCCTTGCGGGGGACCCTGGCAACCGACGCCGTGATCGGTGCCTGGGCAGCGCCCTCGACACCGGGTACCGGCTACGTGCTCTTCCACCATGTGATGGGCGAGACCGGAGGCGCCCGGGGCGTGTGGGCCAACGTCCGGGGCGGCATGGGCGCGCTGTCCGAAGCGATCGCGCAGGCGGCGCGCGCGGCCGGCGCCGAGATCCACATCGATTCACCGGTGCGGCGAATCGTGGTAGACCAGGGCCGCGCCAAGGGCGTGGAGCTCGAAGACGGACGCGTGATCGAAGCGCGTACCGTGGTGTCGAGCGTCGACCCGCGACGGACGTTCCTCGGTCTGGTGGGCGCGGATCAGCTCCCGGCCGAGGTGGTGGCCGATGTGGAGGCGATCGACTTCCGCAGCCCGAGCGTCAAGATCAACCTGGCCCTCGACGGCTTGCCGCGCTTCAAGGGGAGCGCCGATGGCAGAGTCGGACCCGAGCACCGCGGCACGATCCACGTCGGCGCCCAGACCCTGGACGAGCTCGAGGCGGCGTTTGCGGCCGCCTGTCGCGGCGAGCTGCCCGAGCGACCGATGGTGGAGCTGACGCTGCCGTCGGTGCTCGACGATGGCCTAGCTCCCGACGGACATCACGTGGCTTCCATGTTCGTTCAATACGCGCCCCACGATCTCGACGCGGCGGCCTGGGACGCCCAGCGCGACCGATTCGCCGATCGGGTCTTCGCCATGGTGGACGAGGTCGCGCCCGGCTTCAGTGAGCGTGTCGTCCACCGAGAAGTGCTGGCGCCCCCGGATCTCGAGCGCATCTTCGGCTTGACTGGAGGCAACATCTTTCACGGTGCCATGGGCCTCGACCGCCTGGCCTTCATGCGTCCCTTCGCGGGTTGGGCTCGGTATCGAACGCCCATCGATGGACTCTACCTGTGCGGCGCCGGCACCCATCCCGGCGGAGGGGTGATGGGGGCGTGCGGTCGGAACGCCGCCGCAGTGATTCTGTGCGACCGCAAGCGGGGGCGTGGGTGAACGTCGACCAGCGTCCCCCGAAGGCCGCGCAGCTAGATCGGCGTCTGATGCAGGTAGGCCTTGAGGCTGCGGATCTCGTGGTCCTGCTCTTCGAGTTCGTCGCGCAGCAGGTCGCGCATGGACAGCATGCCGATGATGCGCCCTTCGGCCACCACCGGCAGGTGACGACAGCCGATGGCCTTCATCTTGTCGATGCAGCCGTTCACGTGCTCGTGGAGCGAGGCGGTGACGACCTCGTTCGTCATCACCTCCGAGACTGGCGTCGTCTGGGGATCCAGTTGAGGTACGACGATGCGTGTCATCAGGTCTCGTTCGGAGAAGATTCCAATCAGGCGCTCGTCATCGATAATGGGGACAGCGCCGACCTGGGAACGGGCCATGAGAGTGGCGACCTCGTAGACGGTTGCCGTGGGTTCGGCGCTCACGATGTTTTGTTGCTGCAGGACGTTTCGGAGCCGGTGCATCGTGCCCTCCGTCGTCCCCCGATTCCGAGCGATCTGACGGTGCCGCCCGGGGGTGCAGGGAGCGCCGACCCCTCCATCCAATCACGAATCCACGAAAAAACCAATCTGGGCTTTTCCTGACGAAAAACATCAGCAAAAACAATTTGTTACAAGGTCGTGAAGGTCCATCGTGCGGATCAGCGAACCAGGCGCAGGTACATCTGCGCCTCCCGGTGCTCGGGGTCCTGCTGCAGCACGCCCTGCCACTCGCGGCGGGCATCGTCGGCCCGGCCCAGCGTGTAGAGCGTGAGACCGGCCTGGACCGCGGCGTCCAGGTAGTCACCGTGGCTGCGCTGCACCCGACGGAACTCCGCCAGGGCCCGGTTTGGGAGGCCCGCCTGGCGCAGGGCGAGGCCGAGACGCTGACGGATGTCGTGAAAGTCCGGACACCGGTCCAGCGCCTTTCGGTAGGCGTCGATGGCTTCGCCCGGCTCGCCGGCCTCGCAGAAGGCGTCCCCCAGGTCGGCCTGGAGGTTCGCGAGCTTGCCCCGGGTGGTGGGATCGAGCGTGCCGGCCCGAGGCACTTCTCGTGCACTGGCCTGTTCCGTGATCTCGCGCGAGCGCTGGAAGTCGCCCTCGCGCTCGTAGAGGCTGGCGAGGCCGAGCCGCGCCTCGGCGTAGTCTGGGTTGATTCGCAACGCTTGAACGAAGCTGCGCGCTGCGGCGCGGACCTCGTCCTGTCGTTCGAGTGACACGCCCATCATGTAGTGGACGTCGGCGAATCCCTGGCGCGTCTCCAGCAGCCTGCGGAATTCAGTGAGTGCCGTGGCATCATCGCCGCGTTCGAAGCTGCGTCGCCCGAGCAGGTAGCTGCGCCGTTCGTTGGAACTCAGCGAGGCTGGCGATTCGGGCATGCCCAGGCTCCTCAGTTTTGGGCCGCCAGCCGTTCGGCGGCGTCCTGGGCCAGATCGGTGTCTCGATAGTTCTGAACGATGGCCTGATAGATACTCTCGGCTTCTTCCGCGCGGTTCATCTCGTCGTAGCAGACGCCCAGCTGGTAGAGCGCCTGCGCGTCCAAACCGAGTCCGGGATACTCGTTCAGGATCGAGCGGTAGCGCTCGGCAGCGCTCTCCCACTCGTCACGCTTCATGTAGAAGTCGCCGATTCCTTTCACCTGTTGGGCCATCCGCATTCGCAGCTCGCGCCACTTCGTTTCTGCTGGCCCGGCGTGGTCGGAATAGGGGAACTTCGAAAGCAGGCGATCGAGAAAGATCAATGCGTCGCGGGTCGGGGTCTGATCGCGGTTCGGCGAGCGCGTGCGGCGCTCGTGGCAGAGAGCCGACTGGTACAGCGCGTAGGGGACCTTCTCGTTGTCGGGATGCAGGTCGGTGAAATCGCGGTAGTAGGAGAGCGCTTCTTCGAACCTCCCTTCCTCGAAGTAGGCGTCGGCAATGGCGAGCTCGGCCAGCACTGCGTATTGGCTGTACGGATAGTTGTCGATGATCGCCTGGAAGGTTTCAATGGCGCTGGAATAGTCGACCCAGGGAAGGAAGCTGAAGAACGTCTCGCGGGAGAGATCGGACTGGCCTTGGGCGTAAAGCTCGTCGGCCGGGGCCACCTCCTCGAAGGTCGGCGGGGGCTTCGAGCAGCCGATCACCAGACCGGCGCCGCCGGCGAAAAACGCGAGGGCGGCTGCGGATATACCGGACTTGAGGCGGTTCACGGAAACCCCGACGGAGGCGTCGAAGCAACCTACAGGGCCGTCGTAGGTGTGTCAATTTGCTAAGGTTTTGCCCGTTCAACCGGCCCCACCCGGATGGCTGCGGAGCCGCTGGCCGGTTTGGCCGGACCTTTACCCGATTGTTCGTGCAGGGGGAAATGAGAATGGATCGCAAGTCGATGACCCAGCTGAAGTTCGACAAGCGTCTCGTGCATCGTCGCGGCTGGATCAAGCAGGAAGAACTCAAGACCGAACTCGCGGCGCTGCCCGATGTCGCCGACAAGATCGCGCCCGACGAGCCCGAGGAGCCGGAGTCACCGGCACCTCGGTCCGATCCCGAGCCGCCCTCGTTCGGCTAGCGGTCGGGAGCCGGGTCGTTGATCAAGGCGAAGTTCGGGAATCGGCTGGACGGCTGGATCAAGGCCGTTTTGCCATTCCTGTTTCGACGCCCCATCAACCCGAACCTTCTGACGGTCACCGGAACGCTGGTGTCCCTGGTCGCGGCCGCCATTTTTCCGTTCGGCTGGTTCGTATCCGGCGGCCTGCTGGTCCTGCTGGGTGGCGTCTTCGACCTGGTCGACGGCGCCGTCGCCCGCCATCATGGAATCTCGACGCGGTTCGGAGCTTTCCTCGACTCGACCCTGGACCGTTTCGTCGACATGGCGCTGTTCATCGGGCTGGCCCTCTACTTCGCCATCGGCGGCCAGCCAGCTCTGGTGCTGCTGGCCGGGGTTGCCCTGGTCGCGACGGTGCTGGTGTCCTACGCCCAGGCCAAGGCCGAACAGGTCGTGTCGGAATTCAAGGTGGGCCTGTTCGAGCGGGGAGAGCGAATCGTCGTGCTGGCTGCGGGAGCCCTCAGCGGCTGGATCGTTCCGGCCCTCTGGATCATCGCGGTCGCGAGTAGCATCACGCTTGCGCAACGCTTCGTGCGTGCCTACCGGGAGATGTCGAAAATCGACGCCGATGAACGGCAGAGCCAGCTGAAGCTGGAGGATGGAACCTGATGGCGAACGAAGGAAGCAGCGAGGAGCGCGGATTCACCATCGTTGAGGATGCGGACGGAGCCGACGCCACCGAAGGCGCCACCGGGTCGCAGGATTCGGAAGGCCTGCCGCCGGTTGACTTTGCAACCTTCTGCCTCTCGCTGGGAACGTCGGCCCTGTATCACCTGGGCGTGATCGGTGACCCGGAGACGGGCAAGCCGGTGGCGCAGCCCAATCGCGACGCCGCCCGGCACACCATCGACACGCTCGAGATGCTCCGGGACAAGACGGAGGGCAACCTCGACGAGGAGGAGACGAAGCTCCTCAACGGCCTTCTCTACGAGCTGCGCATGCGTTACGTCGAGGTGGGGAAAGCCGAGCATTGAGTGCCCTCCGCCTGGCCGCTCCGGCCAAGGTGAACTTCGGTCTCCGCGTCGTGGGTCGCAGGGACGACGGCTACCACGAGCTGGAGAGTGTCTTCCTGCCGCTCGATCTGGCCGATGAGCTGGAGATCGAGGTGGACTCGAACGGCCCGCGCAGCGTCGATTTGACGCTGGAGGGTGCGTCGGACGATGTGCCCGCGGGTGGCGACAACCTGGCCACACGGGCCGCCCTGGGATTCCTGGCTGCCGCCGGTCTGGACCACAGGGTTCGGCTGCGGCTCCGCAAGAACGTTCCCAGTGCGGCCGGGCTTGGCGGCGGCTCGAGTGACGCCGCCACGGTGCTTCGCGGCCTCGACTCGCTGCTGCCCGGGGCGGTTGGACCGCTGCTGCTCCATGACCTGGCGGTTGGGCTGGGGGCGGACGTGCCCTTCTTTCTCGATCCGCGGCCGGCGCTGGTCACGGGGATCGGCGAGCGGCTGGAGCCCCTGTCCGGGCCGTGTGCGAGCCTGATCCTGGTGCTGGCCAATCCGGGGCAGCCGCTGTCCACCGGCCAGGTCTTTGCGGCCTTCGATGCGTTGACGCCGACGCGGCGGCCGGCGCCTACTTTGCGGCCGCTCCTGAGCAGCCTGCGGACGGCTCCGGCCGACAGCCGTGCCCTTTGCGTCTTGCTGGAGAACGATCTGGAATCCGTGGCCCGGCGGCTCTGTCCGGCCATCGGAAGGCTTCGTTCGGCTCTGCTCGAGTGGGGCGCTCGGGCCGTCGGAATGTCCGGCAGCGGCGCCACCGTCTTCGGGGTGTTCGGGAGCGAAGCGGAGGCCCGGCAGGCCGCCGGGCGCTTCGAGGCGCCGGTCTGGTCCCGGGTCGCGAGGACACAGGAATCCCGATAGCTTAGGAGACTGCCGAACCGGTCTGGGTCCCATTGGGGGAAGGGCCGGGGGTTCTGGGGCGTCGCCAAATGGTAAGGCAGCGGCCTTTGGAGCCGCCATTTGCAGGTTCGAGTCCTGCCGCCCCAACCATCTGTCGAGCGGCAACTCGGACGGTCGAACGATCCGCAAGCCGCACCGGAGCATCCACCCGAACGAGGCTTGGCCATGTCGAACCTGAAGATCTTCACCGGGAACGCGAATCCCGAACTCGCCCGCTCGGTGGCCCGTCATCTCGACGCCGGCATCGGCAATGTCGATGTGGGTACGTTCTCGGATGGTGAAGTCTCGGTCGAGATCCGTGAGAACGTCCGCGGCAGCGACTGCTTCGTGGTCCAGCCGACGAGTCAGCCGGCCAACAATCACATCATGGAGCTTCTGATCATGGTGGACGCGTTGCGCCGGTCGTCAGCGCGCCGCATCACCGCCGTGATTCCCTACTACGGATATGCCCGGCAGGACCGCAAGGTGAACTCGCGCGTTCCCATCACGGCGAAGCTGGTCGCCGACCTGATCGTCACCGCGGGGACCGATCGCGTGCTCTGCATGGATCTGCACGCGGGCCAGATCCAGGGCTTCTTCAACATTCCGGTGGACAACCTCTACGCCACGCCGGTGCTGCTCGAAGCGATTCGCCAGCGCTACGATGGACCGCTCTGCATCGTCTCGCCCGACGCGGGCGGCGTGGAGCGTTCACGTGCCTACGCGAAGCGACTCGATGCCACCCTGGCCATCGTCGACAAGCGGCGCGAGTCCGCCAACGTGTCCAAGGTGATGAACATCGTCGGCGACGTGAAGGACCGGACCTGCGTGGTCGTCGACGACATGGTCGACACCGCCGGCACATTGACCGAAGCTGCCAAGGCGCTCAAGCGCGAAGGCGCCAGCGTGGTTTTCGCGGCCATCACCCATGGTGTGCTGTCGGGCCCCGCGATCAAGAGGATCGTCGAGTCTCCGCTCCAGGAGCTCGTGATCACCGATACGATCGTGCTCACGGACGAGGCACGGAATTGCGAAAAGCTTAAGGTGGTGACGATCGCCCCACTCTTGGGTGACGCCATTCGCCGCATCAACAATGAAGAGAGCGTGAGTTCGCTCTTCGTCTGAATTCTCTTCTTCCTGGCCTGAAGGGTCTGGACCGAAGAGTTCGCAGGAGTTTCAATTGGCCGAGAACGCACTGAGCATTTCCATCCGGGAGAACACGGGCAAGGGCGTTGCGCGCAAGCTTCGCGCCGTCGGACGCATCCCGGGTGTCTGTTATGGCAAGAAGGACGCGCCGATCTCGATCGACCTGGATCCCAAGCAGCTCCGCAGGCTGCTCGAGGGCGGCGATGCTGGCATGAACACCCTGCTCGACCTCGAGGTCGTGGGCGGCGGTGCGCTGGATGGCAGGACGGTGCTGGTGCGCGAACTCCAGAAGGACCCGGTTCGCGGCCGCTACCTGCACGCCGACCTCTACACGGTGGACATGGAACAGGCCATCGAAGTTTCGGTACCGCTCCACATCAGCGGCAAGGCTGCCGGCATCGAGCAGGGCGGCATCCTCGACCAGGCGCTCCGCGAAATCGAAATCGAATGCCGACCCGACGCGATCCCGAACGAGATCCTGGTCGACGTGTCTGCGCTCGAGGTCGGCCAGTCGCTCCACGTACGCGACATCGAGCTCCCGGCAGGCGTGAAGTTGCGCAGCGACCCCGAGCTCTCGGTGCTTTCGGTCGTTGCACCGCAGAAGGAAGAGGAAGTCGCGGTCGAAGAGGTCGAAGGCGAAGAGGCTGAAGTCGTGGAAGGCGAGGCGGCAGACGAGGGCAAGGAATCGGCACCCGAGGCCGGCGACGAGGACAAGGCCAGCGACTGAGGCATTGGGTCGCCGTGAAGTTGGTCGTCGGACTCGGGAATCCGGGCCGTCGCTATCTTTCCACCCGCCACAACGTGGGCTTCCGGGCCGCCGAGCGCTTCGCCCGGCGCTGCGGGATCGTTCTGGACGGTCAGCGCTTCGAAGGCCGATTCGGCCGCGGGCAGATGCTGGCTGCAGACGGCGAGAGCCTCGCTGTCGCTGTCCTCGAGCCCCAGACTTTCATGAACCTCTCGGGCAACTCGGTGGTCGAAGCCCTGCGCTCGCTGCCTGCCCTTGAGCCCTCCCGCGACCTGCTTGTGATCTCCGACGATGTCGACCTCCCGTTCGGACGTCTGCGGCTCCGGCCGTCTGGAGGCGCTGCTGGCCACAAGGGCCTCGCCCATATCATCGAGCGGCTGGGAACGCAGGAGATCCCGCGCCTGCGCTTCGGTGTAGGGCGGCCCGACGTGCCGATGGAGACGGCGGACTGGGTCTTGCGTTCGTTCTCCGACGAGGAGGAGGCCCAGCTCGACGAGCGTCTCGACGAGGCGGCCTCCACCATCGAGCTGGCATTGGCCCAGGGCATCGCGGTTGCCATGAACCGCTTCAATCACGACCCAGCGGCAAACGACGGCTGAACGCGGTACCCAACAGCAAATCTGAATCGACGGAGCCCCTCCCCTTGAAACAGCGTATCCCCCGGTTCGTGAGCGTCCTCCAGGAGTTTTCCATCCCGCTCCTCGGCGGCGTGGTCGTGGCGATGCTGGCCGCCAACCTGGCTCCGGAGTGGTACCAGCAGGCCATTCACTGGGTGCCTTTCGGGGACGTGTCCTTGCTGGGACACAAGCTCACGCTCCATTTGATCGTGAACGACCTGTTCATGGTGCTCTTCTTCGGGATCGCAGCGAAGGAAATCACCGAATCCTGTCTGCCCGGCGGCAATCTGAATCCGCTGGCCAAAGCCGTCAATCCCCTGCTGGCCACCCTCGGTGGCGTCGTTGGCCCCGTGGCCGTCTTCTTCTGCGGATTGGCCCTGCTGTTCGCGTTCGGCGTGTACGACCCGGCCGTAGACGACCGTGCGATGCTCGTGCGTGGCTGGGGCGTACCGACTGCCACCGACATCGCGCTGGCTTGGCTGGTGGCCCGGACGGTGTTCGGCCGGGGTCACCCAGCTGTCAACTTCCTGCTGTTGCTGGCGGTCGCCGACGACGCCATCGGCCTGGTCATCATCGCCGTTTTCTACGGTGACCCGGTGAATCCGGTGCGTCCCGAATTCCTGCTGCTCGTGGGAGCTGCCATGGCTGTTGCCTTCGCCATACGCAGGATGAAGGTCAACCACTGGCTGCCCTACATCGCGGTCGCCGGCCCGCTGTCGTGGATCGGGCTCGTGATGGCCCACCTGCATCCTGCGCTGGCCCTGGTTTTCATCGTGCCGTTCCTGCCACCGCCGCGTCGCGACGTCGGCATGTTCGTCGCTGGGGACGAAGTCGATCTCATGGGCGAGGAGATGGCCGATGAGCTCCACATCGGTCATTCGCCCCTGCACCAGTTCGAGCACCAGTTGAAGGCCGTTGTCGATTTCGGGCTCTTCTTCTTCGCCTTCACGAACGCAGGCGTCGCCCTGAGTGGCATCGGGCCCATGACCTGGCTGATTCTGAGCTCGCTGGTGATCGGAAAGGTGGTCGGCGTGACCGCGCTCGGCTTGATCGCCATCAAGCTGGGCTTCCCGTTACCGGACCGGATGGGGCTGCCGGAGCTCTTGATGGCCGGATTCGTGGCGGCCCTGGGGCTCACGGTGGCCCTGTTCGTGGCGGGCGCCGCCTTCATCGATCCGGTGCTGCTGGGGCAGGCCAAGATGGGCGCCCTGTTCTCGGGCTTTGTCGGCCTGGCCGCCATCCTGCTCGGGCGCCTGCTGGGCTTCGGGCGCGATCGGGTCGAAGCGGACCGCGATCCCGCCGACAGCGCCCGGCCGGATCAATCGACTGGGTCGGTGAACTGATTGTCCCCTTTTTGTCTGGTATAAAACTCGCCATTTTTCATCACATTGTCCCTCATATTTCTCATTGACCCGCTCTTGTCCCAGAAATAGACTGGGTTGCGATGGAGATTACGCTCGAGCGCAAGACGCAGCGGGACGGTCGCCCGGTCTATCAACAAATTGCCGACCAGATCCGCGAGGCCGTGGCGGCCCGGCGACTCGAGGCCGGTATGCGTCTGCCACCGATCCGCGAGCTGGCGAAGCGTCTCGGCGTGAACCGGGACACCGTGGCGGTGGCCTACGAGGTGCTCGCTCGGTCGGGCCTGGTGAAGTCAACGGTGGGGCGCGGGACCTTCGTGACCGACCCGCCGCCGCCGGCGTTACCGCCGCCCTTCGAGCCGGTGCTCTCGAGCCTGACCGAGCGCCTGCTGGTGCTCGAGCGCTCGCGGCCGCGTTTCGGGAGCGCGGTCGACGCGGTGCCGATGCATGCATTGATTCCCGATCCGTCCTTGTACCCGACTGACGCGTTCCGGAAGTCGCTCAACCGGGCCATTCTGGCTGGCGGCCCCGAACTCTTCCTGTATGGCGGGCCGCAGGGTCATCCGCACATGCGCGAGGTGCTGGCGAAGCGGCTGTGCTCATCGGGGGTCCAGGTCAGTCCCGACGAGCTGGTGCTGTGTCACGGCGCCAGCCAGGGGATCGGCTTGGCACTTCGCCTCTTTGCCGAGCCGGGCGATCTGATCGCCGTCGAGGAGCCAACCTACAACAACGTGCTGGCGACGTCTTCGGCGCTCGGACTGCAGACCGTTCCGGTACCGATGCGGGAGGAAGGTCCCGACCTGGCCGCTCTCGAACGCGCGCTGAAGCGACCGGAGGTGAAGCTCCTCTACACGATTCCCACTTTCCACAATCCGCTGGGAACGACGACCTCGGTGAGCCATCGGCGGGCGCTATTGGCCGTTGCGGCGCGCTGCGGCAAGCCCGTCATCGAGGACGCGTATGAGGCGGACCTGGGGTTCGACGGCACACCGGTTCCGCCGCTGACCGCCTTCGATGACGCCGGCATCGTCGTCCATCTCTCCTCGTTCTCGAAGTCGCTCTTTCCTGGCGTTCGGGTGGGGGCCGTCGCCGCACACGGTCGGCTCGTGGATGCGTTGACGGTGCTCAAGCAGGCCACGGATCTCTCGGACGCGATGCCGTTGCAAGCAGCCCTGGCCGAGTTCGTTGAATCCGGCGAGTATGATCGCCATCTCCGGCGGATGCGCCGGGTGCTGCGGGGACGACGCGACGCGCTGCTGGAGGCGTTGGACGAGCACCTGCCCGAAGGCAGCCGCTGGACGCGACCCGACGGTGGCTATCAGGTCTGGGTCGAGCTGCCGCTGGGGATCGACACCAGCGAGCTGTTGCCCGACGCCGTAGCGGCGGGCGTGCTGTTCGCGCCGGGGGCACAGTTCCATCACGACGGACGCCCGTCGAACGCACTGCGTCTGACCTTCGCTCAGGCCGACGAGGCTGCGTTGCGGCGCGGCGTAAAAATCCTGGGTGACGTGATTCGGCGTCGGGGTGCGGGAACGCCGCGACGTATGAATCGGGTTCACATCTAGCTCCGCCGCGAGCCACGCGGCGCACAGGAACATGAAAGAAGGGGAGACGAGAACGATGTCCAAGAACAACAGCAAGAACGGGAATGGGAGTGGCGAAGGTCGCAGCTCGGCCGAGTCCTTCGAGATCAAGGTCGGGCTGGCCGAGATGATGAAAGGGGGCGTCATCATGGACGTCACGACTGCCGAGCAGGCCAAGATCGCCGAGGAAGCCGGGGCGTGCGCCGTGATGGCGCTCGAGCGTGTGCCGGCCGACATCCGGAAGGAGGGCGGCGTCGCGCGCATGTGCTCGATCGAAATCATCGAGGGCATCCAGCGCACGGTCTCGATTCCCGTGATGGCCAAGGTCCGGATCGGGCACTTCGCCGAGGCCCGTGTGCTCGAGCAGCTCGGCGTCGACTTCATCGATGAGTCCGAGGTGTTGACGCCCGCCGACGACGCCCACCACATCGACAAGCACGCTTACCGGTCGCCCTTCGTATGTGGCTGTCGCGATCTTGGCGAGGCGCTGCGACGCATCGGGGAAGGGGCGGCCATGATCCGCACCAAGGGTGAGGCCGGCAGTGGCAACATCGTCGAGGCCGTGCGCCATCTGCGGCAGGTCAATGGTGATATTCGGGCCCTGACGGCCCTACGGCCCGAAGAGCTCGCAAGCCGGGCCAAGGAGCTGCGCGCACCGCTCGAGCTGGTGCAGCGTGTCGCCGAAGCGGGTTGCCTGCCGGTGCCAAACTTCGCGGCGGGCGGCATCGCGACACCGGCCGATGCCGTGCTCTGCATGTCGCTGGGCGCCGAGGCCGTCTTCGTCGGTTCGGGGATCTTCAAGAGCGAGGACCCGGCGCGCAGGGCGGCGGCCGTCGTCCGTGCCACGACCCACTGGAACGAACCGGAAGAGGTGCTCGCGGCGTCTCGTGGCCTGGGCAGCGCCATGCCCGGGATCGAGATGGAGACCCTGGGCGAGCACGAACGGCTGGCGAACCGGGGCTGGTAGGCACAGGGGCCGCTAGGCCCGCGTCAACAGACGAGGAGCGTCGAATGAAAGTCGGGATCCTGGCGATCCAGGGGGACGTGGAGGCCCACGCCAAGGCCGTCGAGCGGTTGGGAGCCGAGACGGCCTGGGTGCGTCGGGAGAAGGATCTCGCCGGCATCGATGCCCTGATCCTGCCGGGCGGCGAGAGCACCACGATCTCGAAGGGTCTCGAGCGGGTCGGTCTCTACGAGCCGCTCGAAACGTTCGCCCGCAGCGGAAAACCCGTGCTCGGGACCTGTGCCGGCGCATTGCTGCTGGCGCGCGAGATCGAGAACTACCCCGTACGGTCGTTGGGGTTGCTGGACCTGGTCGCGGTCCGGAATGCTTACGGGACCCAGGTGAACTCGTTTGCGGCCGTTCCGGACGTGATCGAGGGGCGGCCCGGCCCTCTGGAGGGCCTGCGCTGTGTCTTCATCCGCGCCCCCCAGCTGCGCCGGCCGGGGCCCGAGGTCGAGGTCCTGGCCCGTGTCGACGGCTGGCCCGTCTGCGTCCGGCAGGGCAACGTGCTGGCCACCACCTTCCATCCCGAACTCACCGACGACACCCGCATCCACCAGCTGCTGCTGGAGAAGGCCTAGGACACCTCTTCTGGGGCGCCTCAGAAGGGCTGGCGGCGCTTCAGAAGACGTTGTGATATACCCAGCGGCTCCTCCGGGTCGACCTGCGACTCGTTGGAGAAACCTCTCAGTCCCCGACGGCGTGGCCCCTCCGCAGGGCCGTATCGAGAACGGGGGCTCGGGGCCTTGCCCCGACCACGAGGAGGCTCGATGCGGGAATACGAAACCACATTCATCGTCCAGCCCGAGATCACCGACGAGGGGATCCAGGCGATCTGCCATCGGATCGAAGCAGTCCTCGAGAAGCAGGGTGGCACCAAGCTGTTCTACGACGACATGGGTCGTCGCCGCCTCTCCTACGAGATCCGCAACTTCCAGAAGGGCCAGTACCTCACGCTCTTCTATCTCGACGAAGGCAAGGCCATTCCCGAGATCGAACGCTGCCTGCGGCTCGATGACTCGATCCTTCGCTACCTCACCGTGCTGGCCAATGACGATGTGACCGACATCGAGGCGCGCAAGGCCGAGGCGGCGGAGATCGAGAGTCTTCGCGCCCAGAAGGTGGTCGAGAAGGCCGAACGAGAGGCGGAAGACGCCGCACGCGCCGCGGAGGAAGCTGCGACAGCCGAGGCGGCTGCGGCAGCAGCTGCGAAGAGCGAGGCTGCCGCGAAGGAAGCTCCGGATACCGAGGCTTCTGCGGAGGTGAGCCAGGACGGGGACAACGACGGCGGCGCTTCGGACGCGACAGACGTTCCGAAAAGCGACGATGCTGCGGATGACGGCAAGAAGGAGGACTGACCCATGAGCGCTGACGATCGGCCGATGGGCGGCGACCGCGGTGGCTACCGCGGACGCGACCGCGATGACCGTCCCTCCGGGCCCCAGACCGTCAAGTCGCGGCTTCGGGCCAAGGCCCGCAAGAAGGCCCGCAAGCAACGCAAGCGCGGCTTCGTGCGGCGCAAGGTCTGCCGCTTCTGTGCGGACTCCACGCTCATCGTCGACTACCGCGACCCGAAGAACCTGCGGATCTTCATCACCGAGACCGGCAAGATGATTCCCCGGCGGATCTCGGGCAACTGCGCCCGACATCAGCGCCCGCTGGCCACCGCCATCAAGCGAGCGCGCCAATTGGCCCTGTTGCCCACCTCCATCAACTACCTCTGATCCGGGAGATTCGGATGAGTCAGGTGAAGCTCATTCTCAGGGAGTCCGTGCCGAGCCTCGGGGAGGCGGGCGAGATCATCAGCGTCAAGCCCGGCTTCGCGCGCAACTATCTCATCCCGCAGGGGATGGCGATCATTGCCACCGAAGCGAAGATCAAGGAGGTCGCTCACCACAAGCGGGTGGTCGAGGAGAAGCTCGCCAAGGAGCTGAAGGATCTCCAAGCCGTCCAGAAGAAGGTCGAGGCCCTCGATCTCGTGATCAAGAGGAAGGTGGGCGAAGAGGGCAAGCTCTTCGGCTCGGTGACCTCAGCGCAGCTCGCCGAGCTCCTGGCAGAAAACGGTTTCGAAATCGACCGCCGCCGCATCGAGCTGGCGGAGCCCATCAAGACCGCGGGGGAGCATGCCTTTGGGGTCAAGCTGCACCGCGACCTCACGGCCCAGGTAAAAGTCACCGTCAGCGCCGAGGAGTGACCGCTCTCGTCACTTCCCTGCGGTAGAATGGTCCAGATCACCGACGGGGGGTGTGGGTGGCGCGAGCCGATTTCCAGAGCCGCATCGAGTTGCCGGCAGATTCTGCCGGGCGTGTGCTTCCGCAGGACGTGGAAGTCGAGAAGGCCGTGCTCTCGGCCCTGCTCCACGACAACACCGCGATCCACTCGGTGTTGAACGAAGTGAAGCCCGAGGACTTCTACCACCCGGCCCACCAGCAGCTCTACCAGTCGATGCTCATGTTGCAGGATGCGAATCAGCCCGTCGACCTGCACACGCTTGCAAACTATCTCAATGAACAGAAGACCCTCGACGCCATCGGTGGCGCCGTCTACCTGGCCGAGATCTTTGATTACGAAGCGACGGCGGCCAACGTCGTGCAGCACGCTCGCATCGTGCGCGACAAGGCCGTGAAGCGCGCATTGATCGCGGTGGCCACCGAGATCGTCGAGTCGGGCTTCGAGGAAGGCGACACCGCCGACCGCATGCTCGATCAGGCCGAGTCGAAGATCTTCGACATCGGCCGAGCCAAGGGCAGGCAGACCTTCCGCAGCCTCCACGACGAGATGGAGGACGCGATCGACTACGTCGAGATGCTGATGGAGCGCGGCGGCGAGCTCACGGGTGTTCCGACCGGCTTCAGGGAGCTCGACGAGAAGACGGGGGGGCTGCAGCCCGGCGAGCTCATCATCGTGGCGTCGCGGCCCAGCATGGGAAAGACCGCGCTCGCTTTGAACATCGCGAGGAACGCCGCCCTGGACGCCGGCAAGAAGGTGGCAATCTTCTCGCTTGAAATGACCAAGCGCGCGCTCGCCCTGCGGCTGCTTTCTTCCGAGGCGCGCGTCGACATGTCCGGCTTCCGGCGTGGTTTTGGCTCCGAGATGGACCACCGCAAGCTGGTGCAGAAGGCGGGCGTGCTCGCCGAAGCCGACATCTTCATCGATGATTCGGGAATGATTACGATCCTGGAGATCAAGGCCAAGTGTCGGCGGCTCGCTTCTGAACGCGGTCTCGACCTGGTGATCGTCGACTATCTTCAGCTTGCCCACGCCGACACGCCGATGTCGCGCAAGGACCTCGAAATTGCCGAGATCAGTCACGGGTTGAAGGCCCTGGCCAAGGAGCTGGACATTCCCGTGATGGCGCTCTCCCAACTCAACCGCGGCCCCGAGCAGCGTGACCCCGACAAGCGCCGCCCCAACATGGGTGACCTGCGGGAGTCCGGCGCCATCGAGCAGGACGCTGACGTGATCGCCTTCATCTACCGCGACGAGGTCTACACCCCCACCGAGGAGAACCGCGGGCTGGCAGAGCTCATCATCTCCAAGCAGCGCAACGGCCCGACTGGGACCGTGCGCCTGTCATTCGAGGCGCGATACGCCACCTTCCGCGACCTGGCCGAGGCGCCGGGTGACGGCATCGTGCAAGTACCGCCCGCGCCGGGCGGCAGGCCGGGCGGCAGGCCGGGCGGCAGATTCGGTGCCGGTCCGTCCTCTCCCAGCGACGAGGACGACCTCTTCTAGTGCCGATGCTGACGAAGCCTCGGGTCCTGCTGCCGGGTGCCACGGTTGGGATCGCTGCGCCGGGAGGTCCCGTTGATCCCGACCGGGTCGAGGTCGGACGCGCACTGCTCGAGAAGGCTGGCTTTGCGACCTGGTGCCGGGACGATCTCATCGCCCGCAGCGGCTACCTGGCCGGAGACGACGATCGCCGCATCGACGAGCTGATGCAGCTCGTTTGCGATCCGAAAATCGACGCAATCGTCTGTGCCCGAGGTGGCTACGGCTGCGACCGCATTCTGGATCGCCTCGATCCCGAGGCGTTCCGCGCAGCGGCCAAGCCCCTGGTCGGCTACAGCGACATCACCGCACTCCACCTCTGGCAGGCGCGTCAGGCCGGGCTCGCCGGGATCCATGGCCCCATGCTCGAGCAGGGCGATGGCCTGGACGAGGTGGCGCTCCAGACACTCACCGAGATGCTCACCGGCCAGGCGAAGCTTCCGATGGTGTTGCGGGGCAGCGGCCTCGTGGAAGGCACGGCCGAGGGCGCGCTGGTCGGCGGATCGCTGACGATGCTCGCGGCCAGCATCGGGACGTCCTGGGAGGTCGATACCGCCGGCGCGATCCTGCTGCTTGAGGACGTCGGCGAACCTCCCTATCGGATCGACCGGATGCTCCAACAGCTTCGCGGCGCGAGAAAACTCGAAGGCGTGGTCGGTGTCGGATTCGGCGACTTCTCGACCTGTCTCGACGATCGATACGGCAGCCGTATCGATGACGTCCTGGCCGACTGGATTCGTCCGCTGGGCGTGCCGTGCGTCACGTCGCTGCCCTTCGGACACGTCCGATTCAATCACCCGTGGCCGGTCGGTGGGCGCGCTACCCTCGACGGGGCTTCGGGGGAGGTTCACATCGTGGAGCAGGGGGTCCGGATAGTCGGGTGAAGTGGAGTGCGATCCGTCGCAAGCTCGGTCGAGTCGACAAGGCCATCGACAAGGCGATCGAGAAGGCCGAAATGCCCGGGGCCGTGGTCTACGCCCGCATGTCCAGGCACGGCGAGGTCATCGAGCACTTCTCGCGCCATGGCTTGGCCGTCGTCCGGCCCGAACGCATTCCCATGGCCCGGGACACGATCTTCGACCTGGCCTCGTTGACCAAGCCCATGGCCACGACGACGGCGGCGATGTTGTTGGTCCACGAGGGAGCACTCGGGCTCGATGATCCGGTCTCGAAGGTGCTGCCGACGTTCTCGGAGCGCGACAAGGACCCGGTTACGATCCGCCACCTGCTGACCCATTCTTCTGGCCTCAGGACGAGCGGTCCGGCCCGGACGAAGCAGAGCGCCTACGAGGGCTACCACAACTCGCTGCTGGAAAAGGAACGGAAGACCGGCGAGCGGCTGATCGGGACACCCGCGGCACGCGAAATCGTGATCGACCGGGTGCTGCGGTCGGGGTTGATGCACATACCCGGCGAGGCCGCCGTCTACGGCGACCTCGACATGATCGTGCTCGGCGCCGCGATCGAAGCCGTCAGCCGCCAGCGCTTGGACGAGTTCTGCCAGCAGCAAATCTTCGGTCCGCTCGGCATGAAGGACACCTTCTTCGTCCGTTTGGGGGACCACGAGCCCGGGCTCCCACCCGCCCTTCGGCGGCGCGTGGCCGCGTCCGAAAACTGTTCCTGGCGCGAGCGCGTGCTGTGGGGCGAGGTCCACGATCCCAACGCCTCGGTGATGGGGGGCGTCGCCGGACACGCGGGTCTCTTCTCGACGGTGGACGACATCATGACGTTTGCCACCACTCTGCTCGACGTGTGGCACGGCCGCAGCGATGTGTGGCCCCAGAAACTCGTAAAGGAATTCACGCGCCGCCAGGACCTGCCCGCGGGCTCGGACTGGGCGCTGGGCTGGGACACGCCGACGGAGGGTGTGTCGTCGTCGGGCAAGTATTTTTCGCGTCAGTCGGTCGGCCACCTGGGATTCACGGGGACGTCGTTATGGATCGACCTTGAGCAGGAAGCCGTGGTCGTCCTGCTCACCAACCGCTGGCACCGGCTGCGCGCCATCGATCCCCGCGCCGTCAGTCGTTTCGATCTGCGGGCCACCGTCCACGACCTCATCCTGGAAGCCTTCTTCGAGGGATAGGAGCCTGCCCGGTGGGCGAGTCGCCCGGCCACGTGCACTTCGTCGCCATCTGTGGCACCGGAATGGGCGCGCTCGCCGGCCTGCTGAAGGCGCGCGGCGTGCGGGTCACCGGATCCGATCTGGGTTTCTATCCGCCCATGAGCAGCCTGCTCGAGAAGTGGGGTATTCGCGTCCGAAAGGGATTCCGGGCCGAGAACGTGCTCGAAGCTCCGCCCGATCTCGTCGTGATCGGAAACGCCGTTCGCCCGGAGAATCCGGAGGCTCGGGCCGCCATCGACGAGAGAATGAACATCCTGTCGTTCCCGGACGCGCTCCACCAGCTGGCGATTGCGGGCAGGCACTCGGTCGTGATGACCGGCACCCACGGCAAGACCACGACCACGAGTCTCGTCGGATCCCTGCTGCTACACACCGGCCGCGATCCGTCGATCCTCGTCGGCGGCTTTGCCGTCGACTTCGACGGCAGCTTTCGCGAGGGTGCCGGGGAACACTTTGTCGTCGAGGGCGATGAGTACGATACGGCCTTCTTCGACAAGACCCCCAAATTCCTCCACTACGGTGCGCGAACCGTGCTGCTGACTTCGGTCGAGTTCGACCACGCCGACATCTATCGAGACCTGGATCATGTAAAGGAGGCCTTCCGCCAGCTCGTGTCCGGGATGCCGCCCGATGGAACGATCGTGGCAGCCGTGAACGATCCGAACGTACGCGACGTGCTCCGGGATGCCGCCTGTCCGGTGGTGGGATATGGGCTCGGAGACGACGCAGATCCCGATTGGCGGGCCACGTCCCTGGAAGCCAGCGCCGCAGACATGACCTTCCGGGTCGAGCGTGCGGGTGCGGCACCCGTGGCGGCGAAGCTTCCGCTCCCCGGTCGATTCAACGTCGAGAACGCCCTTGGCGCCCTGGCCGTGGTCGACTCCCTGGGTGTTCCGATCGAAGAGTCGGTGCCCGCATTGGCGCGCTTCGGCGGGGTGAAGCGGCGCCAAGAAGTCCGCGGCGAGGAACGCGGCATCCTCGTGATCGACGATTTCGCCCACCACCCGACGGCCGTGTCGGGTACGATCCAAGCGATTCGTGCCTGCCATCCCGACCGTCGGCTCATCGCCGTGTTCGAGCCGCGCACCAATACCAGTCGTCGATCGATCTTCCAGCAGCGGTACGCCGAGGCCTTCGCCGGTGTCGACCGGGCAGTGATCGCGAAGCTGCCCGACGGGCCCATCTACAGCGCGACGGGTGAGGTGAGCGAGTTCTTCTCTTCCGAGCAGCTGGCCGACGATCTGCGGGCTCGCGAGATCGACGCCGTGTCCATCGAAGGCGTCAACGGCATTGTCGCCCACCTCGTGGCGACCTGTGAACCCGGAGACGTGGTGCTCGTCATGAGCAATGGCGGCTTCGACGACATCTGGGATCTCCTGCTCAAAGCGTTGCGCGGGTCCTGAGCGATCTGTCAGGCTGCGGCTGATCCGAACGACAGCCGGCTGACACTGACCCGCGAGCAGGTCCAGGGGTTACGCGAGTGCGGCGACAGGCAGACGATCACCCGCCATCGGTCGCCGTGTAGCGTTCGAAGCGTAGCGTCGGCGACCAGTAGCCCGGCGGAAGCCCTGCCTTTTCGCGCAGGGCGTCGAGGAAGTCCGAGGGATTGCGCAGGCTCTCCCAGACCGCGGGTAGGAACGTGGCCCGCTGGTCGTCTTCCAGCAGGATCAGGCCGTCGACACCCGGGCGCAGGCGCGACAGCAGGTCCGCCTCGGACTCGACGGGGAAGGGCTCGGGTGCGCTCAGGACCGAGACCTTGACCTCGAGTAACGGCAGCTCGTCCCGTGTCACGGGAGCAAAACGCGGGTCGTCGAACGCCGTGCGGCAGGCGTTCTTGACGACGTCGATCACCAGGGGTCGTGTGGCTTCGAGGCTGCCGGTGCAGCCGCGCAGTCGGCCGTCGATTCGCAAGGTGATGAAGCAGGCGCCGGGCGCGCGCCAAGACTCCGGATGGTCGGCCGGGTCCACCGCGAGCTCGCACTGGTGGGACAGACCGTGGGCGATGCTCTTCAGGGCGAGACCCCGAAGCGACGCTTTCGGACCGGAAGCGCGATCAGCCGACGACATAGGCGCCGTATCCGACCACGCGGTCTCGCGGACCCGCGGTGTCTCCCGAGTTGCGAACGTCTACGGCCATCGCCTGGAGGCCGTGTTGACGGGCGACGAGCAGCAGCCCCTGGACGGGGATGCGGCCGCAAGCCTGCTCGTGGTCGATGGCGTCGGGCTCGAGAGCTTCGATTGCCCGCGTCGTCTCGGCGTCCATCTGGCAGGCCGTCGCGTAATCGTAGTAGTGGCTGAGGTCCGAACTCACGACGATGAGCGTCTCGCTCCCACCCCAGAGCTGTCCCAGGACGGTGGCCACCTCTTCCGCCGTTGCGTCACCCACGACCAGGGGAACCAGCAGGAAGTCGCCCAGCAGCTCCTGGAGGAAGGGCAGATGCACCTCCAGGCTGTGCTCGAAGGCGTGGGCCTCGTCCGAGACCCCCACTTGAGGGAGCTCCAGGATGCGCTGGATGGTGTCGCGATCGATCGCAACCCGGCCCAGGGGCGTTTCGAAAAAATCGGAGGAGGGCGCGGCCAGGCCTCTCACGGCGACCCGGTGGGCAGGCCCCAACAGCACCACGCGTTCGATCTGGCCCTGCAGCGAGGTGATGTGGACATAGGCGGAGCCGGCGATCGGCCCGGAGTAGACGTAGCCTGCGTGAGGAACGATCAAGGCCTTGGGTGCCGCCGCGTGCTCGTGGCTGGCGTCCCGCAGGTAGCGGCGGACCGCGGAAAGAAGCTCTTTGGGCTCGTCGGGGTAGAAGGTTCCAGCGACAGCAGAATTTCTGACTCGGGTCATGCTCTGGCTCCTTCCTCGTGCCCATCAGAAAGCATCGGTATCATAGGATGAAGCGCAAGTGGCCAAGAACCCCAGCATCGAAAAAAGCGACAGCGTCGTAGCGACCCGCTACTGGAGCGCCGTCGGCGACGACCGGATCCAGTGCGACGTCTGTCCCCGGCGCTGCCAGCTCGGTGAAGGTCAGCGTGGGCTCTGCTTCGTCCGTGGTCGTCTGGACGATGAGGTCGTCCTCACCACCTACGGTCGTTCCAGTGGCTTCTGCATCGATCCCATCGAGAAGAAGCCGCTCGATCATTTCCTTCCCGGAACTCCGGTGCTCTCGTTCGGAACCGCGGGCTGCAATCTCTCCTGTCGTTTCTGCCAGAACTGGGACATCAGCAAGTCGCGCGAGTTCGACACGTTGCAGGATCGCGCGACTCCCGAGACGATTGCTCGCGCCGCTTCGAACCTGGGCTGTCGCAGCGTGGCCTATACCTACAACGACCCGGTGATCTTCCTCGAGTACGCCATCGATGTGGCTGCCGCCTGTCGGGAGCAGGGCATCCGGTCCGTTGCCGTCACGGCCGGCTACATCTGCCCGGAGCCCCGACGCGAGTTCTTTGCCGCCATGGATGCCACCAATGTCGATCTCAAGGGATTCTCCGAATCGTTCTACAAGGACTTCTGCAGCGCCGAGCTGGGCCCCGTGCTCGACACCCTCGTCTACCTGCGCTGCGAAACCGAAGTCTGGTTCGAGCTCACGACGCTGCTGATCCCCGACGAGAACGATTCGGACTCCGAGATTGAGGCCATGTCCGCCTGGGTCGTCGAGAACCTGGGATGCGACGTCCCCTGGCACTTCACGGCCTTTCATCCGGATTACAAGATGATGGACAAGTCGGGAACCCCGCTCGCCACGCTCCAGCGGGCGCGCCGCATCGCTCGGGAGGCCGGCGTTCACCACGTGTACACGGGTAACGTCCACGACCGCGAAGGCCAAAGCACCTATTGCAGCGCGTGCGGTGAGGTCCTGATCGGCCGCGATGGGTACGTGCTTTCGGACTGGAATCTCGATGCGGGTGGATGTTGCCGTTGGTGCGGTCAGCGGTGTCCAGGCGTCTTCGAGGCGACGCCCGGCGACTGGGGCGCACGCCGGCTGCCGGTGCGGCCATCGGAGCATGCAACCGTCTGACCCGCCGGCTCAGAAGTAGGCGAGGAAGCGCGCCAGCTTTCCGGCCTGTTCCGCTGCCTGGATCGCCTTCCTGACGAAGCGTCGACCGTGCTCGACCGCCGGCACCAGGTCGTCTCCCAGGGCCAGGCTGGCAGCGATGGCTGACGCCAGGGCGCAGCCGGTGCCGTGGACGCGACCGGTTTCGATGCGCGGACCCTCGAGCCACTGCAGGGTCGACGAGCCGCCTTCCCGGATCACCAGCAGGTCGTCGGACGGCCCTTCGGCATGACCGCCCTTCACCAGCGCGGCTTGGGCTCCCAGGTTCGAGACCAGGGCGCAGCCAGCGGCTTCGACGCCTTCCCGGGTAGAGACGTCGCAGCCGGTGAGGGCCTCGACCTCGGCAAGGTTCGGGGTGACCAGGGTCGAGCGACCGATCAGGCGCTCCAGGGTCCCCCAGGCGCGGCGCTCGAGCAGGGGAGTGCCGTCGCTGGCGGCCAGGACCGGGTCGACCACGATCGGGACCGCGGGCTTGCCGACGGCGTCGAGGCCGCGGAGCCCGATTTCGACGTTCCGAGCCACGTCATCCGTGGCGAGCATGCCGATCTTCACCACATGGGGCCGGATGTCCGCGAGCAGCACCCGCAGCTGGTCGAGCACGACGCTGGGAAAGACGGGCAGCACCTGATGGACCTTCTCGGTATCCTGGATCGTCAGCGCCGTGATGACCCCGGCGCCGTGGACGCCAAGCGTCCGAAAAACCTGCAGGTCCGCCTGTATGCCCGCCCCCCCAGTGGGGTCCGACCCCGAGATGCTAAGAGCGACACGCATGGGCGGCATGGTACGTTTCGTGCCCCGAAGTCGCATCCCGTGGGGCGGGCAATGGCGAGATCGAGGAGGCACGAGAAGGCGTGAGGCGGACCCGGAACGCGTGGCTCTGCGCCGGACTGGCGCTGGCGCTCCCGATGGCGCCGCTGGCCGCTGCCCAGTCCCCGGGTCCGGGCGCGGCCGCTCAGACCGCCGGTCCGGGCGCCATGCCCCAGCCGACCCAACTCGAGCACCCCTCCAGCCGGGTTCCGCCCAAGGCTGCTGCGCCGCCCGCCGAGCCCGCAGCGCGGCCGACCCCGGTGCTGGTGCTGCCCGACACCTGGTATGCCCAGGCCCTGACCCACTCGGATGTGGGCATCAACGTCACCCATTTCTGGTCCAAAGGGAAAATGATGCGGGCCGAGACGGTGGTCGCGGGCCGCCGCGTGGTCACGATCGTGAACGGCGACAAGTACTACGCCTACGACGCGCTGCAGCGGTCGGGTGTGGCCATCGAGCGCTCGGAAGATGCCAAGGCGCTCGACAAGGGGCGTGACCGCCCCTTTGGAAACGAGTGGGCAGTGTTGCTGCGCCAGGGAGCGGAGCTGATCCGTTCCGAGATCCTGGGCGGTCGCGAAGTCGAGCTGTATCAAGTGACCGATGGCATCGGCCGCCGGCAGGTGTGGGTCACGAAGGACGCCATCCGGCTCCCACTCCGGCTCGACGTCTACACCCGCAAGTCGGCGCGTACCATCCAGACTGACTTTCTCAACTGGCAGACGGGTCTGCCGATCGACGACGTCTTCTTCTCACCCGATCCCGGCATCAACCTGACCGAGCTCACACTCGACGAGTACACGAAGCTGCGGCGGGACCGGATGGGCCAGGTGGGACCTGTTCCCGTCCTCTATTCCGACCTGCTGCACGGCTACTGAGCGCCGCCGCCAGCCCGACCGAATTGATCGCGACTCGAGCCGCTCAGTTCACCCAAGTGATGTTGGCGTCGGCGAGCGGCGGGGCCTCTTCGGCCAGCAGTGCCAGCTTGCGCGCGATGGTGCCCGTCAGCTCGGAGAACGCAGTGCTCGCCGGAGCGTCCGGCGCGTGCAGCACGATCGGCCGCCCCTGGTCGCCTCCCTCGACGATGCGCGGATCGAGGGGGATCTCGACCAGGAAGTCGATGCCGAGCTCGCTGGCGACGCGCCTTCCGCCGCCTTCGCCGAAAAGGTAGTACTTGCGGTCGGGCAGATCGGGCGGCGTGAAGAACGACATGTTCTCGACGATGCCGAGCACGGGAACGTTCACCTTCTGGAACATGGCCAATCCCTTGCGAGCATCCACGAGTGACAGGTCGTTGGCGGTGGTAACGATCACGGCGCCCGAGAGCGGGGCCTGCTGGGTCAGGGTGAGCGCCGCATCGCCGGTGCCGGGCGGCATGTCGACGATGAGATAGTCGAGTTCACCCCATTCGACGTCGGTCAAGAACTGGCGAATCAGGCCGTGCACCATCGGGCCGCGCCAGATCACGGGCGAGTCGTCGCTGATGAAGAAGCCCATCGACATGAGCTTGAGACCCAGGGCTTCGAGGGGAATGATGCCCTTCTTTGGCTCCTCGCCCGGGCCGCCCGGTCGCTCGACCACGCGCGGGCGACCGGTCGCGCCCGTGAGCAGGGGTAGCGACGGACCGTAGACGTCGGCGTCCATTACGCCGACCCGGGCGCCGGCCGCCGCCAGCGAGACGGCCAGGTTGATCGCGACCGTGCTCTTGCCGACGCCGCCCTTGCCCGAGGCGACGGCGATGGTGTTCTTGACGCCCGGTAGAATGTCGGCCTGGGGGGTTCCGGGTCGCGGGGTACGGCCGCGCGTCAGGGCCGTCATTTCCACGGCAACTTCCTCGACGCCCGGCAGGGCGAGCACCCGCTCACGGGCCGCGTTCTCGAACTCGGCCTTCACCGGACAGGCCGGCGTGGTGAGTTCGATGTCGAAGCCGACGCGGGAGCCGTCGATCTTCAGGTTCTTGATGAACCCCAGGTCGACGATGCTCTTGTGGAAGTCGGGGTCGATGATGGGACGTAGCGCGTCCAGCACATCTTGCGTAGACGGGGGGGAAGCCATGAGAACCTCGTGGCGGGAAGGACCGCGGACTCGGCAGGATAGCCCAGGATCCGAGCCGCTGGGCCGATCGACGAGCACTCGGCTTGGGCCTCCGCTGCCACAACGGCTGCCGCCTCTTCGGCAGCAACGCCTTCGTTGCGGCCCCCGCCAGGGAGTCGGGCATCGCAGCCGGCTCGTCTTGTCCGCAGCCCAGTGAAACGACCTACAGCCAGGTCGGGGTGGCCCTTCAGAATCGCTTCATCTCGAAGCTCCTGATGGGTGAAATCAGAAGTCCTGATCGAAGACCGCGTCGATGCGGTCGGCCCTTCGGCGCAGGAACTCGCGCTGCTCGGGGTGGGTCAGGATGTAGAAGCGGCCCGCCTCGATGGCGCGCACCACCTTCCGGGCGACTTCCTCGGGCTTGATGAAGCCGCCCTTCATGGCCCCGGTCGCTGGCTCGGTCGAACCGATCTGGATGGGCGCCTCGCGTCCCAGGGATCGGGCCGAGTTCTCGCCGATCGGCGTCGTCACCATCATCGGGCACAGGGCGCTGACGCCGATGCCGTGGGGTCGGAGTTCGCGCTCGAGCGACTCGGTCAGTCCGACCACGGCGAACTTGGTCACGCAGTAGAGGCCCAGGTACTGCATGCCGATCAGGCCGGCCATCGAGGCCGTGTTGACGATGTGGCCGCCTTGCTTTTGTTCGATCATGCGCGGAACGAAGGCGTCGATCCCGTGCACGACGCCCCACAGGTTGATGGCCATGGTCGTGCCCCAATCGTCCGGGTCCGCGCCTATGATCGAGCCAAGCGGGGCGATGCCCGCGTTGTTGCAGACGATGTGGGCTGCGCCATAGCGGCTGAAGACCTGGTCGGCCAGCTTCTCGACGCTTTCGCGCTTCGCTACGTCGGTGGGAATGCCGACCACTTCGGTTCCCGACGGTTCGAATTGTTTCACGGCCGCGTCGAGCGCGGCCTCGCGGATGTCGGCCAGCGCGAGCTTGGCGCCGCGGGCAGCGAAGGCCTGGGCCATGGCGAGGCCGATGCCCGACGCGCCTCCGGTCACCACGGCGACACGGCCCTGGAAGGGGTCGCTCATCTGCTTTCTCCGAGGTTCATCCGCTGCGAGGCTTGGTGAGCTCGATGATGTGGCCGTCGGGATCGCGGATCCACATCTGCCCGATCTCGGGGCGGGTCTCCTGGACCTCGATTCCCCGGGCATGAAGCTGATCAAGGACCTTGCTGTAGTCGTCGATCTCGAAGGCCAGATGATTGGCGAGCGGTGTGAGCGAGCCCGGGGGCTTGCCCCCATCGACACCTTCGGGCGCCTGGATCAGGTGGACCTGGGCGGTCCCCGCTTGGTACCAGACGCCGGGCAATCCGAAGTCCGGGCGCTCGATCGGCTCGAGGCCCAGCAGTCCCTCGTAGAAGCCGCGCGACACTTCGACGTCGCGAACGGTGAGGGAAACATGGTGCACGCTGCGGGCGATCATCAGTCGTTCTCCGACGCCACAGTGTAGGTCCCGCGCCCAGAAATCAATGCTCAGCAGTAGAGCCGGAGCTCGAGCCGCCGTCTCCACAGCTCGGGATCGCCGTGGACTCCGAGCCTGAGGCCCGCGCCTTCAGGCTCCGCCGAACGTGTTCAGGCTCCGCCGAACAGGCTCGAGTGGAACCAGCGAATCGCCAGCGTGACCCCCGGGTCGCCGAGAACGCCGACCCGCTTCGGCCGCAGCTTCAGGCTCGACAACGCCATGTGGCTGGCGCCGAACAGGAACCAGCAGAGGACGATGCCTCCGATCTCCATGCGAGCCCTCCGATTGAGCCCTGGCAGGCGCAGACGGGCCGTCACGAATCTGGCTTCGAGTATATTGCTTCGGCCATGTCCGACACCCCCCGTTCCATGTCACAGCCGGCCTATGAAGCGGCCTACGCCGAATCGCTCGAGAATCCCGTCCGTTTCTGGGCGAAGGCCGCCGAACAGATCGAGTGGATGCGCCGACCGCGGGCGGTGCTGGACGACTCGAACCCGCCGATCCTCCGCTGGTTTCCGGGCGGCATGCTGAACACCTGCTCCAATGCGCTGGATCTCCACGTGGCCTCGGGTCGGGCGGAGCAGGCGGCCCTTGTCTACGACAGTCCGGTCACCGACACGGTCCGCAGCATCAGCTACCGCGAGCTGTTGGACGAGGTGTCGCGCTTCGCGGGCGCGCTCACGGCACTCGGTGTCGAACGCGGCGACCGGGTCCTGATCTACATGCCGATGATCCCCGAGGCCGTCATCGGAATGTTGGCGACGGCGCGCATCGGTGCGATCCACTCGGTCGTGTTCGGCGGCTTCGCCTCGAACGAGCTGGCCCAACGCATCCAGCACGCGGCCCCCAAGGTGGTGTTGACGGCGTCCTGCGGCATCGAGCCGGGACGCGTGGTCGCGTACAAGCCGCTGCTCGACGCCGCCATCGACCAGGCGAGCCACAAGCCCGAGCACTGCGTCGTGGTCCAGCGGCCGCAGGCCGAGGCACAGCTCGTCGACGGTCGCGACCTCGACTGGGAGACCCTCGCGCGCGACGCCGCTCCGGTTGCGTGCACGCCGGTGCAGGCGACCGAGCCCCTCTACATCCTCTACACGTCGGGCACGACCGGCGCGCCCAAGGGTGTCGTGCGCGACAATGGCGGTCATGCGGTCGCGCTCAAGTGGAGCCTCCAGAACGTCTACGGCATGCAGCCGGGCGAGGTCTTCTGGGCGGCGTCTGACATCGGCTGGGTCGTCGGCCACTCCTATATCGTCTACGCGCCCCTCTTGCTCGGATGCACCACGATCCTCTACGAAGGCAAGCCCGTCGGCACACCCGACGCCGGCGCCTACTGGCGCGTGATCGAGCAGCACGGCGTCAACGTGCTCTTTACGGCGCCGACGGCGTTTCGCGCCATCAAGCGCGAGGACCCGGAGGCGAAGCTTCCACGGCAGTTCGACCTCTCGAAGCTGCGGACGCTCTTCCTGGCCGGCGAGCGCGCAGACCCGGACACCGTTGCCTGGGCCGAGCGCGCGCTCGGCATTCCCGTGATCGACCACTGGTGGCAGACCGAGACGGGCTGGCCCATTGTGGCCAACTGTGCCGGGCTGGGCTTCTTCCCCGTGAAACACGGCTCACCCACCAAGCCGGTTCCCGGCTACGACGTGCGTGTGCTGGGCGAGGACGGCACGGAGCTTCCGCCCGGCGAGACCGGCCACGTCGCCCTGCGCCTTCCGCTTCCGCCCGGCTGCCTCAAGACCCTGTGGGAGAACGATGCGGGCTTCGAGCAGAAGTACCTGTCGCGCTTCCCGGGCTACTTCGAGACGGCCGACGCCGGACACATCGACGAGGACGGGTACGTGTGGATCATGGCCCGCACCGACGACATCATCAACGTTGCAGGCCACCGGCTGTCGACGGGCGCGATCGAGGAAGTGCT